>Ga0315915_1009661_pt1 | contig 10888 bp, 7 predicted proteins | sample MpolbnodulesMG_FD_207738 | JGI IMG/M metagenome (GOLD analysis project Ga0315915, IMG submission 207738) | Medicago polymorpha root nodule microbial communities from Los Angeles, California, United States - branched nodules | ecosystem: Host-associated > Plants > Roots > Nodule | place: USA... | reverse complement strand
AAGTGACAATTGTCTTTCTTAATAAAAATTCTTATTTTACTTTCTTGTTATTTACTTTATGTTCTTCTTCTTCTTCTCTTGTTATTTACTTTATGTTCTTCTTCTTCTCTTCTATGTCTACGATGATCATGAGTGAGTAGATTCTTCTTGTCTTGGGATTGCTGGATAAGTCTAATGACATAATCCTAATCAAACCAAGCCATAAACCCTAATTTTATATAAATCTACTTTCTAATATAATTCATCGTTTTTCTAATGAATTAACAAATATCAAACTCATAAAGCGATAGCGGAGGGTTAGTATTTGTTAATTCATCATCTCAAATATCAATTCATAAAGCGACAGCCGAGCTTTGATATTGGAACAAGTGAATTTAGACAAGGGTTGCGAAACATGTGAATAGTCTAGCAAACCTTGAGACATATAAAGTTTCGTTCTTCAAGGATTCCAATAGCAATCAACCATGAGAATAGGCGTGGTTGCTAGAGGAACACACTCACTGCACTTCGAAAGAAGCTTTGATACACTAAAGAGAAACTTGTCTTTAGAAAGTAGGTTGAATATAAAGTTTAGGTTTAGGGTTTGTTTGTGAAGGATTTGTTATTATGATGAACCAATAATCCCAAGGCGCTTTTTATTATTATTCTTTTCTACCTTTAAAAACCCAATCTTTACAACTAAACTTTCTTCTAATCATCTTCTAAAAGTTAATTAAATTGAACAACTTCCTGTTGGAACGATACTCTCTTTTTTACTACTTCGGTAGAACCGTACACATGCGGTTTTACTCATCAAATTTCAAGCAAGTGATGTTAGAAAAATATCTCTCTGTGTCTTACAAGGTTAGGAAGGAGCAAGAATTCCTCCAGTTTAAGCAGGGCAATTTGTCAGTGATGGAGTTCACCAAGAAGTTCGAAGAGTTATCTCATTACTCTACTCACAATGAGTATGCGGGTAATGAAATGTGGAAGATTAATCAGTACAGGCATGCTCTAAGGGGCGAAATCTATGCGGTGGTTAGTCAGTAGAGGTTGGCAAGCTTTGATGATATTGTGCACAATAGTTTGGAAGCTGAAAGAGGTTTCGATAAGGCAGCTAGAGAAGGTTCCACGGGTTTTGATAGGAAGAGAGGCAACTTTGTTGATAAGCATCATGAAAAGCTGAAGCCAAAGGGTTCTCCTCATAAAGGGAATCAGACAGGTTCACCCAGAACTACTTCAACTTGCAAGAAATGTGGAAGAGCTCATTCGGGGGAATGCAGGAGGGGTACCGACTCTTGCTTTGAATGCGGTCAGGCGGGGCACTATGTAGCAAATTGTCCAAATAGGAGGAACAAAGGCAAGGATGCGGATGCCACTATGAGCAAGGGTAGGGTGTATTCACTTGATGGAAAGAGAGCTCAAGCTAATGAGGATTTGATCGGCGGTATGTGTTTTCTTGGTCAGAATCCTATTAGAGTTTTATTTGATTGTGGTGAAACATGTTCTTTCATTTCCTTCCAATGTGTTGAAACTCTTCAATTATCTATCTCACCACTAAATCCCCCCATGATGGTGACTACGACCACAGATGGAGGGATTGTAGCAAACTATGTTTGTGAGAATTGTCCTATCACCGTATCTAGTAGGACGTATTATATAGATTTAGTATGTCTTCCAATGAAACAACTAGACGTGATATTAGACATGGATTGGCTTTCAGCAAATCATGTATATATTGGGTGTTCAGAGAAGAGTATTTACATGTCTGCCAGTAACACGGTTGAAGGAGTGGCTTTGTCAGAACTGCTTAAGCACACCTATCAGATGGTTCAGTTTATTTGTGCTCAAGATAAGAGTTTCTATGTCATGCTCACTGTGGCTTCAGAATCAGATATAAATCCCAGTGATATTCCAATTGTTAATGAATATTTGGATGTCTTTCCGTCAGATATCACGAGTTTACCCCCAGAAAGAGAAATTGAGTTTTCAATTGATCTGATTCTAGGAGCGGAACCGGTGTCTATAGCACCCTACAGAATGTCGCCCTTGGAACTCAAGGAATTGAAGTCTCAATTGGAAGAAATCATTCAGAAACACTTTATCAGGCCCAGTGTGTCTCCTTGGGGCGCACCGGTGTTGTTGGTTAAGAAGAAGGATGGCAGCACGAGGTTGTGCATTGATTACCGCCAGCTGAATAAGGCGACTATCAAGAACAAGTATCCTTTACCGAGAATCGATGACCATAGCAAGAGGTATTTATTTTACAGACCAGCAGGTTGCTCATAGCAAGAGGTAGCAGATATGTAGCTGAATGGATCATCGTCAAAATGCTCGTTCGTACCAGTTTCAGATTACCTATTCATGTAATCAAATATGTATTAGATATATGTATTTGACAGTTGGTATTTTATCAGATGTACGAACATATTGATGTATGTATATTCATTCGAAACAAATTATATTGTAATTTTAATGTATCAAGTACTAAGTTAACGCACATGCTAAATATTCTAGATAAATTTAGTATGGGTGTTACAATATCTTTTTTTTAATTTTATATTTAATTGTGAACATATATTTAATTGTTACAATATCAAAATTTTCAACAAAACATGGATTAAATTGCCAAAAACTTAAAATTTCTTATTTAATTCATCCCTTGTCAAAATTAAAACTTTTGGAAAAGATATTTCTAATTTATATAATGTAATAATCATTACTGTAAAAAATAATTTAAATTTCTAATGGTGAACATATATTTACTTAAAAGTAGGGATAAAAAATCGTTACAAAATATATTTCAGGACCAAGTCCAAAGTCTCTTGAGTCCCAAGTTCTGATTAATTTTGAGTCTAAGACTAAAAAGCTAAAGGTTCTGATGAAGTCAAAGTAAAAGACTCATAAGTCTTAGGTTCTGAAAAACTCAAGACCTAGAGTTAAGAACAAATCAAGACAAAAAACTTATAAATCCAAAGTCTTGAATAGTTCTCAACAACATAGCTTCAAGCCTAAAGCACAAATGAAAGGAAAACCTTTCAGGACTAACCAGAAAGAACCCATAGAGCTATGGTTTCCTAGAAGTTAAATTGTCTATGTTTCAGGTAAAACTCACAGCAAGATACTAAATTTAATCATGGTACCTGGACAATGGATGCTCATATCACATAATGGGAGAAATTCATTTGTTCCAGGTCTTGACTCTGAAAAAGGAAGATATTGTGGAATCTGGAAGAAACCATAAAGGAAAGACTACTGGTTTGGCGACTACTGGTAACTCTTCTATCTCTTTTAAATACTGCCAGATTTATGATAGATTGAAACATAACTTACTTAGCACAAGTCAATTGTGTGATAAAAGTTATGAAGTGGTGTTTGATAAGAAGACTTGCTCAAGTTATCAAAGAATTTGACAAATCCATAATGTTCATAAAGTCAGGAGAAAGACAACGTGTTTAAAATCAATTTTTCTAAATTGGCTGATCAGAAGAAGGCAGTTTAACCTTTATCAATGAGTGATAAAAGGAAACTCAGGCACAAAAAGTTAGGACATGCTAACTAGAGATTAACCTCTAAGCTTAGAAAGTCAACACTTGTCAAGTGAAATTCTAGCACGTAAGTTTTAAGATGTTCTATGCTATGTTCCAACACCAGACGCACAAATACGAATGTTGAACTTAATGTTTCAACATCATACCAACAAACATAAAGTACGTAAAAGTAAAAGACAAGAAAATAAAAGGCACAAGAGAATTGTTAACGTAGTTCGGTGACAAACATACCTACTCTGGGAGCTACCAAGTCAGGAAGGAAATTCACTAGTGTAGTCCTTATTCTAAGTTCTCACCAAACTCCTCGTTTACAACTCTAGACCTAGGACTTACCCGTCTTGACTTCAACCTAGGAACTCCTAGATCTGAGATCCCATCTCACTTCCTACCAATTAACCACAACCCCTGTGATTATACGATTACAACTCAATATGGTGAAGTTACCTTCAAACACAAGAATGGAGACTCACTCCAATAAACAGAACCTTCTCTTTGCTTCAAAGCTTTAGAGATTTTCACAAGTTACAACTCAATAAAACGGTCCTATATTTGCATCAAGGTGATACAAGAAAGACTCACAATTAACAATGACTCAAAACCCTAAAAACCATATTCTTTAGAACGACGGCTTGAATGAATAATTAGGTCTTCTAGTCTTGTATTTATACTGAAGCAGCACGGGGTTGATAAGCTTGTTGGGCTTCAGAACAATTTTAGATCCTTCAACTGATCCACACAACAAATATAGCAAATCCTAAGAAGTAGGAACATCTTTAGGAATCGCCACAAACAACACCAAGGAATCCTAAATATAATCTATATTTTAGAAACAAATCACCCAGAATATTCTGGACAAAAATACGTTACTTGGTGAACAAGAGATAAGGCGTGGTTTCCTTAAAAAGATAAAGCGCGTGAAAACCAAGCCACAAAACCAGGGCACACTGAACTGTGTCATGATGTTGGAACATTATATCCAACATCGTACAAGATGACAGGATGTTGGAACAACATTTCCAACATCAAACAAGAATATGTGTTTTAGCAATAATGAAGCCAATACACCAAATACCCAACATCAATGAACTATAAGAGTTACATCATCACTCGTATCCTCTATGAGGAGCATACCAAAAATAGAAAACTGCTAAAACATCTTTCAAAACAAAGAACATTGTCTTACTTCTCCAGACCTTTAAAACAGCCTCACATTTATTTGTTTGAATCATTTGGTACTGAATCAATAAATGAGAAGGAGTATGGATTTGTCATAGTTGATGACTTTAGCAAGTTAACTTTGTTAAAAAATTCCTTATAACTAAAGGTGAGGCTGTGAATATAACATGTTATGTATAAAATAAAATCTACATCAGACCTATTCCAAACAAAACATCATCTGAACTCTAAAGGAAAAAGAACAAGTAATTCTTACTTTCACCATTTTGGATGTACTATTTATACCTTGAACAGTAAGTCTATCTAAAGAAAATTAATGCCGAAATTCATGAGTGTACTCTTCTTATGGATACACTAAAAGATCAAAGGCATAAATAGTGTATAATTCTGAAGCTTATACAGTTGAGGAATAAATACACATGATATTTTGATGACAAAGAGCCTGAAAATGAAATGTCAAAGCTAATTGAAAGTCTTGCAGGTTTACAAGTTTCTGAAGATGTCTCAGAACTCCTACAAGCATCTGAACCAACTTCTGAAGTCTCAAAATTTGATAATGCACCCGTAGTACTAAACTTTGATGTACCCTCTGAAGCACATCCAGATGATGAATGTAGTTTAGCTGTGAGAGAGAAGCTGAGAGAGAAGTTGATCCAATATAAAAGAAATAATGTCTGAGATCTTGTTGACAAGTCACCTCAGAAGAACATTATTAAAACAAAATAAGTGCTCGGAAGCTAGCCTAAAAAGAAAAAGGATCAGAAGTTATGCAAATGTATGTTAAGCATCTTATCCTATCTAACAGTTTCAAGATCCCATGAAGCTCAAATTCTGATGACATTTAGAAGCTATTCTAGTCAGAGCCTCCGAATAAGTGACTCTAATGGGATTTAGTTACTGGTTTTGAGTGCATAATTTTAGTGGCGGTTAGGATTTTTCGAATCCCGTTTATTTCCTTGTTGGATTAAAGATAAAAAAACTGTTAGTTACGAGATAAAGTTTTTATTTAAGTGATGAGTTTGGGAAATTGTTACGTCCTTTTAGATGTCATGTTGCAACTGCTGATCACAATAACTTTTTGTGCGTTACAAGGGTGTAGGGTCGTCAGTCTTACAAGGTCTTGTATCCCTACGTTAGGTTGTTAAAGTGGGGCCTTGCTCATTTAAAGTGGGGTCTTTTATTCCTAAATTGTCATCTAAAGAATCCAACTCCATCTATGAATCTTAGAAGTACATCATATATCCTTTCTTATCTTAGTAGTTTCATAAATGGATAGTCCTATCTCGTATACCTTACCAAGGGAAAAAAACTTTATAATGCAACATTCAAAAAAGATGACCAAGGATAGCGACTCATGAAGTATTGTATGTTTCCAAGTTCAATTAGATTCCCTAGTTATGTCACACTCCTTAGAGCTTCAATCATGCATTAAGACTTCTTCATATAAAAATTAAATAGGTCTCATAAAATAAATGAAGAAAAGACTTGGATTAAATTGATCCAACAAACAAAAAGAGGTGCATCTTAAAATCCTATCCAATTAGGATTTAGTTACTCATGGTAACTAAAAATAAATTATAAAAGAAATAAAACATACTCTAGAAAAAAAGGTTGAGTAGAAACTCCTCCCTTGATGCTCCTAGCGATTATCTTCCTCTTGAATTGCTTCATTTTAAATGCGAAATTATGAATGAGAGGAATTGGATTTATAAGCTGATTTCACAATGAGTTTAGGCTGAAAAATTGGGCTTTTCCCTAAACCATCTGCTAAAATTCGCAAAATGTTTTTTTTTTCTTTCAAAGAAGAGCACATGTGTCATGCTTAGACATTGGCATGTCGTGCAATTGTGCAAAAACAGTGCTTTTCAACACTATTTTGTACAAACCAGGGACACATGGCACCTATTTCTATTGCGTTTCTTATATGTTCTTCATCTCTTTGAGTATGTCCTTCCTCCAAATTCGCCTTGGGAGTTGAGACAAAATTTGGGCACACATAAATCAAAAAACAAATATGTAGACACACTAAAGCTATCTAGACTGGGATTGAAAAGCCACCGGTTGATGTAACACTAGCTGGTACCAATTGAGGCACACTAAGGCTATGTTTGGATAGTGAGAGGAAAGAAAGTAAAAGGAAAGATTGATTAAGGAATGAAAATGAATAGAAAGTAAAGGGAAAGTAAGATGATTTTTAGGTTGTTTGGAATAAGTGAAAAAGTGAAAGGAAAGAAAGATGTATATTTAATAAATGACATAAATATCCTTATGATAAAATGAGTTATGAATTTATTATTTATTTAATATAATATATTCATATTTACATATTAGAAAATAAAAATTGATATGTTAATATATGAAAATGAATATTTAATGGTAGATATGTCATATAAAGTTTAATAGGTATACTGTTTAGGCAGCCTACTATTTAACATATATAATATTATCGTAAAAGAAAAACATATATAATATTATTCATGTTGATTCAAAGGGTTACTTGTGTCATTTCAAACAAAATTGGTCCCTTCTCCACCTTTCCATCCAATCCAGCGAGGAAAGGTTTTAGCTGTGGGCCCCAGTCCAAAACATTTTTTCCTCTCCTCTTGTTGGTGGTTCCAAACTGTGGAAAGTGGATCCATCCACTCACTTTCTTTCCCTCTTTCAATCTTTCCATTGAACCAAACACTGCCTAAGGCTAAACTAATTGAGACTCGAAAGATACCAATAGACATAACACTAACATATAACAATTGAACAGGTACCCAAAAATAAATATGTACAAGGTACATACTAAAAAAATTGCACAAAGGTAGATAAAAAATCAAAACACACTTCAAGCGAAGAAATAAACACACAAGCAAACAAACAAAAAAAACAAATGAAATCTAATGAGATAGGCAGGAAGGAAGCTGAACACACACATATAATCATCATGTCCAGAAGATTATTGGTTGCTAAGAACTTGATTAACAAGTCTTGTGCTTGATGACCAGTTGTGGTCCCCTCGAAGATAGTTCTACGTCTATTATTTACATGTTCTATTGTTGCATTAAGACCAAAAGATGACTTTATTTTTTCATTTGTCTTGTATTATCGTGCATGCTTATAGACAAAGTTGGTAGATAAATTATTCCTTTTTTAATAGTCTTGTTATCATCAAAACATAATACATAGATATTGTTCTTTAAACTTAGGTGGTTCTTACAAAAGGGACCTCATATGGAGTTGAGTGAGTCTATGAGAGTTTGAATGTGTCTAACAAGTGTAGTACTCCATTTCTTGCAAGTGTTTTGGAGTTGTTTGGTACAAAATGTCATACGAATTGTTTTAGGAAAAACGTGTATGACAAAAGTCTTCCACAAATGCAAAAAAAAAATAAAAATTAAATTAGGGTTTCCTAAATTAAATTGGGATTTTCGACTTAGAAATTGAATTGACCAGGATCTTATTCCAGAGAACTTTTTAATTAGAACTTTGTAAGATGTTGCCTTTAATTTTTATTGCAATTTGCTTTCTATTTTTCTTTTGACTATGATAAAGTATATTCTATATTAGATTTAGAAAAAGGTACTTTGGATCAAATGGATCTAAAGTCTATATCTATATATATTGTAATCCTAAGACCCTCAATTTCATACAAAAACCTCATTGTCTAAGTTGTCACTACCATAATTATTATGACAATGACAAAGTTAATATTGAGTGTGTTCCTTAGTGCTGTCTTGATTTTATCTCTTTTAACTCAAGATGTCAAGGCCTCAACTATTGACAGGGCGGTATATCCACCTGACGAACCGAGACATCCTCCTCACTCTCATGCTAACCCATGGGGAATAGGCTGCAATCCAAAAACACCTTGCCGTGGTCTGCTACCTAAAGAGGTGAAAGAAGAAGATAAACAACACTAGAAAATATGAGTTGTCATGTGCACCAATTAAATAAATATATGTATTACATCATTTCAATAATACAATGAATAATAATATTTTACAATATTTTAGGTCATTGAATGTGTTTTCTTTTTTCATTTTTGGTTGAAAACATTATTATTAATTTTTACAATACTTTCAAAAGTTTTAACATTACGCATACAAAATATTTGTCAAGTTGATAAGAATTCAAACTATATCTCATAAATTTATATAGATTTGTAGGGGGTGGGGGTTAAAATCCTCCTATTCATGTCAATTATTCATTGATACGTATGTAGTTTTACGAGTGTCTTGAGGCTTGTCAGATCATAGTAAGTATCAAGGGTTTAACTCTTTACCTTTTAAACTATTTTGGACCGGCTCGAAAGCCAATCCCACAAAGACATGTGGGTAGGGGTGTAAGTTGTTCAGACAAAATCGACGAAACCGAAAGTCTAAACCGAATCAAACCGAAAAGGTATCCGACCTTGTCTGGTTCAGATCAAAACCGAACCAAACCAATCTAAACCGGCCTTGTTTGGTTAGGTTATTGGTTTTTTATTTTAAGATCCAAAAAACCGATGAACCGAACCAATGGTAACCCAGTCCCCATTTTACTAAAATTATCCCTCCTCACACACTTATGATTAGCCCAAAGTTAAATTCAAACACTTTCTTCCATCATCATCGCATCGCATCTCATCACTCTAACTCTTTTTCATTTCTTCTGAAAAAGAAATCTTAGCCGTCAACGACACCTAACCTATCTTCCTCACCACCGCTCAAATTGTCCATCTATTGGTAATAAAAAGTTGTTTGAGAAATAGAAAACATGAAAAAACAAAATATGAAATATTTTAGTATGATGTATGTTGTATACATGAAATACAAATTTGTGAAAATATGAATTTTTTTAATTCTATTTTCAAATAAACCAAGCAACCAAACCAATCCAAATCGAACCAAGCCGATTTGTTTGGTTCAGTTCCTTTTATGAAAAAAGAGTGAAATCCAAACCAAACTGAACCAACGAAGTATTCATCGGTTCAGACATTTTTTTGACTGAAAACCGGTCCAGACCAAACTGTTACACCGCTGCATGTGGACACGAAACCCTCGGAGCAAGGCATTGTGACTTGGGTAAACACGCTAATTCCCATGCACGCAACCGCACTAAAGCATGCCCCCACGCTTCCTGCACCGTACACGTGGCCCCCAACAGCTCCATGATGAGGCTCCACGTTTCACAGAATCCGTTAGCGCCTCCTTCTCCTATATAAGGGTTATTCCGCATCACCCTCAATGTACGATTCATTTTCCACTTTTACACATTCAACCTCATTTCCTACATTGACTTAGCGCTGAAGTATAAACGAACATGATTGAAGATTACATATGAAGTAAAAAAATTCCATTAGTATTCAATTGAAGAAGTGATAAAAAATGTAAAAAAAATTCCATTAGTATTCAATTGAAGAAGTGATAAAAAAATGTAAGTAATTTTTTCAGTGTGCATTTTCAATTTCCTTCATAGTCCGTAAAGTATGCCTGAACTTAATTTGTGTTTAGACTCAATTCTCGCCCGTTACTGAAATGAATTCACGTATGTGAATTTTTCGAATCAAATGAGGTCTGCTCTCAATTCACCTATGTTTTTTTTTATGAGCATTCAAATATCTCTTTCAATTTTTTTCCTCAAAAAAATATTTCTCTTTCAATTTTTGTTCTCGGCATTTCAATCGCCATTTACATTGCCAATTGAATTCAAGACCAATTAACGCAGGGCATCACCAAAGCAAAAAAAAAAGGAATCCATCTATATAAGATGATAAGATGAGAGTTGAGTATTTAAAAATAATTAAGAGGAAGAGAGGACATAGGAAGAAAATAATAACAGGATGGAAGAGGCAAAAGAAGATGAAGAAGAAGAAGAAAAATGAAAGGGTAATAGCTGAAAATTTAAAATGAGTATATAGGTATTTTTGTCACCAATAGTGAATTGATTTTGGCAAAAAGATAAGTCAATCTACAAGCGATGAACTAACTTTTTATTAGGCATGTAAGATATATATATTTTTGATAAATTTATGTAAAATTTGAGTTGATCAATTTTTTATACAATTGTGAGTTGTACGATGAATTTGAAGTTAAAAATGTTTGGAGACAAAATATTTAAATTTCATCTTTATGTTAAATTTTGTTTTGATTCAATAAAAGATATATATATATATATATATATATATATATATATATATATATATATATTTTTGG
>Ga0315915_1009656_pt1 | contig 10891 bp, 4 predicted proteins | sample MpolbnodulesMG_FD_207738 | JGI IMG/M metagenome (GOLD analysis project Ga0315915, IMG submission 207738) | Medicago polymorpha root nodule microbial communities from Los Angeles, California, United States - branched nodules | ecosystem: Host-associated > Plants > Roots > Nodule | place: USA... | reverse complement strand
ACCAGGCTATTATGCTATTTTTGTGTTCTGAACGCACCAGGGTCAAAGTTGAAGACCTTATAATTTTTATGAAAAAAGTATTTGAGTAGCCTGTCGGAGAATTGATATTTTTCATGCTTTCTTTTTTCCTAAGGGCACTTGTTAGCATAACGTTTTCTTTTATTGTATTTCTCTGTTTCCATCCATATTATACCAGGCTATTATGCTATTTTTGTGTTCTGAACGCACCAGGGTCAAAGTTGAAGACCTTATAATTTTTATGAAAAAAGTATTTGAGTAGCCTGTCGGAGAATTGATATTTTTCATGCTTTCTTTTTTTATCATGTAGACAAGGTGTGATGAAGTTGCCGAAGCATTAATTGCTCAAGGATTATCTGCAGTTTCTCTGCATGGTGGCCGCAGTCAGAGTGAAAGAGAGGCTGCCTTGCATGATTTTCGGAGTAGCTCAACCAGCATTTTGGTATCTCCTCTCCTCTACCAGAGCACTATACTCTTGACTTTATCAGTACATCATTGTCTTCATTTTTTTCTTTTCTTCCCTTGAAAGTTCTGTAGTTCTCGGCAATATTTTGTCACGAATCATCACAACTATTGGCTTTGGATGGATATTTAGCAATGATGAAAACATTTTTGAAGAGTGCAGTGAAGCCAGGTGTTGCTTGTCAAAATACAGTGAAGCCAGCCTTGGCTTGTTGTACTCCCTTTTTTCGCCAAATGAAATTCCTTTGTTGAATCAAATAGGGAAAATAAGTAAATATAATATATAGGCTCAAATGGTTCTTTTTACAATCTGAACTTTTTTTCTATATGCTGCTCATCAATTTACTTAACTCGTTAAAGTACCATGTTATGTCTTTAGTGATAGTTGTCAGTTACTGTTGGTGAGAGAGTTTGTTGGATTGGGATAGTTACAAGAAATAAGGCATGTTGCTTGTAGATAGGATAGGAGGAAAGGTTGATGTCTGTAAATAAGAGGAAGGGTTGAGAGGAAGAAGCATCGAGTAATCAGACAGAGATTTGGGCCTTTAGGCTAGGCAGGAGCAGACCCTGGAAGTTCTTCAGCAATTCAAGAATGCCTGTCTTCTTTCTTGCTGAGTCCTCTAAACAGTTTATCCCACAGCTCCATGATCTGGGCTCCGATACTAGTTGATAGAAACCGTGTACATTTTATTAAAAAGGGAAATTACACCTGAGTACAGCTACTAACATGCAGAACTTCTATGGTCTGCCCCCCTTCCCCAAAATCCCTAAGGCACCAAATATCTCTCAGATGACTAGATGTCTGTCTTTTTCAACCGTCCTTTTATCTATACATGCGACATGCCTTATTTCTTCTTACCATCCAAACCCCACTAACTATTTCCCTCTAACAGTTGGCAACAGACAAGAAAAATAACACTACGGACATCTGACATACCATGCTCTGCATTGTTTGCATGTGTAGCAATTTGAACCTATGAATTTTGATACTTCATGTTGTGCATTCCTCTTTGCTTCAGGAATTTCTTGCTAAAAGTTTGGATTCTCTGCAATTTTGCATAACTATAATAAATAAAGTTTTGGGATTTTTTTTATCCTCAAACAATATTAATCAGTGTACTGTATCATGCAGGTTGCCACCGATGTTGCATCTCGGGGCTTGGATGTCACAGGAGTGTCACACGTCATCAATCTTGATCTTCCAAAGGTACATCTGCAATTCTACTTCAAGCAAAAGCTGCTTGATTATAGAGTTTTGTCTGTATTCCACAAAGAATAGATTATCTGAAAATGTGGAGATTTTCCACAAGTCAGTGGATTGCCATTCTGCTACTGCTTGTTGGCATCTCATTTGCCTAGCATTTTTCTGTCAATTAATTTCCTCGATAAATGCAATACCTGAAGCTTCAGTTATGGCTGCCTCAATTATAGACCACAGAAGATTATATACACCGAATTGGAAGGACAGGGCGTGCAGGATCAACTGGCATAGCCACCTCCTTTTATACTGATCGTGACATGGTACGTGTTATCTTCTTTTCTTTAAGGATATAATAACTGAACTGTGATTTTTCTCTTGGTTTAAACATTAATATGGTTCTTTTTTAGTTTCTTGTGTCAAATATAAGGAAAGCCATAGCTGATGCTGAATCTGGGAACGCTGTGGCATTTGCTACTGGGAAGGTACTGTTTTGCTCTTCTGGGATATTTGTGGTCCATTTGGTATACCCTTAATATGGGGTGAAAACAAGGAATAAGTTTTCAATATAATTTTACAGGAATCTCATTCTTTAATTTTAATTTTAACCCACATTTTAACGGAAAACTAGTAAAGGATAATCAGCTTTATTATACTTGTATTGATTTAGATTATACTTGTACTTGGTCTAGATTAGTATTATAATCAAGCGTTAAGATTTGTGTCCTAGGTGCTCAATTTCTCCCAAACACTGTCAAAATCAAACTATCATATCAACAGCGTGCTTTGCATTTAACTTTCTTTACTATTGCATTCTAGGTTGCCAGAAGAAAGGAGAAGGAAGCAGCAGCTGCACACAAAGAGGCAAACATTGCTTTATCGAAACACCTTGGACCGGGAGCTGCTTCAATTAACATAGAAGACAAGTATAGATTCATGATTGCTGCCTCAAACAGTAAAGGAGAGGGCACGGCTGATAGTGCATGGGATGATTGATGAAGTTTTCGATGCCTCCCATACATTTGATTAATGACAGTTGCTAACTTTCATCTATAGGTTTGTTGTTTGACAGATACTGGAGATGGACGAGTTAAGTTTGCATGTCTGCGTACTGTTTCACACGTTGTAGCTAGCACACTGGTAACGAACGAGTACCTTCCTAGACACAATTTGTAGAGTCGTCATGTAGGTAATGCATCTCGTGTAATCATAGAAACAGAAGTTTCATTAAATTTGTGTTGCGTCAAATCTATTAGTTAAATTTGTAGAGCTGTCAAGTTTTGGTGTAACGATTGTTTCATTTCATTCAATTTTATCCTTCGTTTAAACCATTCATATATAATTGTATCTTTTTTTTTTTTTTACCAATTAAATGACTAGTTTTTTCAATCATCAGAAAATTTATAACATTCATTATTTCATACAGAAAAGGACATACTAATAAGCTAGAGGGCAAGTTTCACTATTGCCATATTAATTTTTTGAATCTTCATATTATGTGACAAGCTATTGATCGAGTATGTTTTCAATTATCTCAATAACCTCCTAATTTATATATTCATAACCCTTCCACTTTTCTGTCCTTATTTGTGCAACATATAAGCAAATTATTAGTAATTGAAATTTGTATGCAAACTGTCTTCCAATACATCCCCATCTGCCACCTAAAGGCAATGCGCTTATACTCTCTCGTCTTTTGTTGCATAAATGTTCTTTGGAAGCAGGGACGATTTTATGCCAGCAGTGTACGGCAACTACCCTACCACTACGTTTGGCTAATCTATCACAACTAATCCGTAAGAAGCAAAACAAACCATAAAAGATATTATCTGGTCTACCCCACAAAAATCCAATGTCTCAGTAAAAGTACATCACAAGTTATTTCAAATGAAATATTCTCCTCTATTGATATCATACAAGTGAACTGTATATTACCAGACTCTTTGTATGTAAGAAAGGACAAAATTGTGGAACAAAGTTAGCTATTTTGATTGTTTACGTTGACTAATTGAACATCCCATTACCATCATGGACAACCACGTATGCCATTTTAAAGTGATGTTTATTTATATAGATTGTTTCTATCAAAAATTTATTCTATCATGAAAACGAAATTTATACATAAAAAAGTTTCATAAACCTTTGCTATATGGATTTAGTCATTTTTTACAAGGAAAAAAAAACTTATATCGCAAAGGTTTATGAATTTGGATTTTAATTTTTGTTTTCTGGTAAAGATTAGATAATTTTTTTTTTTTTTTATAAACAACCCTACATTTGTTTTTTGAAAGATAAACAACCCTACATGTCATAACGTTTCATCATTAATTTTTTTCTTATAACAACATGAAAACGAAATTTATATTTAAGGAAATGTTTATAATCCTTTTCCACCTGGATTGAGTTGTAGGAATGAGAAATATTTGGCTGTTCCCAATCATAAATAAAAATTATTTGGACACTATTTTCTTTTAATTATTACAAAAATACACATTATTTAAATATTTCCTCTTCTTCTACTTTATTTTTGTGTGCTTAAATATTGTGTCTAAGTATTGTGACCACATAAGACTTTTTTTGTAAGAATTGAGTCTAATAGAATTTGAGCACTGTATGAGTTAGATTTTAGTTGTTTTATCTTAATATAATCTGTTTGCTTATAAATAAAGTAAAACAAATACTACCTTGAGTATAGGAAAATATAGTTGGAAGGAGAGAACCTACTTTGTATGTCTAATAGATTCTTTGATGGAGATCGATTATTCACTTTTAAACAACAGTTGATAATTTATACCAATATTAAATGGTTATATTAAAAAAAATCTCTTTCCAAATTATATATAAATATCAACATATAATGCCACATTCTATTATAGAGTAATTCACATATAAATACTTTTCTATTGTCGAGATTGAGCCAATACAAACCGAATGGCTTTTCATCATATCCAATATTATTTCATTGTTTTCTTAATGGTCACATTTCTTACAATTCATTCCAATGCAGAACTAACACCTGATTTTTACAACGATGTTTGCCCTCAAGCATTGTCAATCATTAACACAATTGTTCGGCAAAAACTTGATTTTAAACCACGAATGGGAGCACATTTACTAAGGTTGCATTTCCATGACTGTTTTGTCAATGTAAGTTATTTTTATACTCAACAACACTTACACATATATACAAAGATGCATTTGCAATACTATAATCTCGAATGCATTCGAAAATAGTCATGCTATCGATGAAGATGATTGAAATTGTAAAATTTTATTCGATTATTTAACAAATTATGTTATTTGATTGGTAAGGAAGTTTAAAATAGTAAAAGAAAAGTTTAACCGAAGAGTAAAACTGAAAGAAAAACGTGATATCAAAACTTAGTATCTTTTTATACAAAAGTATACATATTTAATTTTTTTTTATTATTGAATTAAAAAAATAAAAAATTAAATTGTTAATAAAACAAATTATATTCTACTGAAAAAAGTCACGCAAAAAGTTTGTATTTACCTCATATAAAGTATAGATTAAAGTTTGGTAGTGTTTATGTCAAAAAAGTTGTTAGTGTATCCCTTCAAAAAAAAAAAGTTGTTAATATGTGCATTTTGTTTATAACTATTACTAAATTACCTCTGTGGATACAAATATTCAATATTTATTTTTTATATTCTAAGATAAATTATCTCTCGAAAAAAATGTTAAGAATAAATTAGTAGTAGTATTTTAGAAAAAGCTAATCAATTCATCTAATAATATAAAAGAATGTATATATTTTGGCTATGAAATAAGTATATGTCAAAGCGGCCATTGATATGCATTAACAATTTAATCCCTTGCAAAAAAAGCATCAACAGTTTGAATATTTTATACATTGTTGTTCAATGACAATCAATCGTTGAATAGCCAATCAAGGTTGATTCAGTTGATAACTCTTATCACCAACATAAGGACTTGTTTGACGAGTGAACTCTCTGAGCCTTGAGTCCTATTCTGACCTTGGTGATCCCTGAAACCTAACTCACCTAAACTTTCCGTAACCAAAAAAATCAATCATTGAATTACTAAAAAGAAAAGACTTACAAGTCACACGGTGAGTGATTTCTGATTGGTTCAAAATGTAAAAAACCTAAGACTGTTGGTGTAAGCTTGATGCTTGCTCCAATGATGAGAGAAATGAGAGAATGTTTGGAGATTGATGAATTGTAAAACTGAATTAAGATATTGAACTATTTACAAAACCAAGTATTTAGATAGGCTAAGTGTGGTGACTTGTGGAACTTGCTCCACAAGTCACCAACTAACTAACCAGATAGTTACTAACTAACTAATTATTATCAACAAACATAGGTGGATTTATCAATAACAAAGACCATGTATCGAAATTAATGTCTTAATTAATTGAGCACCAACGACAGAAACTTTTTTTTACAGAAAATTTTAATTAACAACTTAGCATATTACATGTAATATCATGTCACTTCTATATATCATAGTATACTCATTCATCCACCTATATTAATTCAACTTAAATGACTATGACTATAATAATAAAATTAAATTTACAGGGGTGTGATGGATCAGTTCTGCTGGATGATACCCCTAGCTTCATAGGTGAAAAGAGTGCCAAAGGAAATATTGATTCACTTAAAGGCTTTATGCTGGTTGATATAATTAAAGCAGAGCTTGACAAAGCTTGCAAAGGCCCTGTGGTATCATGTGCAGATATCTTAGCAGTCATTGCTCGTGATGCTGTGTCCATTGTAAGAAGAATCATACATTTATCTAAGTTATATCTTTATGGTTATTTATATTTAGATTTCTAAACATGTTAATAGTTCATATAGTGAATACTCATTTTAATCTCTGAAAAAAATTATGAGATTCAATTTGAGTCTTAAGAAAATTAAAATCTACTTTTTAGTCATTGAAAAAATAAATCGAGACAATCAGTCCTTTTTGAACCACCATCCATCATAAAGTTGAGTTCGTTTTATGAGATGATATTGTTTCAAAAGAGACAATTAAGTCTTGACAAGAATTAAAATACGACAATTTTATCCCTGTAAATAATTAAAAGTGATATATTGGAACTCATTTGAGGTTGACCTAGTGTTGGCTTGAGATCTTGGAGTGTGCTGCCCTCACGGTCTCAGATTCGATTCCTCTTGATGTCAATTTTGGTGGGCTAAGTCTTACAAGATAAAAAAGCCATATGATGGTGGTTTATGTAGGGTCTAATTAGTTGTCTCCATTTATTTTACTCAAAGATTAAAAAGTTATTTTTATTTTTATCAGGGGCCAAATTTTATCTAGTTTTTCTCATACACTAAACTTCTTTCTATAAAATAATACCAAGTTGGACATAAAAATTGATGTACACATAACTTTGTAATTTTTTTGGTTTAATAGTTAGGAGGTCCAAGCTATTGGTACCAAGTTTTATTAGGAAGAAGAGATGCAAGAAATGCTTCAAAGAAAGATGCAGAATCATATCTTCCTTCACAACTTTTCAATCTTTCACAACTTGTTACAAATTTTGAGTCACAAGGACTAAACCTTAAAGATCTTGTAGCACTTTCTGGTGCTCACACAATTGGAATGGCTAAGTGTTCTACCTTTAGGGAAAGGATTTACAATGACACCAATATAGACCCTGACTTTGCAACATGCTTACAAGATAATTGTCCTTTACATGGTGGTGATGACAATTTTGAAGCATTGGATTTTCTTACTCCTCAAGTATTTGACAATTCTTACTACAAAAATTTGGTTAGTAAAATAGGTCTCTTCCATTCTGATCAAGAACTCTTTAAGGGAGATGGAAGTGAAAGTGATATGTTGGTGGAACTTTATAGTAGAGACTCAGATGCTTTTGCAAGAGATTTTAAAGCCTCCATGATTAAGATGGGTAATATAAAGCCTCTTACTGGAAACTTTGGAGAGATTAGAACCTATTGTGGAAAAGTCAACTAATTTATGCATGGTTTGATGTGAGTGAATAAGGTTTATGTATTGATGATGTTTCTTGGTTCAAAATTGTTGTAATTCATATGAATTTATTTGTGGTTAAACAATTTCTTGCTTTATTAAGGGTCAGTTTGGATTTACTTATTTGAGTATATCTACCGACACAAACACTAATGAAACCGTATGGAGAGCTTAAGAAAATAATTTATGATATATTTATTTCAGCTTATTTTCACAAGCTTTTTAAGATAACTTATGAAAATAATTTATAGCTTAATTGAAAACAACCGACTTTATTTTATCTTTTGTTATTCAAATAGCCTATTACATAAATAATTATATGATAATCGTTTATATTATAAGTGGTTAATTAAGTAGGGTTAAAGTACAATTTTATTGCCATTGTTTTTTTTTTATGAACCAAGTATTCTCACATTCAATGCATGCAGATACTAATCCTACGAGATAATTGAGATATTTTGAGATCTTGAGGAAACAAAGTTGAAGATTATCCCTTAATCATCAAACTATGAAAATAGAAAAGTCTATAATTAAACATGTCAAAATTGTTTGAAAGATGGTAAAATCATTTCTAAGATCTAGCAACTTTTTTCAATTTATGGACCATCTCCTCAAGAAAGGGTGATCATTCACAGTTTCCTAACTAAATTCATATGAAACATAGAATCAACATATGCCAACAAGCCAAGTGGTCAATCATTTCTAAGATCTACATTCTCATGACCTTTGGTTATTTACATTATTACACTCCAAAGCATAAGAAATTAAAATACATCTCAGACACAATAAAACCAAAAGAGGTAAGAAAGATTATACTAGTACCCTAACCGAACCGGCCGATTCAGCCGGTTGAACCATAAATCAACACTGTCTACTTCAATCATCTGAGTGATTTGACCGTTGTTTCCTCTTGGTTCGAGCGGTATAAAGCAGTAGAGCCATGACTTAGAGGTTTCACCGGTTCGATGTCTAGTTGGGATTTCAAAATATTTTGTACAAGATCACATGCAAAATGCAACCATGCAGATACCTTATGATGCCAAAAGTGGAAACCTCTTGTGATCTATGAAAGCCTTCCTAAGAACGTTATATCCATTTCTATAATGCTCAATTGAGAAACATAACTGTCTTATAGCCTCACGTTTCTCTTCAGCTCCTTCTAATATCTCAACCTTTTGCCTCTCAATCTCATCTTCTAGTTCCTTAGCTCTTGATTCTAGCTCCACCACATGTCTATAAACCTCTTCAATTTGTTTATCTTTTAAATTCATCTCTTTTTCGAGTAAACCAAATTCTTCGTTGAGATTATCTCTCTCTAATATTAAACCATCAAGACTCATATTAAGATCTTCTATATTGTTCTTTTTATCCTTAATTTCTCCCTTCAATATCTCAATTTCATCTTTGAATGTCTCTTCCATTTGAGTCTGTTGTTCCAACAATTTACATACTTCCGTCTTTAACCGTGCTTTTTCCAAGAAGCTCTTTTGTTCTGCATCAGATAAAATAGATTTTAAATCCTTGATCTCATTTTCTCTATCTGCTACACTTATTTCCAACCTTGCAAATTTTTCTTGAAGATTAGTGTTATCTTTTGTCTCAGAATTGAATTTAGTTTTCCATGTAGCAGTTTCCTTGTGCGACAAGTTAAGTTGATCTTGCAATTGTTGAATAGTTTCATGTGACTTACTTGCCTCATTTTTCAATGTAGCAATTTGCTTCTCAAAATTCTCAACTCTTTCTTTTGCCATTCTAAGCTCATCTTCAAAGAATTTAAGATCCATTTCTTCATTTTTCATCTTAATATCTTCTTCTAATGTTGACGGTAAATCATTAGTACTGATAGCGCCGAGGTCCTGTTTGAATGGGCCCTGACTCATTCCGGAACAATTACTATCATCAAAATGTGACGATGATTCCTTAGACTTATATTTTTCAACCTCAATCTTAAGTTTATTAATTTCCTCTTCTGAAAGCCTCAACTTTTCATTCACATTCCTTAGTTCTTGTTCATATGCATTGATTTTGACACCAAAATCCTCACAATGTTCTTGTTCTTGTTGTTCATACATGAAAATCTTTTCTTTCGCCTCACGTAACTCGATTTCCAATTCAATTACTCTTTTATTCAATCCATGATCACTTGCATTCCCAAATAAACCTGAATAACTATTGATAGATGAAGCATCATCGGATTCATCATCGGAATCTGTCAAAGTAGAAGATCCATCTCCATCTTTTTGATATGGTGACTCATAACCATAATTATTTCCACCGGAACCGAGAAAGAAATCAAACCCTGCAGCACGGTTACTCGATATTTTACGTACCATTTTTCTAGGAGAATGAGGCCAAGAATGTGGTTCGGAACCGTTATCAGAAACATTTGAAGCTTGAGATTGAAGATCAGAAGGTATGTTTTTCCATAATTCACCCGTTACATGTTCATAACGTTCAGCTAAAGATCGATAGCCACGGTAAAACTCTTCGACAACAGAAATCAATTCCGGTCTCTTTTGGTAATACATTTCGGCTTTTTGTGCAAATGAATCTCCATTCTCTTCAATTAGTTTCAGCATTTGTCGCACATAACGATCCATCGTGGATGTTAGAGATCTTTTTGTTGATTTCTTGAAAGACATTGTGATGAAAATTGATTATGATGGCATGTAGAAGTTTGGTTTGAAATTAAAGAGAAGAAAAAAATTAACCACCTTCCCTAATGTATTGCAAAGTTGGGAAAATGGTTAATCTTGTATTTTTTTTTTCAATGAATATTGAAGGAAGAATGAAACAAGATGTTGTTAATATGATACCAATGTTATTTTGTTTATACTTGTTTTAACTTTTCCTTGTTTTAACTTTTCTTTGTTTAGAATAACCTTGTTAAGAGGAGTTACAAGAAAAGAAGATAGGTTTTGATTAACAAGGAAATAATCTTTTTAATATGTTGTTATTTTATGTAGGGAGAGATTCGAACCGTTACTAGATAAAGGATAATGTTCATAAATGTTGCATGGTTGATGAATTCGATAAAAATAACAAATAGGAAATAAATGGAGCAGAATATTCTAGTTTTGTTTTCTGATAAATATAATTTTCATGGCTATCATAAAGGCCATATATTTTCAAACTAAAAAAAAATAGGCTTAATTGCACTTTTGGCCCCCTATGTTTCAAGAAGTTGTGATTTTGGCCCCCTAACTAATTAAAATACAAAA
>Ga0315915_1009652_pt1 | contig 10892 bp, 4 predicted proteins | sample MpolbnodulesMG_FD_207738 | JGI IMG/M metagenome (GOLD analysis project Ga0315915, IMG submission 207738) | Medicago polymorpha root nodule microbial communities from Los Angeles, California, United States - branched nodules | ecosystem: Host-associated > Plants > Roots > Nodule | place: USA... | reverse complement strand
TACCTTAATATTGTATTGATCTGTAACAGTAGTCTTCACTTCTGTGCTTTTGTAGATTGATTTTATCAACGAGGAACTGCAAAATGTCGAGATTCCTATAATACTGGTGGGTTCTTTTACATCAGCACCTCCAATAGTTTTCTCCAGTGTCATTCTGATTTACAGAGTTGTATGAACTATAACACCAATTTGCTGCAAACTGATTAATCTCCTTTCCCCTTTGAGGATAAGGAATGAAGGATGTATCTAGAAATACCAAGTTCAAAACTTACTTGCATGTGTCAGCTAACATCCTTTTATTTGTTAAAAGAGAACAATGTTGGATAAAATGAACCAAACAAATGTGGTTCTTAGCTAAACTATTTGAAAGAAATTGTCATAATGTCATCTGTGTTTTCACAACATAAATATCTATTGGATTGAGAAACTAGCAAATTTTAACAAGAGGGTTTAATTATATTCTTCAAGTAAGGGTTTAATTATATTCTTCAAGTAAAACTTGTTTTATGACTTTTATCCAAAAATTGGTCTGCATACAGAAAAGTTTTATAACTTTTATTCAAATGAAGTTTTGATCACTAATTTAGAGTTTTCTTACCAGGTTGGGCACTCTATTGGTTCATACATATCTATTGAAATGTTCAAGAAGACTCTAGAGAAGGTGACTGGATTTCTGCATATTTCATTAAGCACGGACACATCATTCCACCCGTCCATAATTTCTGATCTTATTGAATTGTTTGCTTGCATTTCTCCTGGGCTCCGCAGGTGAAATACTATGTTGGACTTTATCCATTTTTGACATTAAACCCACACTCAACAACACAGTTAATTATTGCAAAAATTGCACGGTAAGTCTGGCATTTCCTCTTCAAAGTCACTCTTCAAAGTCAAATCCCTTTGATACTGCCTTTTTTGTCAGATATGACATGAACTAGTAGTAATATTACAAGCTTAGATATAACATTTTTGACATGGTTCACACTCTTTCTTACCTCATGAGTCATGAGATTCAATTTACACATAAAACAATTTTTATAGTTTAATCTTTTTTTTTTTTTGAAAACTCGGTATCCGATCCAAGAACCGACTAATGGTTAATGGGATTTCAGATCCCAAATTCTAGCTGCTGCTCTTAGCTACCTGACAGCATCATTAGGATTGTTACCGGTCAAGGCTTTGAGGTTTATTGTCAAAAAATCTCTTGGGAAGTCATGGTCTGCCAATGCAGTTGAGGCTGCATGCTCTCACTTGTCACAGGTTAGCTTTACTGCTGAATGAAGAAGGGCTTCAATATTAGATCACATAAAACATGTAAATTACTCTATATTTCAAAACTTTGGTTGTTTAAAGTATTTGTACATAGATTAGGAAATTACTTAATTGATGTGTACAAATATCGAAATACCCCTTTTCAAATCGTTAAATGTTTTACAAATACCTAAATATCTCAAATAATCTTGTTTAGGGGTATATTTGGAAGGAGAAGGTCAAATATGTCTTGAATTTCTAAAAAACACAGTTTTGAAACAAAACTAAAATGCTAAGACAACTAAAGTTTTGGAATAGAGGGGAGTTGCGGTTTACCCTTTTTTAGTATTTTGATCCCTTTTCTTATATAGTTATATTTGCATCTTTTTTTGTATTGATTTTCTCTAACATCGTTAACTTAACAGTACCATACCATGCGGAACGTCCTCTATATGGCCATGTCTGAATTCAAAAAGGTAAATTGCTTCCATCCTATGAATGTACCGTTTATATTTACCATTTAGCATTTTTCCATTTACATGTAACATTTTTCTTCATAATCCTTGTTTGAAACAAAGCACTATAACATTGTTTGACCCATGTAATTAATCTCACTGTGGGAAAATTTTAGTTGGTGTTGTATGCCATTGTTTTATACTCCCTTAGTTCCACAATGAGTGACCCATTTGACTATTTCACACACATTAATAAAAATGTACAAATGTAGGAGACATAATAATACTTTTACTAAATTACCCTTATCAATATTGATGTATTCAACCTTCTTGTATTCTGGAAGATCAAGCATACAGATATTTTTTTGAAGTTTGAACACAAATTAGTAGTGCTTATATTCGACAATGTTAACTGCATTGATAGTCATGTCATGTGCTTACTATGTTAGTTAGCGGAGACACCAGATTGGACATTTTTAAGAGAAAGGAAGGATCAATGTGCATTTTTATTTGGTGTTGATGATCACTGGGGCCCACTTCATTTGCTTGAAGAGGTATGTTATAATTTATTTTGGTTACTTTAATTATCATTTGAAAAGCTTTTGCATCTTCTCAAGGAAGATTTGTGCCTCAAGCATAGTCCGGGACCTCGAGTGGCTCTTTCTGAGTGTGTGTGTGTTTAGGATAATTACATGCTTGAGTTTGTATCATAGTCTTTGGTGATCATTTATGGTCCCAAAAAGACAAAAAGATGCAACAAAATGATTAAAGTTGAGTGTCCTTTGTTTCATTGAAGAAATATTTTTTGTATCAAAAATTGCAGAAATTTTCTCCCTAAATATTAAAATTAAAAAAAGCAAGAACCTTTGTTTCAACTTGAAGCAAGAAGAACCTTATCTTTGGTTTTTAAGAATAACTTTATAGCTGTCTTTTTTGTTTACAATATGTAAGCTTACAGCTGTCCACGCCATTAAGATTTGGTTTGGTTTGCGCTGAGAAGTGAGATCTTTACCAGAACTGTGATCTGATGATTCTGATCTTCCCCTTCCTCTTCTCATATTTCCTTACTATAAGCTGTGGACGTTCAATTATACACAAAACGAGAGTCTAATTGAATTTCTCTGTTTTCAGTTTAGTCAATAATATTAAAATATATAAAATAACAGATGCATGTAAAGGTGCAATACACATGGTACTGCATAATATACATTGACGATGCCTGAAGCACTTTCTTATTACCCATTCTCTTTGCTGTTTCAAGGAAATGGACGTATATAGTTTGGAAAAACCAATGAACTGCTGTTTAGCATAAATGAAACTGAGAAGAAACTGCCCCAGTCCCCCAGCTGCCCAAAGTTGGATATTAGAGGGTGTAGCAGGGTTACTCTACATCACCTTTCACGTTTTCTGAGTGAATTAGGCTGCTGGTTAGAGTGAAAACTTTCTAGTAAAATATTTATACTTCCAGGAAGAGAAATGCAAATCATCTTGTTCCTGATATTTTTTGAGTAAGTTTTTGCAGTGATAAATGCCGTGTTAACATTAAATTATGGTAAAAGAGTGGGTAAATAATTTTTTGTAATAAAGATAAGCATTGATTGAAATGCTTGCCATGATTGCAGCACTTATGTTTCTTTCATAAGCTTCCATAGTAATTTCTGTTTGTTTTCAAGTCTTATTTGTTGTTTATGAAGTATTGAATAATTATCACCACATAACTTATAGTTTATTCTGGTCACAGATATCAAACCAGGTTCCGGGTATTGCTTTATCTGTTGAACGAGAAAACCACACCCATGGTTTCTGTTGCACCGAGGCTGGTTCACTTTGGGTGGCTCAGCATGTGGCAAACTTAATTAAGAATCAGATGGCATGTACAAACTAATGAGGTCTGACTCTTTGGCTATTGACTTGTATAATGCGAGCTTCCAAGTTAAAAGGATTGAATATTTGATAGATTTCATAATGATAGCTCAAAAAAGCTTACTTGAATTTCTTCATCAATGCTACTAGTGCATTTGTTTTCTTCATGCTTATCATCACGAAGAGTGTTCAATGACTTTATAGCTTTCATCTCCTAATGTAATAGTAAAAATCAGAATTTGACTCCTTAAGAAAGTGATGATTATGGAGAGTGAAATGTATAAGTACATTGTTCATTGAAAAACCAACAGGGTAGAATATTATAATTTGTTATACTATATATGTACATGTAATTTATCACAATGACAGTTTTTAATTTTTCAATCAACAGCTATAATTTTAATATTATCCACTATGTTGTACCCATTACATTTATACAACAATCAAAGCTATTAGATCTGTATGGTTTTTGAAATGAAGAGAATGTTTAAGAAAAGTGAATGAAGTAATTATGTGGTTTTATTTGAATAAGAAAAACCACTCACCAAATCAATATTTAGGGGGCGTTTGGAAGAGTGTATATATACTTATCTTGTGACTTTTTTTTTTCTTTTTTTCTTTTTTTCTGGTGGCCGGGGTTTGAACCCTGGACCTTGCATATATTATGCATCGTTCCTACCAACTGAGCTAAGCTCACGAGGACACTTATAAGTACTTTGTAAGTGTTTAAAAGAACTTCTACAGATAGCTAAAGATATGGCTATAGGTTGTTTCCAGTTTATTTTCCTAAGCTCCTTAGTTAACTTATAGAAACAACTTATACAAAATCTATGTAAAGGCTGCCCTCATTTCCTAAACTCTTATAGAAGTGCTTATTGAAAAACGCTGAATTAAGTTGTTTACTCAAACACCTCCTTATAGAGATACAAGTAGTCTGCTTAATGCTCTAATTAATTGAATTCCAACAGGACTGTAACAACCAATAGAGTTAGCTAGAAGGCTTGGGACCTAGCAGTGTGCTCCTCTCTATGTCTCAGGTTCGAATTTCCTAGGTGGCAACGATTCCTGTGTTAGGCTTCAATTGAGCCCTTCGCTTGTGGATGGTGGGATTGGTCCCCTCGGAGTAGTCGGTCCTTGGACCGGATACCGAGTTTCCAAAAAAAGTTTGGTAGATCTACTAACTACTCAAACATGAGCAACTATATAGACACGGCACACACTATCAGATGCCAACTGCATTCTATGACATTGTAGTGCTTGTCTCCCCGACGTAAAAAGTGAAAACCACCTTAGTTGTAGAAAGAGTGGGCTAAATACTTTTGTAATAAATACAACTAACCATGATCACTGTGTTTCTTTTCTTTGATAAGATCCCCTAGTAATTTCTTTTTGTTCTCAATTTTTTTTCCCTCATTTACTATGCCATAGAATGATTATTGTGGCATAATATATAGTTTATTCTTGCCAGAAATTTCAAAGCAGGTTCCAAGTAGCAGGTATTGCCATATTGCAGGAGAAAACTACACATGTGGTTTCTATTGCACTGAAGCTGGTTCATTATGGGTGGCTCAACATGTGGCAAACATTATCAAGGATCCGACAGCATGTACAAACCAATAAGGTCTGATTCTTTTGCTATTATTGGCCACTGTTATGTGAGTTTTAAGTTAATCACAAAAGATTGATAAATTTGAAACATTTATAGCTTAAAAATGAGTTACATTTCTTTATCGGTGTCAATAGTGCATTTGTTTCTCGCAATTTTAATATTTTATCATGGCCAACTTTATTCTACTGTGACAATGTTGGTGTCGTCTCCCAGTGGTAGATCACATAATTTGAGTAAATCACATAATTCAGTGTAATGATATGTGTTGCTGTCGGACACGACATATGTCCGACACCGGGATACGTCTAATCCGAAGAGTGTCAGTGCTTCATAGTCTCCCAGTGTAAATTTAGAGCGAAATCAATTGAAAAACCAACTGGATAAATTTAAACTTAAAAAATGTGTAGGCCAAGTACCATGCACATGTAGAATTTACCATTCTTTGACAAGTGTTACTGCGGGTAAGTTTTTGGTGGCAAACACCACAATAAACTCACACAAAGTGGAAGATCGCGAGTTTGAATCCGAGACACCACGGAAGATATCCAACCTGTCGATTGTGCCAGGCCTTACGGATTTTGTATTATCATCTTTACTTTACAACTTATTCCCATTGTAATATTTTGATAACAAAATACTAACTTGATAAAAGTATTAATTAAAATAATGGCCTAAAATAATTAATGCCATCAATGACAAGTAACCAAAATTGGTGATGAAGATAAGCAAAATCACGAGTGTCTTTCAGAAAGCTTAATCTAAATTAGCTTGTACCCCGTGACTACATGTGATTGTTCAAACAAAATGTTTTTTTTTTAATTACCTTAATTTTTCTTTATATGAGTAAACAGGATTCCTTTCTAAATATATGCATGCACGCATAGGCAATACAATAGTGTGTCACAAAACGATAGTGCATTTTTTTTTGAGTAGTGATATCTTAACAACCATTTTGGTACAACCTTTAAGACAATTTTGTTGTTCTCTCTTCTCATTGATCAAAAATAATAGAGAGAGAAAATAGAAGAGAGAGAATAAAAACATAATGTGAGTATAAGACATAAAGTTGTACCAAAATGGTTGTACAAATATCATTTCTCTTTTTATTTTAACAACATTAACAATCAATTCATTGTCGGTTGTTCATGATGAGAGTAACTTACTTTACTTTACTTTGCTTTCTTTAATTGATCACAAATTTTCATCAGTTGGATCTTTGTGGAATAAGTCTCCAATTGTGTCAAATTGGGTACATGAAATGTATGGCTGCCACTTATAACATTGAAATCGGAATATTTTGAAAAGTCGTTTGTTGCTTACAAGCAACGAAACAACGGCAACATGATCACAAAAAAAAAGGGATTAGTCACATTATGTACACCGCTATAAAAAAAAAAAAATTTGAGGGGAAAAATGATATTTTTTGTATTCATAAATAAATGATATTTAAAAAAAAATGATACCCTTCTCATTTACGTCAAGAAAAGATTCCTCAAATGATCATATTCTAGTTCACCGACTTCATAACGACGTTTTACCATGCACACATATAAGTAAGTATGAAGTTGAGATACTTCTCATTTCTCAAAAGAAATGAAGAGCACTTGTACACACATAAAATCATATAGTAAGGGAACTCCATTTTTTAGAAATAGAATGGATCTATACTCCAAAGTATACCATGAATGAATTGTTCAACTTTCTCTTTACCTATTATATCTTTCTGATACTAAAAAGGAGAAATAGTGTACATTTTATTCATGAAATTTATTTACATGCAATAATTACTATTAGAAATCACACGAAAGACATAATTGTTTTAAAATCTAAAATTTAAAAGGAAAACCAACTCAATATATATTGTATATTTTTAAATGATTAATTTGGGTGTTTCCTCTTGCATCTAATGGTTCATTCCTCTGTATTTTTACAGGCTCTATCATGGCCACAATATACAGAACTGTAGTGCAATTATCAGATTTGTTTTTCTTTCTCCTATCTTTGAAAGATATCGAATTAAATAACAAATATCTAAAAAATACAAAACAAAACGGATATTCCTATCCGTACAAATTTTTAATATTGTGAAAATAAAAAATGCCTAAAAATTTATCTTGCTCTGCTGTCATATCAGCTGTACTTGTCATTAAAGACAAGATCTTCGAAATCTCATATTTAAATTCGTAGTTAAGTAGGCATTTTTTTTATTTAGGGGAAGTAGGTATATTTATTATTTACCAAATCAAAACCTATCACATTAGCAAGACAATTAAATGACCACCTTGTGATAATTCAATTCATACCATGCGCAAATGCCTCTGATTCTCAATGCATGCCATCAAGTGGCCAAATCTTTTAGCTACATCTATCAACTTGGAGTATTTTTTTTAAGGAACTTGGAGTATTTTTATACCAAAGGAAAAACTAAGTAGCCATATTATTGTCCTTAAACGAGTGAGATACTGTTATTATAATCTTTAAACGTATCAAAATTAAGAATGCATGTCAAGTGTCTCTTTTATTTATAATTTTATGGATCAATTTTATTAATTAAAAACATGTTTGAAGACTAGAATATTTACATTTTTTCTCCATTTATTACTTAATTTCTATCTCCCTGTATTCTTTGCTATCACTATAATTTCCGAGTTGTCGAATTTCGTGGGGGCAATAGTGTCATGCTATATAGCATCTCTATTATAAACATTTAGCTTAATTTTTTTTTGTAGTACACGTGTCATTCTCTCTATGCTAATTGTCATTAATTGTTTTGATTTGGGCATATGTTATGGTAGTATCATTGTTTAGCCTAACATGATCATTGATTTTATTAAGAAAGAATTTTAATTTGTGAATTCTTTTTATGAAATGATTTTAATTTTTGAATTCTTAAAAAGGTATGTAAGGGATACAAAAACGGTACAATAATGTTGACTTATATCGTTAATTAAAAATCATATTATTTGGTATCATGATTTCACAGTACAATGATTTCACGATCCCTAGAGTTTTGCACAATTATTAATTTAAATTATTAATTTCACGATCCCTAGACCTATATATTTTGTTAATTTTTTTTTGAAGGACCTGTATATTTTGTTAATTATGATAAGGTTTTCAGCTTTATTTCTTAAAGTTTGTTTGTATCGGTTGTCTATAATGATTGAGTCATCACTATAATTGTGAAAAGAAAAAATATATTTCTATACCCATAATAAAGATTTAATCAATTATATGGTGTAGATAATCTTTATCTTTATATATATAATACAAATGCTTTCCACAAAATTTAAAGTACACATAACACTTCTACATTGTCAATCTTATTTAATATTTTTTATCATCCAATAAAAATAGTTCATGACTCATTTGTTTTTCATGATCCAATCAAAATGGATTTTTTTTTTGAAGAGGCTAAAATGAATTATATTACCACAACGAGGTCCTTCCTAGCACAAGATATTATTATTCATTTGTTAATTATCATGTGATTTTTTTTTCTATACATAGACAATTAGTCTTTCATCATTTTTATCTTCCTCTTCCGCCTATAAAAAAAAAGTATTTGTATTTTTAAAAGCATGATAGTTTAGTCCTTTGGTGGTAGATATATAATTGTTAATGCTACTTTTTTGAAGTTCCATTGAAAAGCATGTGTCTTCATTCTATGACTTTAAGGCTTCAATTTGAGCAATATAATTTAGAGTCAAGACAATTTTCTATTTGATAGAATCAATATTTCAATATATTTAAATTTGAAGATAAAATAACATATGTTCTCCACGAAGGTAATTATTTCGTTCATTTTTTTAGTGTATTGAATCGATTTCTCTTATTTTTCGTTCATTTTTTTAAGTGCATTAATATCTTCTCCATCTCATAAAAATGTGTACGCATGTGATCCATATTTCAAGTCAATGTACATGTAATCATGGTCATGTTGCAAGGCAAACTCTGTTAACTTGCTACCTTAATTGTTGTTTTTAATTCTACCTTATTCAATACCAAAAAAATCATATAGCTAAAAGCATACGTATGATGAGTACTAAAATCATATGTAGATGAGTATTGGAAAAATTAATATTTGCATCTTTATGTTTATAAATAAATAAATTACTTTTTCAAGTACACATGACACTCCTTATTTCTAAAACAAATGACTTGCACAACTTTTCAAGTACACATGATACTCTTCATTTCTTATGAGCATTAAAGTCTACTCCACCTCATAAGAAATATTACTCCATATCTGTCTTTTGTATTTTGAATTCAACAGATATGTATAATACTAATTTATTACCTTAATAATTTATTTTAAAAAATATTATCTTAATACTATTAATTATAGGAACAAAAAATAATATGATTAGGGTCATGATCAATGTTTGTTTTGTTCTTGGCTATGAAAAAATCGAGGAATGGTATGTAAAAAGATGATTCTTAATGTTCTGGAAAAATAGTAAGCTAATTAAATAATTCCACAATTTTTTTATTTCATTTTTTAAAATTAAGACTTATATAGAGTCATTACCTTATCTTTAAGTGGAAAAAGATGAAGAAAAATTTGGGAGACTGTGTTCAAAAATGATAAAAATTAGTGGAAAAAGATGAAAAAAAATTCGGGAGTCTGTTAAAAAAATGATATAAATTAAAAGATTTGATGTTAATGAAAGAAAATGTCAACTATGTTATGTTTTTTCCCTAAAAAAAACTATGTTATGTTTATGAAAGGAAAATGTCTTTTATTGATATTCCACAAACAAAGGAAAATATCTTTTATTGATATTCCAAAAACAAAATGTCATTTAATGTGATGAAGCTTTCAGAATTAATTATCATTTAACTCCATTTAACCAAATTGCATTATTAGACAATTAAAAAAAAAAACTTTTCCATATGGAGTCTTTGATGCATGACTTCGTCACCTTTTAATATTTAAACCAATTACAGTGTAACATGTGTCATATTTATATAGATAAACCAATAGGATTTTACCATTTAGTTTATTTGTATCTATTTTTATTATTTGTTCAAATTGTAATTAACATATACCAGCACCGTTTTTTTTTTTTTACGAAATTCCAAAAAATTGTTGGCTTATTTTTTACTACTATAGATTTTTTTTTCCAAATGTATATTTATTATACAAATAAGTAAACAAATAAAATTTTATGACTTTGTCACCTATTAATATGTAAATCAATGTCTATGGGAACATAGCTCTATTGACTGGGACAATGCATTGATAAATGCATGAGCCGGAGATCGAACTCTAGACACCCCGATATTCACTTTATCTATATTTGACCAAAAAAATAAGGTGTTTAAAAGTCCCTCTAAAAAATGTAAATGTCAAATAAATAGAATCAATATCATAAAATCGTGGGTTTGAATTTTCATGATTTTGTTTCTTTTTTGGTGGTGTCAAATGTTCGAACCCTGGACCTTGCATATATATCATGCATTATCCTTACCAACTGAGTTAAGCTTACATGAACATGATGATTTTGTTTCTAGGTTGATATGTACGAATTGATGAACAGTAAAATATTGTACTCCCTCCATTCCTTTTTAATTGTCACTTTTAAGTTTTTTACACAAACCAAGACAACAAATACTTTTTACTACTTTTGATACAACAATTCATCTTTTTCCTATAATAACCTTCATCATTTAATATCTCATTTCATATACTTCTCTCTCTACAATAAATA
>Ga0315915_1009649_pt1 | contig 10896 bp, 8 predicted proteins | sample MpolbnodulesMG_FD_207738 | JGI IMG/M metagenome (GOLD analysis project Ga0315915, IMG submission 207738) | Medicago polymorpha root nodule microbial communities from Los Angeles, California, United States - branched nodules | ecosystem: Host-associated > Plants > Roots > Nodule | place: USA... | reverse complement strand
TGATATGATTTGATTTGATGAATGTGTAAAAAAAATGTATACGACAATTAGTGTGTATAAATTAATCTCTTTGTTTTCATAATACATTAAGATTCCATATTTTTTAAGATTAAAAACTATTAATATAGTGTGAAATAAATAAAATTACAATAACATAAGTTTTTTTTTTTCTGGTCAAGCAATAACGTAAATTTTAAATGATGCAAAATGATAAAAAAGAATAGATGATTGTTTAATAGACCGCTCAAAATTATTCATAATTTCTGAATATTTTACAACCTGATTGATCGAGTAATTTGAGAGGTTTATTGAGCAAACTCAACCAATTGGTTAGAACAGTTGGGCTGGTCCTTACACCATCCACTTAGCGGTGCTAGTTGAGCTTATATATAATAGAAAGTGATGAGTGTTACAGCCGCAAATGGGTGAGAGAAAGAAAACAAAAGAGTTTGTGCGTACTAGGGTTTAGGGTTACAGAAGCGGGTTATGCGATTCCTGCTGAGACTATAGCACCATGGTATGCTACTGTCATAGTTGTCTTTCTCATATATTCATATATATGTGTCCTTTCATAGTTATGTACATTCTTTTTGCAGATCAAGTTTGTACCACAAAGGTTGGTAAAACATGTACATTCTTTTTGCACTAACTTATCTAACTCTTTCCTTCATGATATTTTAGGCTGTTTTGTTTATGCATAACACGGCCTGTTACATCTGATGCATCAGATCATCGTTACAAAGAAGGTGATTTTGTACCGTTTTATGCCAACAAGGTGGGACCCTTTCACAATCCCAAGTTAGATTTTTAATGCTTTCAGTTTTTCAGTTACCCTTTTAAAATATATTTTGATGTCAATGCTCCTCAAATTTTAACTTTTAATAAGAAAAAAAATTGGATTGTGTCGTGATGAGGTTACCATACAAGAATTCTTCAAGGTGGATGAAGAGGAGATGAATGTGTCTGTCTTTGATTATATTTCTATCGACTGTTTTGATTTAAATAAAAACTATTGTTCAGCGCTTCAACAAATTCATAGTGTCATTACATTTCCTCAAACTCACTGCATAGAAGAAGCCGTGGTATTTAGTTATGCATACCTTTAGTGGCTTCATTGAATTAATTTGTTAATATAATTCAATGTAAGCATATGTATCAGTGTCGTGGTATTCAGAGATCTCATTAATTTGTTAATTAGACTAAAAATGAATCCACGTCAAGTTTATCGATAAAAAATCGGAATTAAATTGGATAAGTGTTTTAGTTAGTTTCAAAGTGAACTGTTGTTTCTTGGCATGGGAAAAAATTATATATAAAATTTTGTTTTGTTAATGTCAAATGTCTCCAATTAATTTATTTAGTTGACTAAAAATTAGACCGCAATTATTTTGTTAAGAAAACACCAAAATTTCCTTATATAAAAACTCTATTTTTTTACATAAGCTTATGATGTAAATTAATAGTGGTTATTTACAAAAAAAACTGAAGAATTCCAAATACTTATGAGTTTAAAGTATAATATATGAAATTATTTACAAAACTAACGTGGATTCATTTACAAAATTAATATACGCAATTATAATATCCACAATTATTTACAAAATTAATAGGATTAAAATATTTGACAATAATATATATGAGTTTCCTTATGGAGTATCTTTTTCCTTCATTGTGCGTACTCACAATCCCTTTTTCCTTGGCATGGGTGAAAACAATTATGATGGAATATCTTAGTCTTAATTTCAGAAATCTCATTAATTTGTTAATGGATTACAACATGAATCCACATTAAATTTATTAAGAAAATACCGGTATTAATTTATACGGTAACTCCTGCCTCCATGTGTTCTGATACTGTTGCCATTGAATGCGTTACTACAAAAGAAACTATACCAGTTCATTTATTGAGAAAATACCGAATTTCCCTTATATGTTAAGTCTATTTTCTATATAAACCTATTGGTGTGCCATTGTCCGATGCACTGTTCTGACTTTATAGTTTTATAGTTTTTTTTTCTTTCAGTTGTCAAATATGGATAGCTTCTATGATACCTTATCCACCGTCTCCATCCATGACTACTCCCGAATCCTTATGGTTAGGGTTGTCCGACTTTGGTATGACGCTGATGTAGTTAGAGACAACGACTCTCAGTCGATAGAATGGTTTTAATGGACTCTTACGTAAGATTTTTAAAACTACAAAATGCATGTCCATTAAAAATCTTGTAGTTTGGACATCTTGTAGTTTTAAAAATCTTACATAAGAGTCCATTAAAACTATTTCTATTGACTGGGAGTGGCTATATCTAATCTCATCAGCGTCATACCACCGGACAACACTAACCACAAGGATTAGGAAGTTGTCATGGATGGAGACGGTGGATATGGTATCATAGAAGCTAGCCATATTTGATAACTGAAATTAAAGAAAAAAGCTATAAAACTATAAAGCTAGAACAGTGCATCGGACAATGGCACACCAATAGGTTGATATAGAGAATACACTTAACATATAAGGGAAATCCGGTATTCTCTCAATAAATTAAATATATATAGATTAGTTTTTAGTTTATTAAAAAAAGCACTTTTCGGATTTCTATACGAGTGGAAGGACTGGTATAGTTTCTTTTATAGTAATGCATTCAATGTCAGTATTACCAAAACTATTAAATAACAGTATCAGGGAACACATTGAGGCAGGAAAATAGAGTTACCGTATAAACTAATACCGGTATTTTCTTAATAAATTTAATGTGGATTCATGTTGTAATCCCATTAACAAATTAATGAGATTTCTAAAATTAAGACTAAGATATTACATCATAATTTTTTTCACCCGTGTCAAGGAAAAAGGGATTGTGAGTACACACAATGAAGGAAAAAGATACTCCATAAGGAATCTCATATATATTATTGCCAAATACTTTAATCCTATTAATTTTGTAAATAATTGCGGATATTATATCGCGTATATTAATTTTGTAAATGAATTCACGCTAATTTTGCAAATAATTTCATATATTATACTTTAAAATCATAAGTATTTGAAATTCTTCGGTTTTTTTTTTGTTGTAAATAACGACTATTAATTTACAACATGAGCTTATGTTAAAAAATAGAGTTATTATATAAGGAAAATTTAGTGTTTTCTTAACAAAATAATTGCAGCCAAATTTTTAGTCTACTAAATAAATTAATTAGAGATACCTGACATTTAACAAAACAAAATTTTATATATAATTTTTCCTAGTGCCAAGAAACAACGGTTCTATTTGAAACTAACTAACACACCTATCCAATTTAATTCCGGTTTTTTTATCGAGAAACTTAACGTGGAATCATTTTTAGTCTCGTGAGCTTAGCTCAGTTGCTATGGAAAAAAATAATAATGAGATCTCTGAATACCACGACACTGATACATATGCAAACCTTTAATAGCTTCGTCAAATTAATGTTCAACACCGACACAACACTCACACATAATTATATTAATTTTCTCAAATTATTAAGTGTGCACGTGTCACTTTTTGTGTCTCTGTTCATAATCCATAGCTTATCTTGACTATAAAGTATCGCTCTAGTGTATCTTATTTGGACTTTTATCTTTGTCATTTGATGGTAGGCATTTTTCATTTTATTCCTAGTATTGAAGTGTGTTCATTTCTTCTTTTGCTGAAAGACTTTTGATTTAATGAACTTCGCATTAAATTGCATAATTTTTGTGGCTTGAACCCTCCAATTTCCGAAGAAATGGCCCCTTGTAATCTAGAGTTCGGCAAGAGATAAGTAAAGTCTGACCCAAAATTGTTCGAGTAAAGATTTGACCTCGGGTTATCCCGAACAATTCATCTTTAATTTAAACTCATTAAGCATTTGAGTTCAATCACTTGATTGGTTAAATCTAAATGGCTAATAAATAGTGTGATGCATGTATTAAATTCTAAAGCATTATCAAGAATTTCTTCCTAAATGGCTACTTTGTTAATACTGTGTTTTCCTTGACATTTTTTTGTGTCACAGTGAGACATACAGGATCTTCCCTTTTGCTCACCAGGTTTGTTTCATGATATTCATTATCACTTCTCACCCAAACTTTCTATTACTGTATTAATTAATTAACTACATCTTATAGTTCCAAAATTTATTGGCTACAGAAAATGTTGAAGAAAAGAAAGAAGATCTTGGTGCAGTTTTGAATGGTGATAGATTAGTTGTTGCTCCTTACAAACTTGATTTCTTGATTGATAAAAAACCTGAGAGCATTTGCCAAAAGATGCTGACAAGAAAAGAGGTTGCTCAACTCAGACATGCTGTTTTGAAGGACTATTTTTGTCAAATGTACTATAATGACTTGCCACTTTGGGGTTTCCTTGGATGATTTGAAACTGATGAAAAAGATGTTGACACAAATGAGGCCACAGTTTATCTTTTAGGAATGTTCATTTTGAGATTCTGTACAATAACGATCATATTATCGATGTTTTCGTTATAAAAGATCTGAACGCTGTCGTGGACTTGACAAAAGATAGAGAGGTAAATGTAGATTTCACATAACTGTTGTGATAACAAATATTGCTACTAATAATGCTCCAATATATATTGTTGTCACAAAGCAAAGAAAAGAGCCAAGAATCCTCCGGCTACGGCCAAAGAAATTAAAAGGGAGACAATGATGGCATAACATTGATAGTTGCAACGAGAAGGGCAAACTAACACATAAATTAGGCAACAAGTGGTCACTAGTTAGGTGTTAGTCCTTGCAGCCTCTTATCAAATTATAAGGTAAAATTTCAGCACAAGGTATAGTGAGCTTGTGCATTGTTACAGAAATAATATCAAAATCACTCAGATCTCTTTATCGAACAAATTAAGCTTTTAGGACAATTGTTCAAGACTTGACATTGCAGCCTCTATGACCATGTGTTCTAAACTGCCCCTATTATTCTAATAACAAAATGAATATCAAAACATAATTGGTGGACTTGAAATAGGTTGATTTACCCCGAGTAACTGTCTCTTCTTTTTGCTTATCAGTTTCTTCCATTACTTGGAGTTCGGATTTTTGAGTTTCCATAAATCCAACATCGGTAAGTGATGGATTGCACCGTGAATGGTCCGCACCATTCTTCCTCTTGAGATTTGATAGAAGAAAAGTTCATGTTAGGATTTCAAAGCATTACCTGACCTTCTGGTTGTTCTTCAATGCTACTTTAGACCTATTTGCAAGTTATGTACAAATTAGCCCAATCTGTGTATCAAGGTTTTTGATTGAAGTTTCATTGTTATATTGTGCTTCTATATGATTCCTATAGAGTGTTTCGATATGATTTTGTGTTGTTTGCATGTATTAAGCTAGCATCTCTTCTAGACTTTTCTTGGGTGGCTGTGGGTTGGTTGTTTAAGGAGGATTAAGAGAGTTGTTTCCTCTCCACGAGAAGTTTTGATGTTGTGCCCAGACAGAGTTATAAGTGTTTGAATAAGGGTTTCTTTGTTGCATAGTGAAAGTTCCCATTTATTTTACTTGCTCCTCGGTTAATCCAAATTAGTTGGAAGACATGCACCACTTTCATAAGCTTGCTCACAAAAGTCGCAACTTAATCCATCTATTGATAGCTTGGCTGCCTGCCTCCTGAACTTCCAACTTCTTAGTTATAGCTTCTAACTTATTGCTAAGAAGTCTGTGGCCTGCAAGTAAAGCATCTTGAGTATCAAGATGTAGAATTCCCTTGTTTTTAACAACATTCCTATCATCACTCTGAGATTTGTACTCGTTCAAGGACATGTTGTGAATGAGTTCTCGAATGTTAGGAGCTATTTTGTTATTCATAGCACCCCATGCGGAAGCATCTAAAAGCATTCTAGTTTGGGTCTTAAGACCGTTAGTAAAGATAAATGTTACCTCCATTTCCAATAATTTGTGCTCTGGGCACTCCTTAAGTAGCAGCTTATACCTTTCTGATGCATCATAGAGGTTTTCTCCGTCTTATTGAAAAATGGAAATCTCCCGTCTTTTTGCCATGTACTTGGTAGTTGGGAAAAAACGGTTGAGAAAAGCCCTCTTGAACTGGTCCCAAGTGGCAATGCTACTAGTTGGCAGTCCATTCAACCAATATTTGGCACGTCTCTTTAGAGAGTAAACAAACAACCTAAGTCGTTTGTCTGACTTAGAGACCCTGTCGGGATTTAATGGTGCTGCAAGCTTCTCAAAAATCAGTCAGATGAATATCACAGTCTTCATCGTCCTTACCTTAGTATTGGTTCAATTTCAGAGTTGTCAGAACTGAGTTTTTGATGTCAAAGAAGACATGGTTTGCCAGTTGAAACCCCTGAGCTACCTCATCAAGGTTGACTAGTCTTCCATAGTCTCCTAGTGTGATGCGTTCCATTACTTACGCCTCTTCGTCGGACGAGAAATCACCTAAACCTGGTATTGAAACATTTGCCGCTTCTCTTGCTTCCCCTATTCGTTTTCGGAGTGCTCTTTCAGTTTTGTCTATGTTAGAGTCAAACAACAAAGTGCCTGTACCTGCACCACGCATATAATAACTCGCAAGGATTTTTTTAACAAGAGTTTGCAGTAGAAAATTAGACTAAATGACCCAAAAAAGAAATAATATATATTCGACTTTGATGAAAAGATATGGATCAAAAATTAAATTTAAAAACAAAATTTAATTCTAATCTAGATTCTAACCCAAAATAAAACAGAAAAATACTTTTGTTATTTTTAAATAAGATATGAAAAGAATATATATAACTAACCTAAAAATATGAAACAAAAATAAACTATCATAGAAACAAGGAATATAAAAACTAATCTAATCTAATCTGGATATAAAAAGAAAACAAATCTAACCTAAGAAATAGAAAAAGAAAACTGACCTAAAAATTAGGAAAGTAAAAACTACCCTAATCTAAAAAGATATACTACCAAAGATAAAACAAAGCAAACTACCTATTAAAAAAATTATACTCCTAATAAAAACAAAAGATAAATACTTAAAATTAAAAACAATTAAAGAAAAACTTAACTAGACTTACCTAGACCTAATCTTGATTTAGCATAAGTTTCACCGATTACCTTACCTTAGTAAGTATCGTTCTCCACAGGGATTGTTGTTGAACTTAGCAATTAGTAAACCTTATTTCAAAGAGTGAAATTAAAAGAGTATTGAATATAGTTGCACGGTTTAATTTTGCATGCCAAATGCAAGATTAAGATTATGATTTAGATTATTAACGGCGATTAGGGAATCCTTGAATCCCCCTTCATCTTTGTTGGAATTAACTGAGAAAACAATAAGTTATATTGTGTCTACTCATGATTTATTGAAACTAAGATTAAAACTCCATTAAAACATCGTACAACAATGTATGTTCCAAGTTAACCTAGTTATACTACGGCGTTTCCCAAAGAAGATAGTAGAAAACATTAGATTTCAATCTTGAATTTCATTAACATAATTATGAATTAAGTAATTAGAACATACATGCACAGATAAAAAAATTTGGGATGTCAATCCTACTTTTCATCTACAAATCAATTTTCAAGATTACGATATGAAGATCTCTTTTTAAAAAGCATCAAGAACAAACAAGAACTAATTTAAAATCAAACACAAGAAAAACACAATCGAATAAAAACTTTATTAATTGAATCCAACACTTAAGAAGGGGTTCATCTTTGAACCCTAATCAAGAGTTTTAGTTGATTATGGCAACATACATCATATCAAAACAATAGGAAAACATACACTAGAGAGAACAAGAGGAAGATGGATATCATGCCTTGAAACTCTGTTGTTTGACCCTTGTCTTGAACCACTAGCTTTCTGAATGAAAAATGTACTTGCAAAAGTACAATAATCATAGTTAGGGTTTGTATTGTCTTGGTCATGCCTTGAGAAGGCTCTCAAGGGTTGTATTTATAGCCCTCTATGGGCCTGATTTGTAAGTAATAGGGGTATTTATGTATTTAGGCCGAGCTCTAGAGGCTTCTAGAAGCTAGCTTAAGGGCGAACTCTGATGTTTGACCTTTGCCTTGAACCAATAGGTTTCTGAATGAAAAATAATGAGTTCAAGTGTCTCTATTTATACATATGATTACTTAGGGTTTAAGAGAATAAAATTGGGCTTTTTCCACCATTTTTGCTTGAAAAACAAGATGCAAGCGATTTTCACTCGCAACCATGCGCAGGAGGTGCATGAGGCAACCTCTCATCTGCGATTTCTTGTGTTTTCGTCATGTTTTTTTTATCGTTCTTCAGTCTGGAAACTCGTAGGAACTTGAAATGAATCTTCTTCACTTTGTATTGTCTTCAAGAACTTTCTAAGAACCATTATACTTCAATCTTCATATCCTTGATCTTTCACGTGATGTCTTGATTTGTCGATTTACTTGATTTCTCACTACTAAACACTCAAAACACCTATGAAGTTGTATGATTTAGGATAAAAGTGAAATACAATGACTCGAGTGAAAACATACAATTTGTTTCTCAATCCATAGACAACTCCTCTAACTCTGATCTTATTTATCTTCAAATGCAAAGAAAAGTAATAAAAACATAGCCGAAAATATCATATGATGCTCTGTCATCAGGAGTATACATGAATCTAAAATACACTATTTCTATAGGTGTGACTTTTCCTTCTCTGTTTAGTATTAAGTATGAAGTTGTGTTATTTGAACAACCATTAGTATGACAACTTATGTGACAATCATAAATTTAAAAAGAATAATAGGTATTGACACGAAAATCAAAGCAATTGAAAGAAAGTAAAAATATAATATGAGTATGAAAGAGAAAGTTCTCGCAAAAGTCACAAAATGATCGTACAAATTTCAACCGAAGGGGTAAAAAGAAATAATCTACATTAATTTGACATTAGTTGTTTGCACCATCCGGATAGTTAGAAATGAGACTATATTCTGAAGTATGTACCATTTGTGTTCTTAGGTCTAAAACCATACCTTGCAAATGGTTCATTGCTTATTTTATGAATGATACCTTGGAAATGGTTTGTTAATCTTATATTAGATTGTCTTCTACGGTCGTCTTACCAGTCTAGTAGGTTCTGGGAGTCCGTTTATAACAGCATGCGTACAAACTAATTTTTTTTTTTAGGAAGCATACAAACTAAATTTTAAGAGGTATATAATATAATATTCTTCATCACTACCAAAAAAAAAATATAATATTCTTCATGTCTAAAATATAACATTGGTTGCGTTCCAATTGCATTATTCAACTTTCGTAGTTTCAATTGTCAAAAAATAAAACTTTCGTAGTTTCAGTTAGTCAAAAAATGAAATATATAGTGTAGTCAAAATGTTATCGACGTGTTCCGTTTTCACATTGGTGGATCAGGTCAATTGACGGAAGTCATAACTTTGCATTCACATGAGATTAACATATTTATTTATTTTGGGTATAATAGCATATGTTACTTTTTTTAGGAAACAATTATTATAGCAAACCGTTGCTATATGAACCAGGTATTTGAATATAAACAACCTCATTTATATGGAAATAGATTTCCTGCTGCATGCTGTTGTAAAGCATATCAGCTGTCTGATCAAAATTGTATGGCTAAGATTATTTTATTAAAAAGACACCGTCTTTAATCTTAACCGTTCAAGATTTAAAACTGCGTGCAATTATTATAGCACCAAATCCAGTTCTCATTTATATAGCTTCTGACAATCTTCAATCTCAACATTATAGTTTATATAAAAAGAATAAAAAATGATAGTTTTACAATAATGAATGATATCACAAAATTCGGTCAAATACCTCCTATTAGGGGTTTGTTTGGCAAGATCAATAAATTATCTAATAGTTTATAAGTACATATGACTAAAAATGTTTTGTTTGATAAACATCATTATTTTCACGAACTTATAACTTATTTTACAAACTTATTTTTCAGACGTTATTTCAAATAACATCTGAACTTATAGTTGATCATTGTTTTCCTCCATTTTTACTGTTATTATTTTAGTTAAACTCCATTTTTATCTTTTATAAATATAAAATAATACATAAAGTTATGTAAACATCCATTGTTTTTTAGCAAATAAATATTTTTTTAAATAAGGACATAAATATCTTCTTTTTTTGACAAAAATTGACAAAAGAAAATCTATTATTGATAATACATATGATAATGCATTCCGTTTTTATTTTTTAGTATTTACCTTCTTTTTTATTTATTTATGAAAATATATCTTCTGTTGTTAATAATGACACCAACAATATAACAAACATAATATAAATTCTTATCTTTTTAGTGACACCAACAATATATCATTCTTATAGACAAACTTACTTAATGGTGTAATTGAAAGTGAAAAAATCATCCCAAAACCATATATTCTCGTATAGAGTATAGATAAACACTTAATTTTACCTAGCTCACTCCCACTATTCTAATTTTACCTTCCACACTTCCAAAATAGTTTTTTTTCAAATCGTATATTATTAAATAAACTTGTATAGATACTTGTGCCAAGCACGAGCTAGAATTTCGTCATACTTAGAAGAGAGAATACTGTGATGTATCAATTGTCGGTTACAATCCAACATTGGATGCAAGGATGGTCTTCAAGAAGGCGGAAGACATTCTGATGGTTGAAGAGGTTGGGTGGAAGCTTGTGGAGCTACTCTGTGTAGTTGGAAGTAAGGGAAGATGAAACATGGAGAGAGCAACAAAGTGATTAATGGTTAAATTGACATCATCACTAATTTAGAGTCAATGTGTTGACTCAAAATTTGATGGATGAAGAATATTGTAGCTAAAAATATAAATGATTTGTTTCAAATATATTTTGTGCTTCCAGAAGATTGTTGCTGAAAATATATTTATGGACAATAAATATATTTTTGTAGCGTA
>Ga0315915_1009640_pt1 | contig 10906 bp, 8 predicted proteins | sample MpolbnodulesMG_FD_207738 | JGI IMG/M metagenome (GOLD analysis project Ga0315915, IMG submission 207738) | Medicago polymorpha root nodule microbial communities from Los Angeles, California, United States - branched nodules | ecosystem: Host-associated > Plants > Roots > Nodule | place: USA... | reverse complement strand
CTAATTCCCAACTCCCTTGCCTTGGTCAAGCTCATTAGGTTAGCATTTGCTCCTGAATCACATAATCCTTGTCCGATATATTCTCCATTAACTTTGATGGGTAGAGTAAAGCATCCTTCACCATCACCTGACTTCAGTCGGTACGTCTTACGTTTCATGACATTCGCTAGTCATTGATGTGAGTTCTTCCTCAGATAGATCGGCATCAATCTTCTATAATTCTTGAACAAACTTAATGCAGCATGGACTCTGTTCGGCCATCTCCTCGATTGGCATAACTATTCTCTATTTCTTTAAAATGTGATGCAATGCATTATATTATGGCGTTATATCCTCGTCCTCTTGCTTGTTCTCGGCCTGAGGTTTCTCTCTTTCAATTTCCACCAAATGAATCTACTCATCCTTTCCAGCTTGTTTTGACTTCAGCAACTCATGTCGCTTCAGCTCCACTTCTTGCTGGAATTCAAGGTATCCTGGCTCTTTCTCCAACTTCTCCACAAAAGAATGAGTAATCTTCACCTTCTTTAGTAACTTTACCAATTGCTCCAAATTCTGTTCTTTGGTCTCCTCATTGATTGCCATTGTTTGTGTGCTTTTGGTTGAGTCCATGATTACCTATTTCACACAATAATTGTAAGTTCGAGAAAAATTTCTAACAGGCATAATTTTTGCGCTTGATATTAGTTTGTAAATTAGATTTGGGGTAGATTCTAATGAGGTTACTTGACTCGATTGTATTCTAAATGCAAAATCGATCTAAATTAACTAAACTAGTTAATACCTAATGATACTACTGATTAAAACCTAAGACTGATACTAATACTAAATGCTAAACCTAATTCTAAATGCAAAATTAAATGACTGATTCTAACTAAATAATTAAACCTACTTAAACTGGACTAGATCTAATGTAGATATTATAACAACCGTTATTTTAACTACGACTCCTTAAAATGCAATGCGGAAAATAAATTAAAAACCTAAACTAAGACTCTAAAAAAACGAATGGGGTTAGTTCCTAAATGTGAAAAACAAAAAAAATAAAAATAAAATTGTTAGTGCTAGATGGAAATAATAAACTAAATGGAAAGAAAAAAAATTAAACTATGTTAGTAAGAACTAGACCCTACAAATAAGAAATAAAAATGACTCAACTAGGATTAAATATTTTTGGTATTTTTGAATTTTTGAAAACAGAAAAATAAAATGAAAAAAAATAAATGATAGAAAAATAAAATGCGGAAAAATAAAGATAAATAAAAATAATTAATTCAAATTGTTTAGTCGAAAATATCAACAATCCTCGACAGCGGCGCCAAAAACTTGATGCACGGTTTATGTTAAAACATTAGATGTGTTTTCTTATGGCAAGTGTACCAGTCGTTTTCATCAAGTAATAAAGTGATAAGTAGAGTATCGTATCCATAAGGATTGTCCTTTCGTCCGAACAATTCTTGTTACTTATTTTTGTAAGTTTGATGGTATAAAAGTAAGTTGCAATTTATCTGTTTGCAACAGAGAGAATTTACCAGTTTTGGTTGCAAATAAGTAAGCAGCGGTTAGGATTCTTCGAATCCCCTCTGTATATTCGTTGTTGGATAATACGCAATCTAAATGTCGCGTTTATTTATCTTTTGATGACTATAAAAGTGATAAGGCCATTGGGAGATTCATAAATAGGTAGAGCACCACCTGACCCAATGGATTTTAGCCACTAGGTACCTAATTAGACCTTTCCCTCTGATGGCTAACTGGACCTGCTGATCGCACGGTGATCCTTACGTGTGGGGTCTTGCTAATTCAAAGGTAATTGAAACATAAACTTTATATTGGCTTTCCAGTGTTTCCCAAGGCAATGAAGGCCAAGGTTCCCTTAGAACTGCCCATCTATGAATCTTAGGATACTCATAGCACACTCTCTCTACGCTTAGTAGTTCTACAAACGGGCAGCCCTAATCTACGTCTACCTTACTAAGGGTTTCAAGAGAATGGTCTTACTAGGTTATAGATTTAAGTCGGATAGCTAGGTGCTTGTTTCCCTAATTACTAACCAGTTAATTCCTAGCTTCGACAATGCACCACACGACCCAATGAGTTCTAGAAACTAGGTACCTACGTCTAGGGTCAACAATTCTTATGGCATCTTTGGCTAGTTAATTAACAATCACTTACTTCCTAGACAGATAGTTATGAGTAAAGGGATATAAATATCAAGATATAAGCATCCAGTTAGTGACATAAATATTAGGTCCTGTCACAACCTAAGTACCTAATCTAGGGTTGCACCTCTCACATAAATAAATTACTTCCTAATAAAACTCTATAGTGGACAAAATCATAAATAAAATAAATAAACGAAACATTAAATTAAATAAATATCCAACAAAAATATACAGAGGTTCATCTTAGAACTCTAACCAAAAAAGGTTTAGTTACACTTGGTAACTAAAAACAAATTACTAAAGATAAAAACATACCCTAGAAAATCAAGGAGAAGATAGAAACTTTCCCGAAGCTCCAAAGTAGCCTTCCTCTTGAACTGCCACAGTTCTGAACGAAATATTCTGAAAGAGGAATGCTAGTATTTATAGTGAGAGTTTTTACCTAGGTTTGGGCTAAAAGTGCGGGCTTTACCCAAAATAATAACAGGAAAAGACGCTTGTGCCCCGCATTTTTAGATGCACGTGGCACATTGCTAGCATGCCTAGCGCATGAGAGTAAGGCAAAAGCCATGCCCTAGGCGCATGGATGCCTACTCCATGTGCTAGGCGCATGTCATCTCTATCATGGGCCCAAATTCTCTGATTTTCTGTCATTTTAAGTTTTCGTGTTCAAATAACTTGTCTCAGGACTTGGGAACAGAATTCCACCCATTTATAAGTCTTTTGAGGCCTCTTGAATCTTCATTATTTGTTTCCTTGAATCTTCGTAATTCATCGGATATTCTTGATTTTCCGATTTGCATGATTTCTTCGTGAATTACTTCAAAAACTCCCTAAAATTGCTATGTTTCAGAAAAATTATAATTACAGACTCAAATATAAAGTCTCGAAAACATGCTAATGATATATAATGTATAAATTTTCAAAATGGAGGCAATTAATTGTAAATTTGTACAGATAAATATAGTAATAGAGATATCCATGTAGTATTTTTTACAAATGAAAATGATCTCTACTCTACAACAACTAGGATGTTCAAATAACAAGACACCAACTGACTCTAAAGTTGGACTAAATCCTTTTGAGTTGATCGAATAACGACTCTCGAATTTATTTATTGACAATTATATTTATGAAATTGCAATGCACAAGTCAAAATAAATCATTTATTTATTTCTACGTGATTGTCCATATGAATCACACATATCAACACCTTATTACCACAAAAGCAAGTGGCTCTCTAATTCATGAATCTCTCGTCTAAGGAGACAATAAAGAAAGAAAAAAACAACAACTACTAGATTGTAGGTTTAAATACACATTCATACAACATTCAACAACTACTACTACTACTACTGCTGCTGCTGCTGCTACTGCTACTACTGCTACTGCTACTGCTACTACTCTTACTACTACTGCTACTGCTCCTACTACTCCTACTACTACTAGTATTCTGAGCAAATCTCCATATGAAGTGAGACTGCCAGTTTCTTAAAACTTCACCAATAGCTCCACAAGATGGAGATCTATAAGATGATCCATCAATGTTTGCTTTGATGCACCCTATCTGAGGGGGAATCTGGTGCACTTCAGTAAACCTGGCATCTTCAATCCTGTTAGAATCTTATACCACCTACTCATAATATATTATTAAAAAAGGGAAAATGTATATACAAGATATGGGCCAAACCAAAATCTTCAAAAAGCAAGGAAAAAAGAAAAGACAATTGCTTTTGTGACATTCAAAAGTTCTTAACACCAGCGGTAGTTAGCTACCGTTGGGTTATAACTAGAAATCCAGCGGCAGTTAACTGCCGTCAGGTTTTTTAGTCTTTTACTTGTGTTCCTAGGACATTTTGAATGTCAGAAGAGGAACACTCAAAAGAAAAAGAAGAAAAAGCAATCATAAACAAATTAAGAAGGCCCTAAAAAAAGGTGCAGCTTAACCACCCTTGGGCATTCCTCGGAGAGAATGCAAACCATAGCGGGCCCTAAAAACATTATCTCTAATAAAAGAAGGTAAATCAATCACCCCCATAGACCCTTGGATTGTATGACTATGACGAGCAATATTCCATCATTTAGGAGTGGAGAATGGTGCACCCTTAGAACGGGATATGTAAGCATCTATCTTGTGTTGAAATATTGTACAATCTTAATCTTTTAAAAGCTTCATCCACCGTCTCTATCTCAAATTCAAATTCTTCTGTTGAAAAATGTATTTAAGCCTCTTATGATCAGTGTAGATGTCAAACTCTGGTTGCATCAACACACAACCAACCCCAACACTAGAAGCATCACAATAAACCACATAACCACTTCCACCCAAAAACATTTTTTGCATAACCACCATCGCTTGAAGGCAAAGCTAAAACTGGAGCAGATATCAAACAATCTTGTAGTTGTTAGACACTGTGTTCACATAGATCATTCCAGTGAAACACAATATGCTTCTATGTCAGTCTAGTTAAAGGAGTTGCTAGCTTAGAAAAATCTTTGATGAACTGATAGTAATATCCTGCAAGACAAAGGATGCTACAAATGTATCTAGCTTGAGCAAACCCTACATGAGTGGGTGTTTTCACTTCTCACTCAAGCTTGAATTCACAGTAAATGTAGAACATATGATATGATGGAAATTAGAGGAAATGTAGCAAGAAAAATGAAAAAGAAAGGTGGAATCGAGGGATGACAAATGGAGTCAATGAAGATTTTGGGGAAAGTAAAATGAGAGATGTCTAAAATAATTAGTAGAATTTATTGTCTCGTAAAACTATGTTTGTCCTTTGTCTTCTCTTCCCTTTCCCACGGATTCTCTGCTTTTGCTGTGTTGTTTTGAGTTCTTATTACATCAAATTTTTTTCCTAATATGCTTGCTTTTTTATTTAAGTTTTGATTATTGTCAAAACTATGACTTGCATTAAATTGGTCTTTATTTAGGTTCTCTCTTTAGTTTCTGATTTATTGACTGTTGAGTTCCCTGTGTAATTTTAGTCACTGAAAGTTAAAGTGTACCTGCCTTTGTTCATACAGGATTTCCCTTCCATAGTCGACTTTTTGTTTCAAAACTCACCCTAGGTTAACATCATATATTGATTAGGAAGCGGATCCAACTTTTTAAACATAATTTTTTATTATGATTTTTGCCTTCTTTGTTTTTGTCTCTCTCTCTATATCTGATTATAACTTATCAATGTATGATGGTAAATACTCTTATAATGTTGATTATTTATTTGTTAACTCCTTTGCATAAAATGTTGATTTGATAAATTCTGGAATATATAGTCTCGCTAACTTCTTGATTCCTATTTCCTTTATATTGGTTTCTGCTGTGTTTTCTGTTTGATGTGCAACATTTTGAATCTAAATTTTGAATGATGTTGACATAAGGATTGGCTTCAGATTTTATTGATTTCTAGCTAGACATGGCAACAAAACCCACCCCCGTCAGACCCGACCGCCCCCACCCCGAATTTAATGGGGAAAAGCCGATTTAACTGGGCACGGGTGTGGGGGAAATTTGGATTTTTAATACGGAGGCGGGGCCGGGAAAGGGGATGCTTACACCCGCCCCGCACCCGCTTTTTGAAATTTACTTTATTAAATTTTATAATCTTAATTCCATAAGCACCAAACTGTTTTAATATATTATCACTCTTTAGAAACATATTTATTATATTTAATTTGCTCTTTTGAAAAAAGTGTATTAGATATTTAATTATTAATATAATTATTGTTTTTTGTTGCTATGAAAAAAATGAAAAAATATGCATTTTTTAAATATTTTATAAAATATAAAGTTTTCGCAGGTGGAGGTGAGGGCGGGGTCGGGAGACCCATCCCCATTGGGGTGGGGGTTTTTTTTTTTAAGAGAAAAAACTTAAATCATTTCATTGCTCTTTTGTACCTTTGAAGGTTGTTGCTGATAGGATTTAGCTGCTCTCCACTCTTGTAAAAGCACTTTTGCACATTCCAGAACAGCAACTTGCGCTTCAGTCACATCATTCCAAACTTTGTTGTTCCGTTGCTTCCAAATACTCCAAAGAGTGCAGCAGAACAGCGCTGCCTCATCACCATTTAACACCTGCAACAACTGAAAAATAATACTTGCGCTATCCTGCCCCTGATTTAGCACAGTATTCGCAGTAGTAAAGAAATCACACATACTCCAAATATTGCAGCTGCTAGGGCAACGAAAGAATAGGTGGAAACTATCTTCCTCCGCTAGATTGCATAAAACACAATTATGTTCACAATTAACCCCTTTGTCTTTAAGGCGTAAACGTGTTGGTAAAGTGTTACGACAAACACGCCAAATGAAGTTCTTCACTTTGGGGGCGGGGTTGGGTGTTCAATTTTTATCCCCGGTATGGTTTGGGGACGGGGACGGGTGCATGGAAGCGAGGGCGGTAATGCTTAATCCCGCCCTCGATCTGCCTCGTTGCCATGTCTATTTTTAGCTGTTGTTGTTGTTGTTTGGTAATGTGTGAAAGACTTGCTTGTTAAGGTTAATGTAAAAGCACGTAATCCGAATTTGTGTGAATATATAGAGTTCATATTCTTAATTAATGGGTTACCTTTTCAGTCGAAACCAGAGCCAAAAGCACATGAGATAAGTTGTAGATTTTGGGATTTGGAGAAAAGGCACCGGTGGAGGGTACAAAAGTTAGATGAATCTCTGAAGCTAGATGTTTTGCGAATAACTTGGAATCAAGAGAGTCTTTGAAGCGTGAATGCCCTATAACAATAATTTTTTCCTTTCTTTCTACGGGGATCACCTATATCGTTGGTCTTAAACATTTAGAGTTAAAAAAACTAACAGAGCATACATAAAAGTCAAATTGAAACTATTAATAGCAATGAGATCGAGATCAGTACAAACAATTTTAGCATTATACTAGTATGAATTTATAATATGTCACTTTTTATCGTATCTCAAAATTTTGTTATAATTATAAGAAAAAAATTCTTATTTATCTATCAACGTAAGATGCATCTTCTTTTCAGCAACTCATTCCATAAAAACTGCACAATTAAGCGTGTTTAATTTGAATCAATTTTAGGATGAGAATCTAAAAAAACTCGTGTTGATTTATGCGATCAGTCGACGATCCTAAAAACAATCTAAAATGTTCTAAAAACAATCTAAAATGTTCCAGTTTTGATTGATATTATGTCTATATAAGTTAAAAGGTGGAGAATATTAACCAGTGCCATAGTGTATTGGGTTAAGCACCAAATGAGTTAAATTTTTATTAAAAAGTAATGTAATTATTATTTAATAAAAGGTGACAGTTTATATTTCCAAGATAGAAATTGTATTTATAGATTCTTTAACCAGTGTCTCGAACAAGGTTAACACAAAGACCCTTAAAAATGTGAATTCTGACGTGCACATGAAAATATCGTGAATTCTGACGTAGACGAATAAATGCATAAGATTTGTCAATCTAGGCTGCGGCGAAGAATAGTCACTCATTTCATCTTTGTCAACTGCTTCATTTTCACATCATTTGTTTGTACACACCTTCACCAAAAAAATATTTGTTACCTAATTTGATCTAATGTAGACCTTTTCCCTCACTGATTTCTTTCTTAATTTCTCTCGCTTTTTTGTCTTCGGTTATTTGATGCAAAGAAAAATAAAATTAGACCTTAGAGCACCACAACAATTTTGCATGCTTAAATAAGTCTCTTATATTTACATCACTTATTTTATTTTTTGTATTATAATTTATTAAATATCAGTAAAAAAAAAAGAAAAAAGAGGGCTTTTTATAGTCAACATTCTTCATAAGAACTTAAATTTTCTACTCCAACAAGAGGTGTCTCTTTAGTATTATATTGAATAAATAAATCATTCATCATTGTGAATAGTCTAATTGTCATTTTAAATATAAGAAAAATACTTTTCTCCCAACAGGATTTGCCCACTCGTAATCAAACTTTCGAAAATACTTCAACGTGAGTTAACTCACGCAGGTGTTAAATTCAATTTACTTAAGTTACGCTGGAATACAACCACGCTAAAAAATCAAACTAAACCTCAGCGTGAGTTAACCCACACTGGTTTTCTTTCTCTGAACAAGCACTAGATTATTGTATGTAATTCATGGTCTTTTTCTGCATCAAAAAGTTATGTCTCTATACATAAAGTCAATTGTCTTTATACTATCTGATGGATATCAATATTCTCGTACAACTATTTAATGGAAATCAATATTGGAAAACAATATTGAATGTCATATAAAAATTGGAGGTTGTATGGAAACATATATACGTAGCCGTCAAGTATACCAATTAGTGACCAAAGCAAACATTTTTTCTTAGTCTTCCCATATGATTCACTGAATTCATGAAAACTACACCAAATGAAATTGGACAGCCTCCAATATGTAACCTAAGTATGAAAGAAAACCAACGTGAGTTAACTCACGTTGGGGTTCAGTGCGATTTTTTAGCGTGACTTAATTCACGTTGGTTGTATTCCAGCGTGACTTAAGTAAGTTGGGTTTAACATTTGCGTGAGTTAACTCAGGCCAGAAGTATTTTCTGAAGTTTGGTTGGAAGTGAGCAAATCTTGTTGGGAGAAGAGCATTTTTCTAAAAATAAAAATGAAATATATGTTTGGATATTGCTTTGGCTTAAACAATATTTGAACATATTGAGAAGGGTATTTTCATAGATGATAAGAAAAATTAAACTTCTTACTTTCATTGGATTGAATGGTGTTGAATTTTAAGAATCGGGTGGTTAATTCTTAGATTGTATTTCTTTCATCCTTTAATATTAGAATAGTTTATAAAATAATAAAAATTAAGAAATGTTATTGAAATAATAAATTTGTTTGAAAAGTAAGTAATTAAATTGTCTTTTATTTATAAATGTATTCAATGTTAATTTTTTAAATACCAAGACAATTGATAGTATTAATAAGGGGTATAGTTGGAAAAAGAATAATGAATGCATCTACAAATTTGTAGATGATTTTATATTTAAGGACAAACATTTTATTATAAATGGTCTTATAATTAGAGGCAAAGAGATTATATAAGTAAGAATTCAATTAGTATACTATGTCAGTGTATAATTATTTTAAACATGCATTTAATGATGTATTGTCACAACAATTAATGAATATTAAAACACATGAGTTGTTATAGTTATTAATTGATGTGACAAAATATCCATTTCTTTTAAGAAATGTAGATAATCTCTACTTGTAACAACGTATCATTGAATGTATGTGTAAAATAATTTTACACCAATAGATGATACTAATTAAACTCAATTGATAAAATGTTGGATATATAAGAGAAGTCATTCCATTTACCGATTTAATGTCTTAAATTTTTTGATGGAGATGCAACGATAAATAGACTTAAAATACTTTTTCTTTCCTTTAATTTTTTTTATTACTCAAAACTCTCAATTTTAGCACGTTATCGGAGCATCATTTTTTTTTTATGATAAATAAATAAAATTTCATTAACAAAAGTCTGGCAATAAATCAAAAGTTGAGACTGCGAAAATATAAGGTGGGGTCTCTTCAATCCATATACAGTTGGGATTATGAAGAGAGTATTGAGCTTGATATTGAGCAGTTTGGTTAGACTCACGTCTAACATGCAAGAATCTTAAACTACGAAAAAAGACATTAAAATTAATGCAATCTCCAATAATAGATCGAACATAGTTGGGATGTTGTTGATGAGTGTTCAACACCTGAACCACATTAGAAGCATATGATTCCGCTATAAGATTCAGAAAGAAAAAAAAAACATGTCTTTTGCAAATTCCAACCCCTTCCGCATAGTTAAAGCTTCTGCTACCTCTGAATCTGGTAATGAAAATACTTTACAGCAACTAGCAGCAACCACAATACCTTCATAATCTCGCACGACAACACCAATTCCCCACTTACCCCCCCTACTGGACCTGCTGCATCAACATTTAGCTTGTAGCAACCATTACGGGGGTGTCCAGTGAACATCAGATATGGGTAAGTTTGGACCTCCACTTAACGTCTCCAACAACACCGTATTAGCAACAGATCTTTGTGTCTTTTGTACAGTGGTAGCAACATCAACTTAAGTCCCCTCAACATTTTTTATTTCTAGTGCACCAAATTTCATAACACAAGGCCAACACATTAACTATAATATCCTAATTTTCATCAATAATAATTCTTTTTAACCACTCTTGAAAGACACGTACCTAGAAGCATGTGAATTGAACACCATACCTAAGGACGAAGCAAACTATATAGGTTTTGACCAATGACAATCCCTAAAGAGATGTGAAATTGTTTCATTATGCTGTCCACAAAAAACACACAATGGATCACAACTGATTCCTTTTTTAAAAATATCATTTTTGAGTGGTAGTTTTTCATGTAAAATCCTCCAAGCAAAATGGATGTGTCTTGAAATACTTTTTATTTTTTACAATTTTTCCAAGACTTGCTGGTTAATGTCCTGCATTGAATCTAAAATTCATCCTTGCGTGTTTGGATCTAAAATTCACCATTTTTGATTCCAAAAATCTCGGCTGATACGTGGTAACGTCGGTACATCCTTATTTACTAATCTTTGTTAACACTGCTAATTACCCTCCCAAACCCTAATTCTAAACCTTTTAGGTGTCAATCCCTCATCTAACCTGCATTAATTATTCTTCAACTGTTTTCACACTTTACAACACAGATTTTAAGTTGTTTCTTCCCACCAAAACTCTAATATCAC
>Ga0315915_1009639_pt1 | contig 10907 bp, 11 predicted proteins | sample MpolbnodulesMG_FD_207738 | JGI IMG/M metagenome (GOLD analysis project Ga0315915, IMG submission 207738) | Medicago polymorpha root nodule microbial communities from Los Angeles, California, United States - branched nodules | ecosystem: Host-associated > Plants > Roots > Nodule | place: USA... | reverse complement strand
TCAGACTCTGAACTACTTCAGACTCTGAACCTGAGGACAGTTATCTAGAACGTAAAAGAAGAAGTTTCCAAAAACACAATTCAACCCCCCTTCTTGTGGTTTTTCTCACCTTCAAAAGATCCTCAGCACAATGACAAAAATGTTCATGGTCTGTTTGGTGTGTTTGTTTGTATTTTTGACAGCATGTTGAAGATCTTCATCACGTCGTCTAATAGATAGCTATCTATTTGCGACAGCGTGAGAAAGATCCTCAGCTTAATGACAAAAATTTGCATGGTTTTCTTTGGTGTGTTTATGTGTTTTGCTGGTATTAAAGCTGAAAACCGGAGAGGGTGTATTTATAGAGGTCCTTGGATGTTGTGGACCACATAAACTCTTGTTGCAATGTGGTCAATACAAAAGAATCATATGTTGAGGTTGTCCGGATTATACAATCTGAAACCACTATTCACCCTATAGAAAGTACCAAGTTTCGTTTGTTTCAACCAGAATCGTATGTTTCCGGATTATATAATCTGAAATCCATGTGTAATCCGGATTATAAAATCCGGACTGCATCAGAATCTTTTGGTCGGTGGTCTGCACCACACAGAACACGTTTGTCAATTATTTTGGTCTTGGGTCAAGACAAGAAAACGTGTTTTTACACGTTTTTTTACCGCATTAAGTGTAGATACACTCCATGCAATCATTCCTTCTCTATAAATAGCCTTCCAAACCATACCATTTCTCACACCATTCTCTCCCACCCTCTCCTCCTCTTCCTTCTACAACCATGGTTTTCTATCGTTGGTCTTTCATAGAAACAAGCCTCTTTGGAAATTTTCAGGGATTGTATGAACGGTCAACGGGGCTCAGGGGCATTGTTTCCTTCTTCCCGCCCTCCTCTTTCCTTCTCCCTTGTCTCCCCTCCAACAGTGAAGCTACTAGTATGTCTTATCAGCCAGAGCTACTGGTTTAGCTTACCCCCCTAGAAATAGTTTTAGGTTCTTATGTAAAAAGCTTAAAAAGCTTTAACATTATTGTAATGTATTATTCAAATATCAATGAAATGAGTTGTTTTTGTCTTTTTGTTTTTTTATTTCTGTTTTATACGTTTATTTGCATTTAGTTTACGAATCTCAACTTAAAATTGAAAAAGTTATGGAAAAAGGCCATTCCGGATTTTGAAATCCAGATAAATCTGAAAAATTCTAACAATTCAATCTGGAAAACGAAATTCAGATCGGAGATAATTTTGGAAAAAAATAGGGCGCGCGAGGCAAAAATAGGATGAGAAAAGTAAAATTCAAAATATAATATCATTTTCAATGTATTAATGGAGACTAGGTATATCAGCAATAGGGTGCATACAAGAGACTATAATAGAAGTTCCATCAATATTAAACAGTCAATTTACTCTCCCTGATTTAATCCCAAGGCTATTAAAAATCATCAAACTATTCTCACATCTAATTATATAGTCCCTCAGCTAACAGAATATTGTTGTTTTTCATAATAGTTAAGGCATTAAATTGAGGTATCTTCCATAGGTTAAGAACTTTCTAGTTGATTAGAAAAATTCGGGAAATAAATTGATAAAAGAAAGATAGTTTGAAGACTAGCAAAGTGACTGTATTCGTAAAAGGAAATGTCATGAGATAAAAAGAGACTTAGTTTAAATTAATCGGTAATAAAAAGACATAAATCAGATAATAAATGATTCCATTTAAAAAGGATTCACACTTTTAATGATCGGCACTTGTGGAAGAAAAAAATAAACTTGAAATTACAAAGAAAATAATTGAACTTTAAATTTTTATCAGTATAAAAAATGCCACCTTTCCTTTAAATGACCATAATATGTTCATTGGTCTACACAATAAATTTCCTATATGATTACACAATTCTAGCTCAACGAATCTAACGTTGTAGGTAATGTTGAAAGCTCTCCCCACTCAAAGACTCCATTTCCTGCAGAATTTCCTGTGCAAGAGATTTAACTGAAAGTTCCACATCCTCAAGCAGTTCACTGAGGAAGGAAATCGTTTGATCTAATAACACTAAATATTCTTCTTTCAAATTATCTACAAGGTACTTTACAATTCTAAGGCCCAATATTCTAGCTCGCGTCTTCTTACGTGTCTGCATCAAAACCTGCAGAAGAAAATGAAGGCAAAAAAATTGTAAGCTACAAGAGGATGGCCATGATTACTTAAGTGTTACTCAAAATAGGAGAAAAAGAAAAATATCACAAATTATACTTCACGGTTCAGAGGTTGCCATAAAAGGTCTGAGCCAGCTGTGACTGCCATTTGACCGATGCAAACAACAAGTAGGTCATCAAATTCCTTCACGCTAGGTATATTCATGTGGTCATCTAACGAGGCAGGTGGGTCTAGATCAAGTTGAGAAACAATAGGTTTCAACAACATCTGCAACAAGCATCATATGAAAGTCAGTGAAGTGATATGACAAGCAAAATCACTGCTGAAGGAGGCTCGCTGTTTAAAATGAATATTTAATTATAAGGTAGCTAGAAAAAAATGAAGATAACATCCAAATTAATTTTAGATGGAATGGAAAACTTCACAAACTTAGATGACAAAAATTCACTCATAATGAAACGTGTCATTCAAACAACAACATGAAACAAATATTGGCCAAGTTTTCATGACAACTCCATGTCTTGAAAATAAATAGTGCAGTGGAAAATATACTAGCCTGGAAATTTGAGGAGTCGAGAAACTTCAAGCTCCCAGTGTCATAGAGGAAACACTTGTGTAATGACGACAAGACTAGTGTCCTGAGATGCCAGCTCTTGATAGACAAGCTATCTGTTTCTTTTACATCGCCGTCATCCAAAATCCTAGCCTTCTTTTTCTTCGGACTCAAACTGAACATTTTAAGGTCTCCGCCATGGCCAAGATGATGAACACAGCTACTAAGCAAGTATTTGAAGTAAGGAACAAACAATGACCTAGAAATAAGAAAAGGATATCATTTGACAATTATTTAAAAAAAAATACAAGTCATAATAATTTATTATATACCCATGTCTAAATTTTCAGTATATAATGTGACCAAATTGCATCTATCTTGTATCGCAAGCTTATTTAGGCAATGACTTACCGATGGTTCTCAGCAAGCTTATTTACCATGCCATAGAAAGATATGGCCCTATCCATGCTTCCTGCAGATATAGTTTCATCCACTACAGATTCTACCCACTCAATACTCTTTATGAAAAGAGGCTTGAACATGCTCTCTGTAAGTTTTAGGGTCAGTGCAAGCATAGCATTCATCACACCTTTTTCCACTAAATCAATGTTTTGAACTGAAGAACGACGGCGAAGATCAAGAGCAACCAAACAAAAGTCAAAAATCTTTCCATGGAATGCCACAATAGATGATCTATCCATTGTACCAATAAATGTTGTCAACATATCAAACACAATTGTTAAGCTTTTATCCCCAGCCTCAACAGCAGCAGGGTATAGTTCTAACAATGGCGGCAGGGCAAGCCGTACCTGTAATAAAATGATGTTAAGTTAGAAAAATAGGTACTCATCTCACGCTACCTCCAAATAATACGTACTTTTAGCAAAGCCTTACTGGAATTTTTTCCGCAAGAAGCTTTCGTAATCCATGAGCACGGGATTCCACTTTGGCATCTATTCCTGAGACAAATTCTGGATGAAGCACCAGAAGCTCCATGATATTTTTTAAATCTTTAGTTAGGAATCCACCAAGTTTGTCAACAACTGCCTCCAAAGTAACAAGAACAGAAACAAGATGGGGTGCATTTGAGGCTGGCGAAACATCGTTAGCTTTTCGTTCCAAATCCGCAGCGGACTTTATCACGGTCATAATTTGATCAAGTTTCGACAGTGCTTTTGGACCAAGAACTTTGATCAATGCAGCGGAGGTTCGAAGGCAACTAGAAGTCACGGCAGAGTTCTGAGATGTATTGCATCTTCTAATAATAGATTCAAGGCATGCAACAAAGGTGGAACTATTCGAAGGAAACCTTTCTGCAAGAACTTCCAACGCTGAAACTGCTGCCAGTTTCAAGGAGTTGTTTGATGAATCGTATTCAAGTACTTTACGAATTTCTGCACACATATTATTAAGTGATTCTTGAGAACTTTCATCCAACTGAAGCCAAGGAGAACTTGATCTTGATCTCGAACCTTTGTTGCCTTTGAGCGTTAAGCTGCTGACTGTTACGTGATTTCTTGCAGCATCACATAACAGCCCAAGAGCCTGGAATACACACGATGAAGTATCAGATAACAGTTAACAATGTCTTGCTTCCACACTCTTGGTTTGTTTACCAAGATGTGTATTTATGCAAAACTAACTAAAATAAAACCTTCCCTAGATACAGTAGATCCAATGGCATAGGTCAAATATGTGAATAATGATCTTTTTTTATTACAAAACATCAAATGAAAATGCAATACATGTCTAAGGGAATATCCCAAATCCAATGTCCTGGTCTCAAAACCTAGGAGGGGAATAAAGATAGATCCACATATTATATCAAATTAAAATAATGCAAGCTTTAAATAAATTTTCATATATTTGGAATAATCTCATAAAAAATCATACCTTTTCTCCAACATCTTTATCTGAATGATTGAGCAAATTAATTATGCTCTTGAAGTATATCAAAGGTATCATGACCAATGTTATATCCCTCACAACAGTGCGCATAGTTTCCTTCAACTCTTTCCTCATAATGACAGGGAAATTTAGTTCCTTTTTTCTTGCATCTACAAGATGCAAGAGGAAAACAATGTGTTCCATAAGCTCTCCGAGTTTACTCTGCAATATTAACGGCCCATCGCAGACATTTTGAATTAGATTATGAATCATTTGGTTGGAATAAACAGAAATATTAACAGACTAATCAAAGAATAGAACATTCAATCAAATAAAAGTGTGCAAGACCACTGATATCACACTGAGAAACCAAAAAGAGCGTCACAGAAAGAAAAAATACAAAGAAAATTGAACAATTAGATATACATTTAATATTTCAGTTCATAATTAACGCCCTAGACTGCTTCAGCATTAATATCAGCCAAAGACAAGTCGCTTGCTAAAAGCTAACAATTTCACCAAGCAATCCATCACATTAGTTCATCAACTAGGAGATATCAATCTTTCAATTATATTGATGAGATAAGATAACAGATCTACTGCCGACACTGATGCTTTTCAAAAAATCATGATTTAACTACCATCAAGACTTTGACCAATATAATTGAACATAGTAAGACATTAAAAGGCATAAAACTTTGTTGCATTATTTGTGATCTGGATTATACCTGAAGGACAACAGTGTCTTCTCCTGACTCTAGTTTGAACAACAACTCAGGATCTTGCAACTTCTGCAAACAAAATCGCATTGCCAGAAACAACTCCAGAAACATTGACTGGTCAACATTTTTATTTCCTCTCTGTTCATAAAAGGAAACTAGAGAAGGAAGCCATGTCATACTTGTATACTGTTCACAAATCTGCACTGCTAATTTATATTCCCACTCTATAGTACAAAATGTTAAATCATCCGGCGTCTCAATATTGAGAAAACAGGTGGCTTTCCTTGAAACTAAGGAAGAGAACAGCAAGTTAAGTAATGAGGCCAAGCCTTTACGCTCACCCAAAGTTCTGCAAAACATTCACCATTATAAGATGCAGATCATAACCAATGGTTAAGTTACAATATTAGGATCATGATGTAGAAAGTACCGCAGGAGATATAAAACAATTGATAGCCTTCTGTGCTCAACAATTTCAGGAAATATATCTATGAAAACCTGAAGGAAGAAAAAAAAAATCAGAAGACTGATCTACGTACGAAGAGTTACTTCCAATCATGTAGGAGAAACATGAAAGCCCAAAAGTAATGTCGTGAAAAACCAACCTTCAGTAATTTGTCTACACCATCTGTCTTGGACAGCCAACAAGGAACAATTGCAGATATAAGATCCTCAAATACATGCTTTGAATGACTGTCGATCTACACGTACATGAACATAGAAGTGGTGTGACACATGGTTATTAGGAATATATGAATCATACTCTCACAAATTTGCAAGTAAAAGTTTACATAAGTTGGAAGATTTAATGTGGACCCAAACATGAAAATCAAGTATCAAAGAAAAACAGGGAAGCCAAAGATTGGGGAAAGCGAGCAATTACAAACCTGTGTGACAGCTGATTCTGCAATAACTGGAAGAATATCAACTATATGCCCAAAGACTTTTTCTGGTAAGACTCTAATGACAGCAGAAAGCAAAGAAAAGATATGGTTGCGGGTGACAGCAACATTGGTAGTCCGGGCACACACTATCAGTAGCTTAATGTTTATCTCATTCGTCATTTTTTCCTGTCACGGGTGATGAAAATTGAAGCAGAAAAAATAGTGAAGATGATAAATATTACGGCTTCGCGTTTAGAAAGCATACATTTAGTGCCGCCATGCTTTTAGGAGACATGATTATATCCTCCAGGATAATCAATAGAGTCTGTTGAATATGATCTAAGGTTTCAGAAAGACTTGATGACGGTTGGCATGATCCTTCTTGAAGGGAAAGACTATCATTTACCCATTCTTCTCTAAATACCTTGCTAAGAAGTTTAAATAAGGGGTCTAAAAGAAATTGCCTGCAAGAACCAAACTGTAAATTTAGCACAAAGAAATGCTTTGTCCAACTTCTCTGTCATCGTACTAATGTAACAACAAAATCACCTGTTTGTTATGTCTTTCTTCAGTAACAGAACATCAAGAAGGGAACTAAGAGTGTAAACCGGATTATCTATTTTGCATATGTCATTATTGAGATGTTCTGCTTCATGATGTGTTGTCAATTTCTGTCTCTTTTTTGACTTTTCATCTGCTGACCTAATTTTGCCACACTTTGTTGCAAGTATGAGGTCAAGTATGCGGCCAACAGTTTCAAAATCTATCTGCAATTCCATAAAACCACCAATTATCCTCAGTTCATTCTTTGAAATGGAAGCAGGAAAAAAACAAACTGAAAATAAAATGCATAATGCAGAAAAAAACTCATCGACCCAAACTGTTATGGTCATTGATCGAACACGGACATTAAATCATTATATGTTACTGTAAAGATTTTCAAAAGAAAACATTTATCCTAATATTTCATTTTAAAAATTAATAGTCGGCAGGCGCAGTTGGCAGAAGGAATGATGTAGCATTATTTATCACATTTAAAATATAATACCAGAATAACAGGCATTATCCAAAATGAAAACTAATATAATCCAAGGATTGCATTGCATGGCTAAATATAAGATCTACCAATTTCTCAAGATGTATAGTTCCCAACATTTACATGTTATTGTCAACCCAATTTTCCCGGCATATTTTCACATTTCATGATTGAGTTATTTTTCTTACTCATCGTCCAAGCCATCCTCTACGAAAACATATTTGGAAGTTCAAAATCACCATAGTCAATTGATTTGTCAAAATAACCGTACTCAGTAAGATTGATGATAATGATTTACTACTGGATGGCCTTGGTCTCTTAAGTCTCACACTGCCATATGCCCCCATCGTCTAGTGTTTACGACATCTCTCTTTCAAGGAGGCAACGGGGATTCGACTTCCCTTGGGGATAGGGTACTAGAAAAGGAAATTGATCAGGTATTATCCATAAAGACTAAAATTGATTCTTTCTGGGTCGATGCCCGAGCGGTATTCTCATTGCACTGCTTGGGGCCCTTCATGAGCAAGCTCTAGAGGTGCCCTACTTTGAAATAGTTTCGAAATGCTTGATCTACAAATTGAAGGCAAAAGAATTTGTTGCAATGCGCAGTCTACGTCAATTGTCACCTTAAGGGCATTGGTTAAAGAACTTGTCTGCAATTGGCTTATTTTAGGGTAGGACTATGTCTATAACACTCTAGTATAATATAGTTTTAAGCAAATGAGGTCCATTTAGAAAAGCATTGAGATAGTTTTGTGGGTGCCGCACTTTTCTTTAGTAGTTAAAAGCTTGTATTTTGCTGTCTTCTTTTTAGATTGCAAGAATAACTAGAGAATTACAAAACAGGCACCAAAGTGGAAAACAAACAAAAGAACCTTAATTGAGACAAGACATGTTGTTTAAAAAATAATCAAAAGCAAGAAACTCACATTTATGCGCATCAAGGCCTCTCTAGTTGCACTTTGTACATCACCATTAGCATTACGGCACAAAAACACAAGTGCAAGAAATAATTGCTCCTGACATACAAGAAAAAATCAATAGTTTAGGTCACAGTAGAGACTATTGGTAATAATTTTTTGGCTTAATTGTATGTTTGGTCCGTTATCTTTATTTTAGGTTTCAAGTTGGTCCCTTATGTTTTAAAAGTTTCAAGTTGGTTCGAAATGTTACTCACATTCCATTATGTTAGGTCCTTCCGTCACTTGACCGTTTAAAGATTCGGGTTGACAATATGGATGATGAAATTTAACTTATATAAAAAATCAGTTTAAAAACATTTTTTATTTTTTTGTTTTACTAAACTCAATATCATGTCACGGAAGGGACTAACTTATTCCAACGTGAATAACATTTTGGACCAACTTGAAACCTTTAAAACGTAAAGGATCAACTTGAAACTTTAAAAATTAAAAATTAAAAATTATCTTAATTCATTAGCATCGCAGCACAAAAACACAAGTAGTGGCTATTGGTAATAATTTTTTTTCATTTAACCAATTAAAAAATCAACTTAATTCATCACACCAAGAGATTGTACATGTCTACTTATCACGACAGAGAATAGACTCTAGAAATAAATAACTGTTGCAAATAAGACCTTCGCTTTATCCTGCAACCCCGTGTAGAATTGACTATTAAGCTTTTTCAGGACAGAGATGCAAGGCTCTACATAAGCAGGGTTATCTGAAGTCATGCCATCCAACTGAAAAAGGCAATGACCAAGGTTAGTAAATTCAAAATAAAAAGCAAGGGAATTACATATGAAAAGCATGTAGCTACGTATCTCACCTGCAACGCTTTCTGTAAAGAGTTTTGAAGATCATCTCCGCCTGAGGGAGAAGACATTACACAGTTCTACACGAAGAAAAGGAATTAGCTCACCAAACCTCAGATTGGAAGTTTCATCCGAGCTAAGACATAATATTAGAGTACACTCACCTCCAACAAAAGACACATTATCCTAGTTTCAGTGTTCAAAAATTTCTGGAAAGAATTGTCGTGTTTATCATAGTATTGCTCCATTAAATGAGACAACGTTGGTGCAATTCTAGGATGCGTAATAGCATTCCCAATTCCCTTGAGCAAGGAGAGAATCATTAGCTGCAAAGAAAGCAATGCCCAAAAATAAGATATTGCCTCACAATATTGGCTTTGCATAACAACCCACACGAGTAATGCTAGCAACACTCTTTTTTCAACACTCTCTTTAATACTCAGTCTCTTATTGGTTTAAATGATTGTAGGTCTACACTTTGAAAATTGAACCCACACAAAGTGGTGGGACATACATTGATTTCATCCAATAAAATCATATTAACAGAAACATAGAAGAAGAGAGTTAATGTGAAGGCGTCAAACCTTCCCGTAGTCAGAGAATTCCCGAGTAGAATTCAAAATGAAATCAAGTATTTCTTCTTTTTTAACAAACCTGAAAAAAGATAGGTCCAAAAATAAAGCAGGTAAAAATCTCTGAAGTAAATACAAATGTATGTTCACATTGAGCCTATAAGTATTGATAAAGGGGATACACTTTTTTGGTGTGGCTTTTCCTTCGGTCAAAATTACCCTTCAACAAAATGTCATTACTTAAGGAAATTACCTTTCAACAAATTCGCCATTATTTTAGGAAATAAAATTTAATTAATCGTTTATGTTTTAAATCCACAATAAGTTTTAACATGCAAGTGGGAGAGTGAGATAAAATGATACATCCTATTTTATTATTGGTAACCGTCTGAAATTATATAAAATAATTTATCAATTAAAATTACACAAACAAACTTAATTAGATATATACTCAAGTTAAAGCAAAAATAAAAAGAAATCGACCAAAAATGAAAAAGAATAATTAACATTGAAAGATATCAAACATGTCTAATAAATTTGCATTAATCAATATGGAGTCAATCACAAAGAATATCCCTAACACCTAATCTATACCAATTCTTAGCAAATCGAAGCAACAGCTCAAATACTTTTAGAAAGCCCGGCCACACAATTTATGTCAATATTTTACACATTATAAGGAAATAAGAAATAAAAGACCTATCCAAATTCCCCTCTACACATTTGAAAGATCTGGCAAATTCCAATAACAGAAGCAGCTAAGCAAGTGAATATATCAAATAGTTGTGTTGTGATAAAGTGGAGCCATTCAGATGAAAATAGTCACAGTAAACATTATATACCCGTTTTCCATATTCTGAGGTATTAAGATACTATGACAGGATGAGCCCAGTGTGGACGTGAACAGGGATGGAAGAAAATTCTTGTCGGACAATATAAATTCTTGTTTCTCATCCAACAGCGATAGAAGTTCACCCAGAAACTGATACTCTGCTATAACCAGTTTAGAAAGTTATGAAGGTAAGAAATAAATAGGCATAAAGGGTTAATCAAAAACGATCTACTCTGACAATGAAATACCGTGTTTAATGTGACGCCACAAGGCATGTAACGCAACAATACACTTCATGGAAGCAAGCCTTACAGACTGCCAAGAATTTCAAAAGAAGCAGATATATCATTTGAGCAAACCACATTTCCTCAAAAATCAAGAGAACATCCAACATATGATTAAGTAGCATAAGCAATAAAAAACAAGAAAACCATTAGACCACAACCATATATATATGCAGCAAGCAGATAAAGATAGAATATACACTCACAAAGACT
>Ga0315915_1009636_pt1 | contig 10909 bp, 6 predicted proteins | sample MpolbnodulesMG_FD_207738 | JGI IMG/M metagenome (GOLD analysis project Ga0315915, IMG submission 207738) | Medicago polymorpha root nodule microbial communities from Los Angeles, California, United States - branched nodules | ecosystem: Host-associated > Plants > Roots > Nodule | place: USA... | reverse complement strand
ACTGGACAAAACTACTATGTTGATAACTAACTATTTTTTGCATTCATAAAATACAAAAAGAAACCCCTGCAGAATTAAATTCCTTACCACTTAAACCATCAAACATCAATAACATTGGTTGAATTTGATACAATTTTTTTTTTACCAACATTTCTTTTATGTGATTTTTGACAAGCAATTTAATTCAACCTAATGTGCCATTGATTTCATCATTTAGCCAATTTTGTAATGTTTCGGCTAATTTATCACCAGTTAACTACTTCCAATTGTACGGATTGAACAGGTTACTCATAAAACAAGTTATGGACTCCCCATCACAGCAATTGATTCAATCAGGTTTTTAGCCTATCAATAACACATTATCGTTTCTTATGCTCTCAGAAATCTTACCAATTGCCCAAAATGGATGTATTTTCTCCGAACATTTGCAAAAAGTAACTAAGTCTTTACCTAACGAAAAAAGAAAGCAAGGTGCAAATTTATACAGATCTGATGTTTGACCGCCAGATACCACAATTCTGTAAAATTCACAGACTACCGAAGTTATCATTACTTTTAGAAGATAGCACCAAGTTCACGAGAGAAGTGAGACAAGAGAAACAAACTCCAGGGTGACACGGCCCTTGGACCTTGTGTTGATGACAAAATGTTCCGGGTATTTCCTTAGTAGCATAAGTAAGCCATACCAAGGCTTCCCTTTGGATTCTGGACAAGACCATTCCTCTGATGTGAGATACCTCCTTACTCTACCGTGGTGCCAAACACCGCTATACTTATCCAGCAACTAACAAAAATCAAAGCAACATTCATAGATTAAACAAAGGACAAAACTTAAGTACAATACTACAAAAACATGAGAAGAATACTGATTTTCACTCTCTCATGCATCAACAATAATAGTTGCAAAAAGTGGTTAATAAGAAGTCTGAAGGGCAGTTATCAGGTTTGGAAGAAACTTATGTGCAGAACATTAAAAACAATACATATAAGCCTGTACCTAAGTTGCCAAATGTATTTGAGATGCATCATAATGATTTTAAACTATACATCATATGGTAATTTGAGCTATTCCACAGTCTACCTTCTTCACAGAGCAACAAGTAGTAGATATTTTAAGTTTCAATATTTACTATACTACAGAAATCACTCCCTCCACTATTTTTAACATTTCCACTTTTCATCTGTTTTAATGTTATCAAGGCACGTTGTATGCTTATAAAGGAATAGATAAAATGACACCGTTCATTTCATGCATAGTTCTCACCAATGTGGGCGGGTTGTATAAATTGTAGAAGCATAAATGAAAAAGCATCATATCATACTAGCAGATGAACAATAGTTACGAATGCTTCAATGTGACACAAAAACAAACTCAGAAAAATAACCCATTCTTGCATGAAAATTGTGATATGAAGAAATAAGGTTGTCATGTTATGAGCTATGACGAATCAATACAGGTAACCCAATCCTAGGACTCTTAATTACATAATCAGATGACTGGTTATGACTATGAAAAACAACATTTCTATATGCTAAGGGAATGAGACTTTAAGGCTCTGTTTGGATAACTGAAAACTAACGGAACGGAACGGAACGAAATGGAGCGGAACGGAATGAAATAAAGATTCCATTCCATTGTTTGGATACTTTACGATGGAATGTAACTAATTTTTCATTCCATTGTTTGGATACTTTACGATGGAATGTAACTAATTTTTTATTCCAATTTTACCCTTTATTTTAAAAAATCATAAGTTGAATTCTTAACTCAATTCTATCAAAGAGAATCAGTTTATTTTACAATTTCACAATTTAACAAAGTATACTATGCATTCAGACCTATATATTGTGACGTTGTATATCCTGCATTCAGACCTGTACTATCCAGTATGCGCTCCATGCCAAGAAGCAATTTACAAAGAAAATTGCAGGGCCTTTTTTTCATACAATTATACAACTCTAGCACATGAAGCAATCTACAAAGCCTCAATAGTCTAATAATACATTCAGACCTCCCATTACAATTTACTCCCAACGCTAAAAGGATTGCAAATGATAAAAAGCCACACATGATTAAATAGCCGGGCCAAATTAGATAAAAACTTGAATGAAAACCTCTATAAAATTGAGCTGGATTGAAGCATTATAAAATTGAGACAAATTGAGCTAGAAGAGACGAACAGTGAAGAGAAGATGAGAGAAGATTGTAATAAAAAGGGGTGAAGGGGAAAAAAAAAAAAAAGAGGGAATGGTGTGCGGGAGAAAAAATTGGGAATGAATCAAATGCCGCCATAATGTTCTATCATATATCACATCCCTATCCAACTCATTAATCTCTAGATCCTTCTAAATAGTTTCTCTAATAGTTTTTCTAGGTCTTTCTCCGCCTCTAGTGATTTGACTACACTCCATCTGATCTACTCTTCTTACTACAAATCTACAGGTCTTCTCTCTACATGCTAAAACCACCTAAGCCAAGTTTCTACCATCTTTTCTACAATAAGTGCTGCCCCAACTCTCTCTAATATTGTCATTTCTAACTCTGACATGTCTAGTATTACCACATATCCAACATAACATCCTCATCTCCACTATGCTTAATTTACTCGTGTTGGTTCTTTACTGCCCAACACTCTGTCCCATACAACATTGCCGGTCTTACAACTGTACGAGAAAAATTTCCTTTCTGCTACTCATTCACGTTTATAAAATCACAAAAGGAAATGTTGTAACATGTAGTAACTTAAACAAATAAAGATCATAACTAACCACAGCATGAAGTTTCTCCATAGGCATCCACTCTCCAGGACCACAAAGGTCGGAGAGGACATTAGCTACGGATGATACTACGTCCTTCTCTTCCAGTTGTTGAAGCTGAAGATTATCAGCATCACGATCTACACGGGATCTTCCTTCTGCCTTCTTATCTGCAGGTAAGAAACCATGACAATCAAGGTTGTTAAACTTAAAGCCAGGATCCAACCTAGGACTGGAGAAAGAAACATGTAGATAGTTTGATCGTAATACAGATTGAAAGGTCATAAAATGCAAACTTGAATATGTATATAAAAATAACATCTAAAGCACACTTAAATTTAATCACCTGTCAAAATGCATAAGAAATTCTCGTGTCAAAAGTCACAAGTCACAACTTAAGCTAAAGTTACAATTTAACAGATTATAATGTAAAGGCTTAAGTTCATGAAAACCCATTAAATTTAAATAAGAAGAAAATAACCTAATTATAGATATATACATAGAATTAAAAGTCAAGAACATAATAAATGAAGGTCATCAAAGAAGAGCGCAAAACAGGAAAAAAAATAGTGGGCAACTCGTGAACTAAGGAAAAAGAGAACTCTAACAAGCTTGAAGTCTGGTATAAAAAAGGCTTCCATGTCTTTATAATTCAATTTTGGATACTACATACCATTTTCAGTATAGGTTCTTTATTTTATGTTCATCATAGCATTCAACAGGATTAAAAATCATATGAGTAAATCCCTATTCAAAAAAAGCCAATCATGACAGAAGCCTCAATCACTATTTAAGTTTCAAAATGGCGCAGTAATTTTGCAATCTATTTTTACCTACACGTGGATAGAGTATGAGATTGGTCTCTCCACAAGGATCAAACAACAGTCTCCCCGCATGTCCTTCAAGTTCATGCCGTTACATTATAGTATAATTAAAAATTCAACATTTTTTCTAATTTTATCATAGTTTAACTTAAGCTAAAACTTTACTGCATTAACCTATCACAGAGAGAAACGTATGAAGTTTCATTAATGACCTAGAGGTCTCCCAAGTCTTCCTCTACCTCTAATTATTGGACCATCCTCCACTTTATTCGAGCTTTGCAAGTAATTTTCCACACATGTCAAACTACTAGAGGCATGAATTTACCATCTTTTCCACAATAGGTGCTATGACTTTCCCTCTCAAATGATTTCATTCCTAATCTTATCCAGTCTTATATGTCCATTCATCCATTGTAGCACAATATTCAATCTTGAAAAACAATGCATATCTTATAGCTGGGTGGTAAAAATTTCTCTTAAGCATCAATCGTACCTTTCTATCACAAATAACACCAAAAGTGCCTTTCAATGTCATCCACCCTACCTGAAACCTAAAGTTTACAAATATCTCCCTTTTTTCACAGTCATTTCGTATAATTGACCCAAGATACTTAGTCAATGTGATTTGCAACATGGTATGGTCTCCAAATCCAATTCTCACCTCTAAACCGATAATTATTGTACCTTTTGCTAAACTTACACTAAATATACTTCATCTTACTTCTCCTTAAATGCAAAGCATGTGCTACTAAAGCTTGTCTCCTCATCTCTACCTTTTCATTTACGTCTTCTCTCGACTATCCAATAGACAAATTCAAAAAATAAATTCAATGTAAATACATTTGATTTTATACGACAAAATATGTTAGCAATAATAAAATTGGAAAATTCATCACATGCAAGGAAACAATACTCAGGTGCACAACAAATAGTTTAAGAGTAAAAAACGGAGTGATTGCTAGGAGAAAAAGTGGGTAGACAGAAAATGGAAATTTAATTTAACCAAATAAAGTCTACCAATCTGCTATTTTTCACTATAGCTGTAACACTCATAGATGCCACCTAGAATCAGGCAGGTGATGTAGACACTTAAAATGTGAGATTATCACCAGGTGTCAAAATTGGCATATTTAAATATTCAATGATTTTTTTGTTATAATGTGAGTTCAATCGAAAAAGGGGGAGAATTGGCGCAACGGTAAAGTTGTTGTCACGTGACTGAAAGGTCACGGGTTCAAGTCTTGGAAACAACCTCTTATGTAAAAAAAACAAGGCAAGGCTGTGTACAATACACCAAATGGTGGGACCCCTTCCCAGACCCTAGCTTTAGTGCACCGGGCTGCCCCTTTTTTAATGTGGGTTCAATCGATTCAACTGCTGAATCACATTATATTAATATGATGATAATGTATATAAAAATTCAGACTTACACATTCTTCTATCATATTCAACATTAGTAGTTATTTACTCTAAACTCAAATATCAGCAAAAGTAGGATTACAGGACTGCGGATTGCGGGAGGACCACTATTCTATTCCTTCAAATTATTCATTAAATATTTAATACCATATATACATACTAATAAGGGGAGCCTTGGCGCAACGGTAAAGTTGGTGTCACGTGACTGAAAGATCACGGGTTCAAGTCCTGGTAAAAGCCACTTGCGTAGAAAACAGGGTAAGGCTACGTACAATATACCAAATGGTGGGATCCCTTCCCGGACCCTGCACATGCGGCAGCTTAATTATGTTTTTTATTTTAATTTCACAATTTCCTTTTGGACAGTGGCAAATTGAAAGAGAAAGGGGGCAGGCCAAATGTTTGCCCATTATTGAGTTTTCAGTTTTCAGTTTCACACTTGTTACTAACAGAAATAGTTGTTAGGCTTTAGGAAAATACATAGCCCATGGTTGGGTTTATTAAAGACTTGTTATGTGAAACCCAAGCCCTAAAACTGATGTCTTATTCCCTAAACCCTAAAATTGAAAGGTCCTCTTCTCCTAAAAGAGCAGCCTCTTCTCTCTTGCTGCTGCAAGATGTCATAGCAGAACTGTAGCAGCCCTGCATTTTTCTCTTCTTCTCATCATCTGAAGATGCTGGCCGGAAAATGCTTGATCATGGTCAGAATGTTGCCAAAGTATATTGTAGCATTTCTATAGCGGAACTCCAAGCCCGATATGCTTCTCATTTCGGGACACAATTGCGGCCACAACAGCCACACCACAGCGTTTGAGGACGACCATGCATTGTTCCGCGCCCCACCACAATCGCAACACTATATACCGCTATTGACAACATAGTAGTAGGTTATAATGGGAATAAAATCAATTCCTCATTTAATGTCATTACTCTAAAAATACCCTTCATTCAATCAAGTGGAATGTGAAGACCCTTTACAAATACAATATATACCATCAAGGGTAGATTATGGAAGTATTTTACTTTTGGATCCGGCTCCTTTAAAGTGAACAATTTCACTTTAGAAGGTTAAGTGTGTAATATCAACCGTTAATTAGCAAACCAAAAGTAGATATTGTAGATACATCATAACAAATCATGAGTTTGTTAAAATAACAACCCTTGATTTTCTCACTTTACTCACTTTAGAGGATCCATATCCTTTACTTTTTGTATGAATTAAAGAAAATTAAACAAACATAACTAACATCCTCAATTTGTGTGTAGGTAGGTACTTTTGCTTATAATTTAGTTTGGAGAGAGTATCTTTTAAATGGAATATTATACATTAACATAACATGGCTTGAAGAAGAACCAAATAGTTTTTGAATTGTTTGGTCTATGTAATGAGAATTTTTATGCAATGTTGTTAAATAATGGCTAGAGCGCTATTATTGCATACCGAAATTCGAACAAATCGCTATTTGTACCGCAGTATCTGATTTAGAACAAAATATTGTGAAGTATATCGGCTATAGCAGTGTTGCGTGGCGGAATTTGAACAAACTGCTATTCCCCGTGATCCGCAATTGACAGCATTGATTTTAATTAAAGGTTAGCTTGGTTAAATTTCCACTCTACAAAAATTTATAGAAAGTTTAAGTGTGCCAATTTTGACACAGTGTTAACATATACATGCATGTACAACTAATATATTTGTGTGTGTGTGTATGTGATTCCAATATGATAGGCGTGGCCTGCCCTTGGATCACATTTCCTTGACAAACTTCTTTCCCATTGTTCCTCTCACGATGGGTATAGAAAAACAGAGATAGAAATTCCAAAACTATTATAACTTTCTTCTACTCTCTTCCTTCATGCCACAAAGGTTTTCCCTTTCTACGATTAGCATGAACACCCCCTTCTTTCTTACTCCATTTTTTTCCTTGTGTTCTTTCTTTGTCAATTAACCTATAAGAAGTTCTCTCTTTCCTTTATGGGCCGCCACTTCGCGCCACATGTCTCCAAATGTGCTTGGTCGAACCAACCCGGAAGGTTTTCCTCAACCACCTCTACTAGAATAATCGAACAGTTTCACAATTGGATAGCAGCAAACAAAGTCAATGCCTTCACCCCCAGATTCTGGCCATTTAGCGCCTGTGTCCGACTAGGCATGACCATAGGACGACCTCATTTGGTGTTGTGAAAAAAAGCCCTCAACCAATTTGTGGGAAGGATCACCTTCAGCTGCCATCCTTGTCTTCTTTCTGGTGAGATTGCAAGCCAACCGAGTGCTAACTCGGTGCAGGGAAGGGGGAAGGGTCAAGTACGGTTTCAACACGGGAGAAGGAAGATATTTTGTGTAGAAGGGTGTGCCATCATATTCATGGGACCATCTAATCCAACTGTAGTAAATCTAAGTGCTGCAAGTATGTGATAACTTTAATGATGGTAATTGGACGAAAATGACAATTGAAAAATGAGAGTTTTACAAAGTTTCTCTTATTTTGAAATAATGTCAAACATATCCTCACACTCCCCTTTTCCACTACTAAAGAACAACTAAGAGTGCAAAACACCAAAAAATAGAGGGAGGAAACTCAATGTGCATAAACAGAGGGAACCCAAAAACAGAGGAAATTACGGCAAGACCAAGTTCTCCCAGCACCCAAGTCAAAGCTCCAAGTCCAGACATGTAGTCGATAATCACAAAATCAAAGTCCAGATTACCAATCGCAGCACCTCATACTTGACAACAGCCCCGGGCAATGATTTATTCTGGGGTTAATTTACTCGCCCACTAGAACATCCAAAGGGTTAATTTTGGTGGGTTTTCCCGAGGTTTTGGCCTGGTTAGTGTTGGATTTGCCGCAGCATCTAGAATTGGTGTATTTATGACCCTACTAAATTTACGTTCTAACGTGCAATCCTACCTATCATAGTGCCAGCAAAACAAGTTCTGAGCTGGGTTCAAGATTGTTCAGACTTGCAGAATACAAAATTGCACATTCTTACAACCTATCTTCTCGAAGTGGCTTATAGGTACAACTATTTCGAACTATGGTGCCTGTTATAGACAAAAGTATGCTATGTTAATATCATTCAAGTCAAGCTTTGAAGTAAAGGTCTTTGGCCGCATTTTCTACATTTGACCGCAATTCTATTTCTCCGTGAAATCGAGTGTGACACAAACAATATTTAAAACCTTGATTGAAAATACAACAATATCCTCATATCACTGGAATTAAATGTACAAGTGATAGTATAAACTTTGAATATGACATGTATAAAAACTAAATATCCAACTAGAAGGCAACTTGAGCTAGTCATCTTAGGTCATCCTGCAATTAGGCTACAGGAGGTCATATTTATTTATCATCAGCTAATCCCGAGCACATCGGCAGTATAGGCCTAAGAGTACTAAAAAATGCCAGGCCTCTCAGTAATAGGTAACTATGATCTCTAGAAAAAATAATAAAGAATTATACTGAGTGTACATAAGACCTTGCTCTAGACAGTTCTATACTTTCATAAAAAACCTGGTTTTAGAGTCTAGACAATAGAGCCCTACGACATTGGTCGATCCATCATCACACAGACCCTTTGAAATCATGAATCGTGAGAATCACACTGACTCTTCATGATCATAACCCCTCCCCCTATGGAGAAGAATGCAATGTTCAATTATATATATCCTCCAAGAAATATCAAACCTCAATATAGAAGCCGCTACAAACAGTAACAAATACAGGCACAATCGGATACAATAACCATTTCATGATATAAGAACCGTGTAAGCTAACAAAACCAATCATCCTCCTCAAACAAAACACAACATTAAAAACGCTAACAAAGACAACATTCAAGCAAACCAAAAAACCCGAAACAGAAATTTAAAAACCCTAGTAGCCAACACTTTAAACTACAAGTTGAACATACAAAACCTCAACTACACACCCTCACTAGATAACAGGACACACAAACAAACACCCTGTTCGCAATGAAATTCAAAAACAACGAAATTGTAACATCATTCAGCAAATCGAATAACAACCAACATTCACAAATGAACACAAGCTGATAAACCAAAAACCACAATAACATATTCACCAACAACAACATTGCAAAGTCATCATATCATATCATAATTACTATAAAATCCCTTCAAATCCAATCAAGTACCTGGTGCGAAATTTATTCAAACACCGTCTAAATCACAAAACAATCACAGCAATATAAAATCAAATTCAAACTAAATTCTCAACAGAAACTAACCAATTGGTCCCGGCATTGAAGCCTTGCCTCCAGAACCACCATACCCATAACCATCATAACCCTCCCTTCTACTCACCTTCTTCCCACTACTCCCTCCACCAACATCAACATCATCATCCATCTCATACTCCTCCTCATAATACTCCCTCCTCCCTTTCTTCACCATCGCACCGGCACCAGCACCGGCACCGGCACCAGCACCACCAGTCCCAGCAGGCAGATGTCCATAACCATAATGTGGTACAGCAGCCGGAGGAGCAACAGCAGCAGGAGTAGCAACATTACGCCGAGCACCGGCACCACCAAGAATACTCCTCACAGGAAGCAAAAAGTAAAACTCCTTATCACCGATCTGAAGAAGATCCTGAGAATCAAGCTTCACAGGAGCATTACCAGGTAAATGAAGAACACCTTCAACTAAACAACCGTTTTTCCCCAAAACTTCGAGAGCGAAACGACGACGAGCAAAGTCGTAGAAGATACGAGCATGGTGACGGGAGATGTTCATTCCTCCGCCGAGACTTGATAGGTCGACATCGACGGTGGATTTCTTGGAGTTGCGGCCGAGGATTATGCTGTAGGTTTGCATGTAGTATTCAAAATCTTCGCCTTGGAGTTTTGCGAATCCGGCTTCCACGTCGCCGCCGGCGCCGGTGGTCGGTGTTCCCATCGTGAATTGCAGAGAAAGGGGTTTGTGAATGGGATGGGTTGTTTGTGTAATTGAATCACTGTTTCTTTGGTCACATTAAGAGTTCCCCAAATAATAAATAATTGTTTGGACCAACTTTTTTATTTTATTTTAAGGAAAACGCTTTTTATTGGAAATTGTGTAATCAAAACGGTGAAACTTCGGAAATGAACTTTTTATACACAAGATTTTGAGTGTTTGAATGCACTTATTAGCATAATCTTTAAATAGTACTTCCTCCGTTTCTAATTATAAACAAATTTTACTTTTTAGGTTCATTTAATTAATGATGTATGTGATTTACAATATGGACAACATACATCATTAATTGAATGAATCTAAAAAGTTAATTTTACTTATAATTACTAACGGAGGGAGTATGCTAGTATAATTATCTTACAAATGCATCCAATAACATTTTTTCATGTCAATTAATGAATAATCTCTCATTCTCACAATATTAGTTTTGTGCACGATTATAAAGGAAATAATTAATTGTGTTGATTTCAATTATAATATTAGTAGAATTTATTAAAACACTCTTATTAATTGTAGTTAGTGGAGTAGTTAAATTGGATGAAATTTAATAAATAAGGTATAATAGTGGGAAAAAAATAATATATGCTGCATTGGTATTGTAAAGTGACAATTACTTTGAGAAAAAAAAAACATGTTAAAGAGACAATAATTGTGAGACGGAGTGAGTATGAAAATACATTAGTTCAATTGATGAGATAACATATAATTAGATGCAGATATAAAATAGTACAGTAACAATTCATACTAATTAACACCACTTGAATTCTTGAAATATTCAAACCATTACACACAGGGGCGATTGCTAGTATAGTCAAGGGGTAGCAATGGCTACCCCAAAAAAAATAATTAATGAGTAGTAGGTATGTTATTATATATTTGGCTACCCCTAATAATATATATTTGGCTACCCCAAGTTTAATTTTAGTTG
>Ga0315915_1009631_pt1 | contig 10912 bp, 7 predicted proteins | sample MpolbnodulesMG_FD_207738 | JGI IMG/M metagenome (GOLD analysis project Ga0315915, IMG submission 207738) | Medicago polymorpha root nodule microbial communities from Los Angeles, California, United States - branched nodules | ecosystem: Host-associated > Plants > Roots > Nodule | place: USA... | reverse complement strand
CCTCAACCATTAACCTAAACTTGTAATCAACGTCGCTATCATCTTTTAGAAGTTGTGGATAATACACGGTCTTCCAGAAGTCTTCTTCCCTATCCTCCCCCAAGTCGAGACCTGACACATTTACTATCACATCACATGTTCTATGACTTGAACCAATATGGATAAAGAAGTCGTCAAGTTTTGCCTTCAACTCGTCCAACTTGTCAATGGGGTTTACAAAGAACCTAGCCCTCTTTTTCACATCTACATAACGAACATGAAGTTTAACTGGATCTTGTGCATCTTCAGACATGTTTCACTTCACAAAATATAATGTAAAACAAATATGAGACAAATGAGATAAAATAAATAGTTGAATAATTAGAGACCAAAAAATGCAAGCAATAATTGGTGTGACATAATCGGCCACAAAAAGAAATTCACTTCATTTAATATATATATATTAGTTACATATCGGACACAAATATCAAAATCACATAACCGGCCACCCAAAAATACGTCGGGGTGTAATACCACCAAAAAATAGGACGAACACCGACCGACCAAAAAGTGTCATAACCTATAACATATCTAAGAAGTCTAGTGACATTCAGAAATTTTCCTCTTCTTCCATGTCTTCCATGACTTCAAATTCTTGTTCCTTTTTTTGCGGAGTGGAAGTATTATCACAAACAATTGGATTGTGCTCATTTGTTGGTTTCTTTGGCGGCTTCGGCTCCTTGGACATGAGTTCATCGAAAGCGTGTTGTCTATCCAAAAAAGCAAACGGTTGGAATTTTGACTTTAAACGGTTTCACATTAATGGTTGGCTTGACATCATCGGAACCTACGCCGGAAGCCTCGCCGGAAGCTTCATTTTTGGCCGGTTTCGGTTCAACGTCATCACCTGCCACATTGTCAACCATCTCACTATATATCTCTATTGAATAAAAAAATAACAAAGGAAAAATAAATAAATTACTTGTGGAACAAACTAACCAAGAACAAAAGTGGCGCAAAAAATTCAAAAAGTTTGTCTATACAGTAGCGTGACTTAAGTCGCACAACACTTTAACTCTTGCGTGACTTAAGTCACGCAACCTTCAACCCTTGCGCGAGTTAACGTGCGCGCCAAGCCCTATTGCCTATGAAAATCAGACGAACCAAGTACAAAAACGAGCAACATGAGATGAGTTTAGATGATACATTACCTGATATTTGATGTTTGATGACCGTAGAAACTTGCTTCCCGACGATTTGCAATGATTTGTGATGAGGATTTTGACCAAAAAATTCGCACTTTTTGGGTTTTTGAAGGTGGATGGAAAGAAAATGGTGTTTGGAGTATGGACTGATGAGTTTTGTACAGAAACATAAACTCTGCTTGAGTTAAGTAACACAGCTCTACTTAAATAACGCAAGGGTATATATAGTATTTCAGTTGGGCGCAAGTGTTTTGTGCTGGGGAAAAGCATAATTCCTCTTTTAATCTTAATTCTTTCAGTTTTCATTATTTTTTTTAATTATCTTCTCTTTTTTTTTTTTGGTCAGGTAGCCTAGTGGCTAGAATTCACCTTATAAGGTGAATAAGTGGGGTGTCCGGGATTCGAACCCCGACCCCTGCATATAACAATGCATTGTCCTACCAACTGAGTTATGCTCACGGGACAATTATCTTCTCTCTTTATTAAGAGATATAAAAAGGATTGAAGGAGGTTTGAACCAAGAGTGTCCAAATCCGTCGTGCCAACCGCCAAGTAGCAATTGCGCTAGTTTCATCATATTTTTCATAAGGCAAAATCTATTAAAAAACTCTTAAGCCAAAGACGAAGTAAGCAAGAAATTAAACAAAGTTACTATGATACAAACTTAAGTCCAAAACAAATACACCCCATCACAACAAAATCAGAGACAATCTTTGTAGTTTCATCATATTGTTAAAGTTTCACTTATGTAGTCATAAATATTTTGCATGCATTAAAATAGTTTTAGAATTTATCTCTGATTTCAGTCTCTCTAATATCAACCACATATGGACAAATTTTGCAGGATTAAAATAAAACAACAAGGTTCGTACCAAAAAGTTTTATATTTACAAAGAATAAAATTAAAATGTATTTTTAGAGACTAAATGTAAAAATAGGTAAGCAAAATGATTGGTCTGCATAAACATAAATCAATTGTTAGAGATATTGCATGTAATATACAAAGATCGGAATATAAATTTTGAATTATAAAAATAGCAAAAGGATTGAATTTGAGTGTTAAATTGAATTAGAATGATTGACGAAACATGTAGATCATATTTTTACGGGTCTTGTAGACCATACGGTGCTTGGAGTTGGACAACCTCCAAGTTACGGAATTTTTTTCATCGCTCCCATACCTTAACAACAGCCTTCAAAAATTTAAAAATGCCCCGCATTTTTTTGGATTTTAGAATTTAAACCGTGGTTAACTGTTTTTCTTTTTCTTCTTCTTCGGGATTTAAATTCATGTGACTTCTAGAATCCGAACAAAAGACAAGTGTTTTTACACATTTGAATTTTAGAATTCGAACACCCTTTTTACATGTTTCAAACACCTCGTATCAAAATTAAATTTTGCATTTTTTTCTATGATTTTTTTCGAAGTATGTCAAATGATATTCAGGTTCTAGAATCCAAATTAATTGTTATGTCCTGATTATAGAATTTGAATGGATAAAAATCCCTATAAAAAAAAAATTAACCACAATTCAACTTTGACTAATTTTTTACACTTTGTAAATCAAAGGAAATTCCATTTGGATTCTCAGAGGACACGAGAGAGATCGAAGGATAAGAAATTCTCCGAAGTTAATTATATGGTGGGCCTTTAGCCTCTTTGGGCTCTTTCCCTTGTATCTCAACAACAAGGGGATTTTACTTCATACGCCCATATATGTCTATACCCAAAAAATAATGGCGAAGCTAGCCAATTTTTTACAAGTTGGTCAGATATAACAAAATAAAATAAAAGATATTTGTAATCCATAAAAAAATCAAAATAATTTTAGTTATATAAAATGTAAATTATAATAACACCAAAAATATTAAAACTAACAATCTTTATTCAATAAAAAAAATTGAGTTCGATAAAACTTAAGTGAGTCAAACTCAAATTCACTCTTATAGAAAGAAAAAAAAGGGACAAATTTATTTATAATTGACTTTGTATGTATTTTCAATGTTAACAGAAGTATTTTGCAATAAAATAATGCTTCATTTTACTTTTGAGTTTTGTCTTTACAATTTTCAGTACCGACAAAACTCTCATTTTTGTTACTTAAGATACTGAAAGTGTCAAAATAAGAGGAGATAAATTAGTTAATCAAGTGGTAACATTTTGAGAATCTTCTTTGTACACATATATTTGATTGGGATAGCTAAACATAAAACATACTTATTTGTACAAATAAAAAATAATAATTTTTTGGGTTGCTACCCATATATAACCATAGTTGCCCTTGCCCCAAACGCATAATATTCCAAAAATAGTCTTAATTTTGACATACTAAGCACATTTTTTTAAAAAATTACATACCCACTTCTTAGACTAAAAAATCCAAACGACAATAACAAGTGTTAAAGATTTCTAGATGTTATGAATTTTTTAAAGATTTGATTTGAATATTATTGTTTTGTTTTTAAAACTTTTGATTTAAATATTTATAGCAAAAGTTTTGAAATTCAAAACATCAGTTTTTTAAAATATTTATATTCGTTTTTTTTAACTCGTGTGTCATTCTCAATGTTGATGATAGTTGTCTAGGCTCTCCTACAAAAACTGACTATGTTGGAGTCTTAAGAAATGAGGTCAGTTTCTACATGTCAGGTTTTTTTGGCTTCATCCATAATTTTGCTGATATCCTCTATACCGAGCTCTATGCAATCTATCAGGGCCTTTTGCTGGCCAAAGACATGGGTATTATTGTTCTTGTTTGCTATTTTGACTCTTTACGATGCATTAACATCATCAACGGGCCCTCTATGATTTTCGTGTGTTACACTGTTTTGATTCAAGACATAAAAAAAATGATTCAGCAGGGAAATATCACGGTTAATCATACTCTTCGAGAGGAGAATCAATGTGCGGATGTTATAGCAAAATTTGGTGCCTCCTTTAACGTTGAGCTCATTCGTCACGATTTCCCCTCAATGAATCTTCTCCATTTTCTTTAGAGTGATGCAACTGGAACTTTTTACTTGGAAGATTAGCACTCTTTTTTCTTTCTGTTGTTTTTCTTTCTTTTCGCTATTTTTTTTTTCTCTTTCGGCCTTGTAACAAAAAAAAAATATTCATACCAAATTTTTTAAAATTCTGAACATCCAGCATGAATTTTCCTGTCAGGTCTTTTGGAATCACGACGTCTAAAATTTTCCACAGACTTACTCTATATTTTTTATCTTTGGTTTTTCTTTGAGAGTATATGGTTTTTGAAAAGAAAAAATTGTTTTAATTTGTTAAATTATGGGTATTTTGGATAGTAAATGCACTTTGGGGGTATAGGTTTAAATGGGGGGGTATGAACTAAAATTCTCCAACTATCTTCGCCCTCTGTTGGCTCTTGCCCTAGTGACCTCTCTTTTCCCTTTTTTTTTTTTTATAAAAGATCTTTCATTAATTTATTTTATTAATTTTCTCCTTCTATGTGTTTCTCACATGTTTTTTTTTTCTTTCCAAAATACCTCTGTTCGCATTCTAAAATTCAAACTCATATAGAAGGATTTTTAAATTTTATAATCCAAAACATGTCGAAACCCATAAAATGATCATGTAATTGATATCAAAAGTCTCTGCTAGCAATGACACAGTCCCCACAAAAACTGCAAAACAATTTTAGCGATCATATGATTTGACAAAAGTGACCATGATATCATAAAAAAAATAAAATTGAGAATGGATGAGAAGTGAAGAATAAATGAAAAATGTTAAAATATGCAAGGTTATTTATAGCCATAAAAGGTTCATAGACCACCCTGCCAACAAACTGCTTAAAACTTTGATGTAACCCACCGTCCACAGTCTGTGACGGTTTGGATTATATAATCCGAACACTTCAGAAACAACTTAGGTTGTATAATTCGAACCATCCCAAGCCGTGTTTAAGCTTGAGGTTTGGAGGGTTTTGCATGGCGCATAACACAAGAAAAAAATTAACGACATAATTCAACCACGTAAAATAACATAATAAGATAAGTGATGATGAAAGAGAAAGTGTTACAAGATGAATTTTTGAACTCGATCCAACTGCCCTGACAACTGACATATTTTTATTGGCAAGATAAAAATATCAAGTTCACAACAACATCTTCATGTTCAGATCCGCAAGATAGTGATGAAAGACAATGTGTTCGAAGAATTGTTTTTGAGCTTGATCACGTTATCTTGATAACTGACATGTTTTTATTGACAAGACATCACAACCAAATTCATAACAACCTTTTCGTATTCAAATCTGTTGAACAGTTTTTCATAATTTTTTGTTGTGTTTTGCAACAAATGAACTTAACATGTCTATTTTACAAGTTTTTGTACGTCGTACACCAAATAAAATGTCAATGCATTTTGGACCACAAATTTTTTTTGGGTTATACAAGTCGGTTTGTCCTTCGCCCTACAAAGTACATGTTTTAACAAACACAAGATGAATTATACATTAAATATAGGCTTAAATGCTCAATTGGTCACTTAACTTGATTTCAAGGATCGGTTTGGTCACATAAGTAATAAAAGGTCTGTTTAGGCCCCTTAACTTTATTTAAAGTATCGGTTTGGTCCTTTCTGTTAATTTAATTCAAAAAAGTTAAGGGTCCAAACCAATACTAATCAAATAAGTTAAGTGTCCAAAATTTAACATTTTTTTGTTTTAAATTCACAGAAGGGACCAAACCGATAGTTTAAATAAAGTTAAGGGACCTAAACGTACCTTTTATTACTTACGGGATCAAACCGATATTTGAAAACAAGTTAAGAGACTAATTGAACATTTAACCATTAAATATAACAATGTCAAATACAAATACATCAAACGGGATAATCCAACAACGTAAAACAAATAATAAAACAAGATATATTAGATCAAACTAGAATAGATTTGGATCCCCTAAAAATATAGATCAAATACACTGATTTATTTTTGAAGAGAAATATATTTGTTTTTTGTTGACCACCCTAAATAAAAATCACACAGTCTCATAAAATAGTATACTTTAACAGTAAACTGTGGCACAACTACTTTTCACCGATTTTCAATTAACAATAACAAATGGCATCGTTATGGCGCGCAGGGACCAAGCTATCGGTACTAGCAACCGCCATCGGCGGCGGCAGTGCAGCGGCGCTCATTGCCACCTCCGACGATCCTGCAACCGCGCTCAAGCTCTCCACAACCATCCCCCGTCGCCTCTTCGACGACGCCGTCACTGCCGCCAATATCGTTTTTGGTACTGTAGATCTCACAGAATCTTCGTTGTTTCCTAAGTTCATATTAAATTCAACAATTTCCATTAATTCGAATTGTTAAACGCTTCATTGAAGTATTAGAATGAGTGTTTAAACCTGATTAAGGGTTTAAGCTTATGAAACTTGTTGAAAATTAAGTTGGATTGTGTATGTATTATTAATTAGAATATTGAATTTGCGGTCGAATATTGTTCTGATTGTGGATTATGATGTTTGTGTATTAAGTTATGTGCTTTGTAGCGCTCACACTTCTGATGGAAGGCGTGTAAGGTGTTTGACACCGACACATGTGATTACATTACACTCAATTAATTAATTTATTTTAATTTTTTACCAGTGTGACTTGTCTGTGTCAGTGTGTGCCTAGTGTGCGTGTCTGTGCCTGTCAGTGCTTCATAGGTTATGTCATGTGAAAATGAATGTTGGATTGATTGTGCTAGCTTTGTTTCTTGTGTTGTGGTTAGATTATGAATATTCACTACATGGAATTCCGGAAGGGAGTATTGAGAGGGAGAAAGTTAAGCATGAAGTTCACCTCCGTTCCGCACAAAGACTTCGAGACCTGTGTTTTAAGAATGGAGGGATTTATATAAAGCTTGGACAACATCTTGGGCAATTGGTATATTTTGGTTCAAACTGTGTTGTCAAATTATTATGTACTCAACACAATAGGCAATGCTTAGTTGTTTGTTTGTTTATTGTCAATGACAGGAATACTTAGTTCCTCAAGAGTATGTTCAGACCATGAGGGAGTCCATGCTTAATAGATGTCCGGTTTCTTCGTATGAACAAATATGTGATGTATTCAAGAAAGAGTTTGGAGCAACACCAGATAAAGTATTTATTATCCGTTTCATTCCTCTTGATAATGTCTCATCTTCGCCTAATTAGTTTTGTTATTCATGATTGCGTTTTTTCTTGAAAAATGTTATTGTCGTGGTGGGTGAATTTGTGCTTCTAACATGTAGGTATTTGCCGAGTTCGATCCAGTTCCAATAGCAAGTGCTTCCCTTGCACAAGTTCATGTAGCTCGCACACATGATGGCCAAAAAGTTGCTGTGAAGGTTCCAGTTGTTGCTAAATTTTATTGGCTATTTATTATTAAAAATAATTGGATATTTTTCTTCTGCTTGGTTTGAATACAAGCAAGTACTTTTTAAGCAACATTTATTGTTCATTCATATGGTATCTTTCAATTTACAGGTCCAACATTCTCACATGACTGAAACTGCGGCTGCTGATCAAGCCACTGTAGAGTTGATTGTGAACACTCTGCATAATTTTTTTCCCAGTTTCGATTACAGGTACTGCTATGATGCTATTGGCTGTTAGAAATTTGTCAGAAAATTTAGAAGCCATCTATATCAGCAACATACTAACCAGTAACCACAACTGATAAATGTTTTTTCATTTGATTATTAAAAAACGGAATGGTCGTTTTTTTTAATCAATTCATTTTCTGTATGGTACAGTAAGAGCTATTTATTTTCTGTATCCCCCCAGTTTCTTTGCATTGGTGATCTATTCATATTCTGTTTGCTTCTGTCTGCAGGTGGTTGATTGATGAGATTAAAGAGAGTTTACCCCAGGTTAGTTGCTATTTACTATACTGATGCCTAAAAATATGTCAATGTTTATTATTAGGTTCTTGCCTACTGGACTAGACTGATGGTTTATACTTTATATGGCTGGGTTAATGTTATTTTCATTTTGTTAGCTTTCAAAATTGACTTCATTTCAATATATACTTAGTATGATTTTCTGATTATTTAATTTTTGGAGCAAAGAAGTTGGCATGTAGTGAAAATTGTATGACCAAAATTTGACGGGAACCTCGAGTCCTCAATTACATGTTAAATTAAGATACATTTTATTCTATGAGTCAATAGTTTAAAAACAAACCTAAATTTGGAAAAGCATAAACTTTTATGCCTGCCCTTTCTCCCCACCAAATCATGAAAGTTTTAAGAATTACTTATCTGGGTGTACTGAGAAATTTTACTGTGCATTTATGCGGCAATCCTCAAATATATTTCATATCACATATAATTTTTTTTTTGTTGTGGTAAGGTTTTCATGTCAAGATGGTAGTTTATCTTCATTTTCACTTTCTGTTTGTTTCCATTAACTTCCAATTTGTCTTTGAGGATTGGAGGTGGGGACTGGATTAGAATTATTTGGCTCCGTTATATTCTGGATTAAAACCCTGAACTGTTTTTATGTGAGTGTCATTCTTAAGTTTCACATAGTTAACTTGTTAACCTTATTGTTTTATGGGCAGAATTACTTTGTTGGTTCTTTATCTTAATTTCCAAATCTAGTCTTTAATGTTCTAAAACGTTAACAATATTGGCCTAAATCCTAATAATCTTATTGTTTGGCTTTCTACACCAGCTTTTTGGTTCTGATTTGTGGTGCAATTATTGCAGTGGATTGTACCTGTGGCACACGTGTATCTCCCATTTTTTATGGACCAAAATAGTTTGTCTCGAAATTAACGTTTTAGGACATACATGATGATATTGAACCGGAAAATGATGAATTAGTAACTTAAAAGTAGAATTAAGATAAAAGATTAATAGAGTAATTTGTCCTGTTGTATATTTGAATGTTTGCAAATCATATATGATATTTACAATTTGGAGTTACATAAGAATGTTTCACTAAGTATATATAGCAGCACCTTCTTTGGTATTGTTACAAGATACTGTATTCTAGCTATAGATTAGTTTTGTCAGGAATTTTGCTTGATTTATGTTGGATTCGGTAATTTTGTGTTTCTCATTCATCATTCTTGGGTTCTGTTTTATTTTCTCTTCATGTTTTCGCCTTCTGCTAGATGATTAGTGATTTGGTTTGTTCATATTATGACTGCCAGGAATTGGACTTTTTAACTGAGGCAAAGAACAGTGAGAGGTGTTTGGAGAACTTCCACAACTTGTCTCCTCATATTGCAAAATATGTTTATGCACCAAAAGTATACTGGGGTCTGAGTTCCTCAAAGTTGCTTACAATGGAATATGTAGATGGTGCTTATGTAAATGATGTGAAGACCATTAAGAAACTAGGGATCCGTCCACATGAACTTTCAATATTGGTTAGTTCATGCTTATTGTTTCATTGTAGATGCCAGTACAATGATCAGTGGTGTTGTTGTAGCGTATAGCCTTTTTATAACATGTTGCTTGTGTTACGATACCTCTGATGAGTTTGATCACATATATCAAAAAAGTTGCGCAAGTTAATGAGTGTTTTGATTCCCTCATGCAATTGGTACCCTATATAGTTTATCAAGAAAATAAATAGGTAGTTTATTACTATAAAATTCCACATCCATCGCTATGCGTGTAATCCATAGGTCAGAATCAGACCCACTAAGTGGGTCAATAGTAGACAGTTTCGCCTTATATTTTCGGGAACTCCAATTATTTAACTAAGTTGCCTTTTCAGCTGACCGACAAAATAATTTACTAAATGTGATCATTATTTTGCAGGTTAGTCAAACTTTTGCTGAAATGATGTTCAAGCATGGGTTTGTACACTGCGATCCACATGCTGCTAATATGTTGGTTCGCCCATTGCCTTCCAGCAAAGCTAGCATTCTGGGTAAGGATTCCTTTGCTTGCAAACTTGAACTTTTTCTATAACTCTTTACAATCTAGATGTAGCCTTAAAGCCTTTGCTTTGCGTTTTTTAATTTCTCTTACATTTTTGGTTTGCTAATTCTGCTCTTAAGTAGGAGGGTCTCTCCCCTATGTAATTGGACGTGAATTGCAAATGGGAGGGGAGAATTTAATTTGGGGGCTTAAGGGAAAATGACGGCAAGTTGGTAACGGTTACCATTAACAAATGCCATGATATGGAACACGAACACATTTAACTAGTATCCGAAAGAAATTGAAAGAGAAAACAATAAAAGATATAAAAATGAAGGGAAATGCTCTGAAATAATATTGGAGTATCCTGTTGGTCTTGATACCTGAGCCGAGGCACTACTCGACTAGGGAAATTCAAATGTCCCTAAGCTTGCCCTTTTAACTGACAAGTCACTCCAGAAATCACTAACCAACTTATACTCCCCTCCCCTGTCCATATAATCACCGTTCAATGACTGACATCTTTTATAGCTAGTTAGTTAGTTATAGTGGAACTTAAACTATTCCCTACTGTTTAACCTATCTCTCTTCACATAGATCCTCTTTATGAGTGGTCTTCTATTGATACTCATCCAATCCTCCGCAATGCTTTCAGTTTCACCTTGTCCTTTAGATGAAATTGTGGTAAACTGTGTGGCATCTTGGATGTTGATTCCCAAGAGTCTTCAAACTCTATTAAGTGTGCTATTTTGAACTAGTTAAAGTGGGATCGATGGTTCATCCTGGGTGGTAATGGCGGGTTCTTCCTCCTCCTTTTGCTGTTTTAGTGTTACTATCCTCCCTCATATATG
>Ga0315915_1009628_pt1 | contig 10913 bp, 6 predicted proteins | sample MpolbnodulesMG_FD_207738 | JGI IMG/M metagenome (GOLD analysis project Ga0315915, IMG submission 207738) | Medicago polymorpha root nodule microbial communities from Los Angeles, California, United States - branched nodules | ecosystem: Host-associated > Plants > Roots > Nodule | place: USA... | reverse complement strand
GGAGATACAATAAAAACTAATAAAAATACGAATAAAGTAAAATAAAAAAGACTAATAATAAAATAAAAATACGGGCCCCAAAACGAACCAAAAATGAGGTATTTTAAAGTACCTCTCTGCCGAATTTTTCTCTGAAAAGTCAGATAATATTCCGTATCAGAGGGTGTATGAATGTGTAGGGTCTTAGGTCAAAAATTGGGGTATGACACATGAGAAAATATGTTAGATTCTCCTTGTATGCGTCTCTCTTGTTATTCTAACTAGATGAGAACAAGAGCCTAAGACTATATTCTTTCGACCTCACCTTTATTAAGAAGTTTTAGCCTATGTTGAGTGGAGATGTTGGATTGATGTTCAGTCCGTCTTTTACTTGTGCGAGTCTTCCGCGCTATTTTCATCGTATTTTAGTACCCTTATCTCAAATGTGACCTCGTTGTTTTAGGTTTGTAGTTTTAAACACATCATTCTTCTTGATTACCTGTAAAAGCTAGCATCAAAGGCTCTAGTCGGGAGACTTTTGCTAGACATAAATAAACTAATCTCCCCTAACTAATCCATTTTCGTATAAGGTAGGTAGTTGGCTTATGGTGTGGTGAAAGTGAATGAAATTATAAACTTGGTTAAGAAAACTAAGAAGGACTTACTCATCTTTAAAGTGGACTTTGAAAAGGCTAACGACTTAGTAAGTTAGAGCTTCTTGGACTATATATTGAGGAAATTTGATTTTGACAAGAAACAGACGCCTTGGGTTTTGATGTGTTTGTTTTGAGAGAGTCTATGTCATCGGGTGCCCAACTCAAGAGATTGATATATTAAATGGGGCTTAGACAAGGAGACCCTTTGCACCTTTCCTTTTTCTTTTGGTGGTCAAGGGATTGAGCGATGTGGTCACGCACGCTGATTCGGTGAACATTTTTTTGAATTTCAAGGTGAAGATGACAAACCCTGGTTGCGGCAGTGAAGGTGGATTCATAAATATATTCAATAAAAATTAGATTTAATAACAATATTATATTACTATCTTCACTTGAGATACAACTATGATTATATGAAACAAATTTGTGAAATATTTTTTTCACAAATTTCACAAATTTGTTTCATATAATATTTTCTATTTATAGGGACTAAATACTTAATTATGACAGAAACTACTCACCTGGAGTAGATGTTTTCTTATTTGTTGTCTTCTTCATTTCACTACATGCACCTTTGTAATTTACAAACAACACATAAGTATCAGATAAAGGGACTGAACTTCCCTTTTAAGAATATTGTTAGGGATTAAAATGTGTTTTGTTATTTTAAAATAGTTTTTTAAAAAAAAAAAATAGAAATAGGGATCAAAATATCTCTTTAAACTATTGTTTGAGACTAAATGACTCTTTAATTTTGTAACAAACCCAGGATTGAAAGATCTGAGCATGTACACCCAGCCTAACCGGATCTAATAGCTAGCATAAACCAAAACCTTGCAAATCTTGAACTCCAACAAACCGAACCCTAAAGACGACAACCACATTGATAGAGGAGCACCAATGCGCCAGTTGAAAACAACTTCTAGGGTTCACACCACTATGATGTTTAAGGTAGTGCGACGGTGAGGTGAAATGCACCACGCCTGCCAAGGCTACTTCGTGATGAAAAGTGGTCAAGTGATATAGGAGAAAAAAATGGTTCTTGATGCCCGCAACCGTTAGGACACAACAAAGGATTTATAGAGAGAAGGAAGAGAACCTCTCTTTGAAAAGGGTCGATTCAAAATCAAATCCATTCATTTCATAGTAATTCATGTTTTGATACTTAAAAACTTATACACGGGAAATATTTGTTTGAGTTATTACCAACCAAAAAAAAATTAGTTTGAGTTAAATATTATTTTGGTGCCTATGGTTTTATTTTTGACTTCAAGCACCATAATATTTTTGAATTTTTTATTATTAATGAATATTAAGAACATCATAAACATCTCTAACACAAAATTACAAACAATTTTTTTTTTTTTTTTATAACAAGTGATGAATTAAAAATGATTTTTTAGGTGTCAAAACCTCAAGCAACCTAAATAACATAATTCTGGACTTTAAAATCAAATTTTGAACTCATTGTTTGCATTCAAAGACTTCTACCACTACAGTTGAACTGTATTTGCAAAGTTTGATGGCATTCAAATAATGCCTTGATTTATTTTGTTTTATAGAGAACAAAATTGCTGACAAAAATACTGTGACGACTAAAAGTAGAAGAATTTTTTTATAGAAACTTAGACTAAAATTTTCAAAATGTTAAAGGGATGAAAAAATATGTTTAACCCTATCAATTTTTTTTATAAAATGTTAAACTTTTATTTCAATTTTTCCTCAAATAAATATTACATACATTGTCAAATTTACTAACATTTTTTATTTTATTATATACTCAAAAAAATTACTGGTGGTATACTAGATATATAAACAATATCAATCAGTCTAATGATTAATAAAATTAGTTTTTTTTCCTTTTATTTTTATGGAAAAACATAAAATCCTAGACGGTGTGGAATGAAAGGAGAAGTTGCAAAATTAAAAGCAAATACAGCTGCCAAGAAAGTGAAAGTGTGGGTTGATAAATTGTTCAATTATTTATTTGACAAATGTACCTGGTTTTGGACTTGTGCAACAAATTAGAAGACTATTTAACTCAAATTAATAATTTTTCTATTAGGTATTCTGGAGTTACAAGTACAACTCCTCGTTTGGTTGTTTTGTAATTTTAATTTTTATCTTTGACCATATTCTTTTTAAAAAAAAGACAATTATTGAATGATGAAGTTTTTTTGACTGGAAATAATGATGAATTTCAAAATAATAACAAGTATTTATTTATTTTGACTAGAAAAAGTTAAAGTATTTACTGAAAAAAGTATTAATTTTTTTGGGTACAAGTATTAAATTATTAATAAATCAATATTATATTTTAATAAATATTTTATTTAAATTCCTTAAATTGAAATTTCAACACCAATGACAACAACAAATGGAAAGTATTTAAAAGCCCGTGGAATACATCAAGCAATAATTATTAAGGGGTCAACATCACGAGAAAATTTAAAGACCAAAGATAATGGTTAAAATAATAACAGCCACAAGATTGGGTCAGCATGAAAGACACACAAAATTCCACAACCCCACCTTAACCTATATCACATGCATAGTACAGATAATTCAGCCATTGCCGACTATACAATCTGAAACATTCATACTCTTTTTCTTTGTTTAAGACTTTAAGTAATGCATTTTAACCAATTTTCAACTGCCTCCTAATACAGGTCATATGATTTTTTATAAACCCAAGTGATTAGAGACTAATTCCAAGTGTGAGAGTTAATTTGATTTTATTTATAATTAATCGTAAAGACTAATCATCGAGTTGTGTAAGACCTAAATAGACGACAAACTCTAAATTTTTAACGTTGTTGTATTTTGAGCCTTAAATGATATTGTCTGTGCGCAGTGTGTATAAGTGTTGTAAACATCGGATCAGCAAATTCAATTCCTAACAAGTATTGATAAAAACAAAATTAAGGAGCATAAATAATGCAGTATAAGGTTTACAACTTATTGATTCTTTCGTAAAGAAAAAGACTAATGATTCTCTAATCTAAGCCTTTCCAGAAAGAACAGGAATACTTTGTTCATTCCTGAAAAAGTTATCAGGATCAACAGCAGTCTTAATCTTAACCAACCTATCAAAATTACTATTGAAGTACTTAGTACCATAAACTTCACCTTCTTGAAAACTATTCTTACCAAAACTATTAATCCCAATATCAAGGTCTCTATAGTTTATATAAGCACTTCTAGGATTCTTTGACACAAAAGGTGTCATGTAACTATAAAGTACCTTAGCTTGATTCAAAAAACCAACTGTTGCATTAGGTGATGGATCATTCCAATTCACTGAGAATTGAATTTTGAACAAATTCCCGGCACGGTGAGGAAATGGCGTTGCATCGGCCGGAATCTGAGCCATTTTTCCACCATAAGGGTTGAAAACAAATCCAACTTTTCCCAACTCAATCATCTTTTTCCATATCCCTTCCAAATCTTCTTTTGCAATAGCTTTCTGGACATAATCAGATTTTCTCTTACCGAAACTCGCAGAATTAAGATTCCTATCCAAAAGACTCTCCGGTTTCGCGCCATTGTTAAAATCATCAGCATCATTATACCATATAACAGAATTAATCCAACTCAATTCAATACAATCTGATTTTTTCAATCCCAAAAGTGGAAATTCTTTCTCTAAAATCCCCACCAGTTCATCAGCCCCACCTAGGAACATAGCAACAACAGAAGCTCTAACAGTTTTTGTTCCTTTAACAGTCTTTGAAGTTATAGGCTGCAAAAGAAGCCTCATGAAAAGCCTATCATCCGTAGTTGGCGCAACTTGTTGCCATTGAACAACAAGATCAGTAGCATTCTGTTCCAAAGTTTTCTCAATTCGGAAAACAGTAACGGTTTCAGGAACCGCTACTAATTTAACAGTATAAGACAGAACAACACCGAAACTAGCACCACCGCCACCTCGTATCGCCCAAAAAACATCTTCACCCATTGATTTCCTATTCAAAAGCCTACCCTTGACATCAACAATTTCAGCATCAATAATATTATCAACAGATAAACCATATTTTCTCAACATTGTACCATACCCTCCACCACTAAAATGACCACCTACACCAACAGTTGGACAAACACCAGCAGGAAAACCATGAACCTTACTCTTCTCAAAAATTCTATAATAAACTTCACCAAGTGTAGCACCACCTTGAACATAAGCAACTTCATTTTTTATATCAACATTAATTGTTCTAAGATTGAACATATCAAGTATGATAAAGGGTGATTGATTTACATAAGAAATACCCTCATAATCATGTCCACCACTTCTTATCTTGATTTGAATATTGACTTGCTTAGCACATATAACAGTGGATTGAACATGTGAGGGTTGTTTTGGAGTTACTATGAGCAATGGTTTTGGTGTTGAAGTTGTGTTGAAACGTGCGTTACGTATGTAGTTTTTAAGAGCAATGGAAAATGAAGTGTTTGTTTGAGAGAAAACAATGTTGGAGATTGTTGGATCTGTGTTGTTTTGTGTGAGACAGTGAAGAAAAGTGGTGTACAAAGATTCTGTTGGTGCTGCCAACGATGAAGAGAAAAAAACACTAAGGACAAACAAAGATACAGAAAAATAAGATAGAGAAATTGGATTTGGTTTTGCCATGTTTTTTTGTAATAACTGTTATGAAAAATGGTAGAGGATTTGTGCGGTTTTATAGATAAGGATTTGTAACATGTCTGTAATGTTTTGAGTAGAAACTTCAACTAACGCGTCTAATATTATTATTGGTCGAGAAGGTGAGAATTGTCGTATTAATTAATAATGATAATGATTTTTCTAATTTTTTTAATAGTCTTGTCTTTTATTTTTGGTAGCTTACTATGAGATATTATTCTAATAGTTGGTCTTTTGACTGAGAATTTATTTTGATTCAAAGAGAGAATGCTCATTATTAGGAGAGAGAGAAACGATTTATGAGAAAAGTCAAGCTAATTAATTGTGCTATGGTTAATTGAGGAGAGAAGAAAAAAAAATCAATTTTTAAAATAAAGACTCGTTAATGAGATTTGGAGAAATCCATTAAAGTGATGCATTAATCACCCCTTATTCTGTGCAATCTTGCACAGGTTACAAAATCCGTTTTATAATCAACCAATCAATTATCAACATTTTGATTTATAACTTTTAGAAGTACTATTTTTTATGATCTTTGACTTTTTTTTACAAAAATCATGTCATTATCCCTTCAAGATAAAAATAAAAATCATGTCATTATATACGTAAAATGAGGACAGCTTAATACTGAAGTATTACAATATTAATATTAATTGCTCTATGTGTGACTTCATATTTTGAATATGTTGTAAGATATTTTTCATTTTTACCACTATCAAATATATCACTTTCCATGTATATTATCCGACAATCATAAAAAATTCATCTCCCTTTCGATCGCACAATTGATTTTTCACAAAGTTCATAGCAAAGAAACTTCTTTTAATGGTTCCAATTGTCACATGCAATTGTGATGATAACTTAAAAAGTAAGTACACCGGTTGGATAAACAATATGTTTTTTAGTAATTTCTACCAATTTTTTTTTGAAAGATCACTAATCCCATCTAAATTAGAAAAATATTCACAAGAACTAACATCCATGATATAATTTATAATTGACTTTTGAGTCCATAAGCTCAAAAGAAGAAAATTCTGACAAAAAAATCGAACTAAATTGATAAATTTCTCCTTATTAAATGCAGAAATTAAACCTCTTAAATTTAAACTTGCTATACAAATATGCATTTCACTACTCACCTCCATAAATATGTTATTAAACTCTTGAACTTGTATGTCAATCATTTCGTAAAACACTATATACTTCAATTTTCTTTTTATCTTTAAAGCATTTTATATTTGGTTTAAACAAAAGTTAATGACTCTTTGTTTCTCACACTTGGTTTCTAGTTTCTACACACGGTAATATAACAACTTATGCATAGTGGGGTTAACATAAAATATCAAGTGGAGGCAAAATGTATGAAGCTAAGAGTGGGGTCAGCTGACCCCATACCTCACTACATGCATCCCGCCTAAGGTTGTCTACTACATTAATTAATTAATATAAAAACACGTAAACTGATTGATTCGTTAATTGACATGGCAGCACGTTATAAGATATGTGTGTTATCCGTAAAATATAAGTATATACACTATTAGAGCATATTAACTAAACTCATTTAGCCTTAAAAAAAAACTAAACTCGTTTAGAATTTAAAATATTCAATAACATCTATGTAATTCATTAAACCAATTATAATGCCAGGGAGTACTTTGAGCTTGCAATTAGCCTCCTTTGTAATAGCTAGTATATTCTTTCATGCCTCATAAGTGGGAAACTTCGTCTAACAAGTAACAGCCTGGTGTGTGTGTATGTGGTGACTTATCTTCATTGACTTTTAACTTTTTTTTGACCGGTTCTTCTTTGACTTTGCTGAGTTATATTGATTTTTTAATTTTTATTATTAATTTTGTTACAGTTACATGGATAATTAGTGAAAATATTTCATGTAATGGACAAATATATCAATAAAAACACTAAGTTTAAAATCTTGAGACCAAGAGATTTTAGGTTCGAACTTCGTTGTCATCTTTCAGACCTTGAAAAAGACTGGTTTAGATGATCAAAATCTTAAGCTTATAAAAAGAAGGACAAAATTAAATTGTGACACTAGTTTTGCATAACTGCGTGGTTGCTTCCTATAAAATTCAACCATGATTTGTCCACTTGTGGAAAATCAATTCAATTATAAAATAAACAGTTTCTATTATGATAATGGTGGAAAATTCACCAAACATAAATCATATTTTCAAAATCAATAAATTCAACATTTAACCACTCCACCGTACAATGGACTTTGTCTACTACTTTAATACTCCAATAGACTATACAACCAGGTTATGCAAGCATGCATCCCATAGTTTATGACTTGACAAAAACAATTCTACTTCAGCCACATTTGTGTCACAATTTGTCCTCATTATGTCCATGTATACTTCATGAGTCATGGTGTCATTCAAAATGACAATGCAACTTGACAAATACATACATAAATTACAAAATTTAATATTTTGAGTAAATTGATACTTTGGTCACTGGTGAGAGTCCATAGATACATTGAGCTTATATATACTAAAAGACCAATGACATAAAACGACTTGATTGACTCAAATAAAGCAGCAATATAATATAAAATCTCAAGAGTGGAAGACTCTGAATATATTCATATAAATATTTGAAGGGGTGTTTGATATAATGTAGCTTTAACCAACAAGTCTAAAGCAAAATGTGGCTTCATTACTCAAATCATGTCGCGGCTGTTGGGATAAGCTTCTAATTTGTGATGAAAACTCAAGTGAATCATGAAAACCAGGTGAAAGTTTTTGGAATTTTTTTATTTTTTGTAGTATTATGTACCAATAGTTGAAATTTTGACCACATGATCCACGCTTATCACAAGTTCTTTCTCTCTTGGTGCACACTTATCACAAAAAAATTTTATTTCAATCTTTCCGCTAATTTGAGTAAAGGGAATTTCTATTTGTACCCCGTGTTTTTCAAACACAACCACCTTTAAAAAAATCCATCAAAAAATTCTATTTTGGAAGTGCACTGTTGAATATAAATATATTTTAAAATACATCATTTGTGTGTGATGATAACTCCAATGGTATTTACACTACAAATGTCGATTTTTTTTTTATCTTGAAGCAGTTTGGTGCAGATGACACTACGGGTGTTCGCGGTGCGGTTTGGTTCGGTTTTGAGAGTAAAAGTCATCCGAACCGCAAGATAAAAAAGCATGCGGTTTGGTTTGGTTTGGTTGACTTTAAAAACAAAATTCGAACCAAACCAAACCAAACCAATGCGGTTTGGTTTGGATCGGTTAGTGCGGTTTTTTTGAGACGATATAATTTTTTGTTTCAAACATTAAAATTAAGTTAAAAAGCCGAAACGCAACATATTTTTCGCAATGTTTTAAATTTCATCAAACATTACAATTTAATTTTCATTTTACAATGTTTCCAACGACATAGAGCAAGTTAAAAACGTGGACAAAAAGTAATCATATTTTGTAAGAAATGCAAAATACTAAGATTTTATCATTCTCTAAAAGTACAAGCATCACATAAATACGTTTTTGAAATAAAAAGCAAAGAAGGAACTAAACAAGAGAAAAAGTATGTCATTTTATAAAAGTTTTCATAGTTTATAAGAGTATTGGTCTAGGTGACATATGTTTAATTAGTATTTTTCTTATGTTGCTGTTTGGTTTGGTTTGGTTCGGTTGGTAAAATGAAAACCGCAAACCAAACCAAACCATGCGGTTGAGTAAGAAAATGATCCGATTACATCCGAACCATATGCGGTTTTTTGCAGTTTCGGTTTGGATTGGTTCGGTTTGCGGTTTTTCTATTGAGTTGGTTCTGTTTTGAACACCCCTAATTTCCGTTGATCAATGACGGCCCTTATCTTACAGTTACATCTTAAAATCTATATAAAATATGATAAATCTTATGATCTTGGTGATGAAATTTTATTTCTAGAATTAAATGTCATTAGAGTGGTTCTAATTGAAAATCAAGTCTAAGCTCTTTGGGTGCGTTTAATTATTTTGTTAATGCTTGCATAGCTTATAATATGTTGTTAGTGCAATTCACTTGATTCGTTTGTTATCATAGAAGAAAAAGAAGAATAACACAAAAGATAAAGTTATTCGAGAGAGTTTTGAGAGAGATATGAAAGTGTTACGGAAAATTCAATTATCATTTTCACATACACATTAGTTATTTATACATCACAAGATGGAGCTATTTTTGCCTAACAACTAACTAACTGTCATATAACAAAACATTATGAACTCAACGTTATGTACTCTATCTCTTCTTACTTTCACTACAAGTAACTTATTACTATTGGTTAAAATAAATTAACTCACAAAATATATTGAGAGAATTTTTTCTAAATTGTAAATTCTCTCAAGACGCTCATCCTCCCATCAAAGAGAGAAACATTCAACTTCAATGTAGTCACAACATAAATTTAAAAACATTGATATGAAAACTAACATCTCTACAAATGAATGAAATAACATATTAAAATTCTTATCTTCCTCCCTTGATCAGAATCTTAGCTCTTATGTCAGATGTTGGAAAAACGACAAGAGGAAATATCTACCCAAACGGAAAAAATGAACAAAAGACAACTCAATTTTGTAAAAAATAATGATTACTCAACCTACAATTTTTACAAAGGAAAAATTGCAAACTCACACAACTACTCAGGTCATCAATATACTCAAAATTAGAATAGAGTCGTGCTGGTAAAGAAAATTCAAACTAACTATTTTTATTTATAATAACTTTCTACTTCATTTTTCTTTACACCATAATTGAGTATCTACTATGTCAATATGCATATGTAATTATCGTTGTGTAGGCTTGGGTTCCCAGATCGTGCCCCTCTAGGTTTCTGATTCTAATCCTCCTGGTATTAATAATCCATTAGTTAGGCCAGCCCATACATAACTTTACATTAGATTCAATTATATCCGTATTAATGGTGGGTTAATTAGATTGGTTCATGGATTAATCGGTTCTTGGCCGAATACAAAAGTTCTTAAAAGAAGAAAATTGTCCATCAATTACTTTGTCAAGCAAACTACTTACAATATTTTATTTTAGTAATATTGTTGAGATTGTAGCAATTCCATTATTAGAAAATTTGAACCAAATAGAGAATGACACGTGTAATGAAATGTTTGGTAGTTGTTCATACCCGTACGCCAAGCCATTGTTCTACGGCTATACAGGTCGAGATAAAACAGGGAAAAATATAGATGGCAAAAGAGAAGGTTATGATGAAAGCTAAAGTAAATGAGTTTACAGTGCACAATTGTTTGATTGAAAGTTGAAACAAGCAAACAAGAAGTGAAACAAAAGTCTCAGACGTGATCCAATTGTCATCGTATCCCCCACCATCATACCATATCTGCCACCATGGCTACCACTATAAGCTTCATTAATCCCAAAATATTAAGTATTTTTACCTTAATTGTGCTAGAAAATTTTGGAGCACAAAGAGTTTAGATTAATTAGGTTCAAGAAATCACGAAAACATATTCAAAATTAATCACTTATATCATCATGTCTTTCATTTTTTATATATAAAAGCATACAAAAAATATATTTAAAAAAATGAGCATATATATCCCCTAAAAAAATGAGCATAGATAATATAAAATTGTTTACGAT
>Ga0315915_1009625_pt1 | contig 10916 bp, 8 predicted proteins | sample MpolbnodulesMG_FD_207738 | JGI IMG/M metagenome (GOLD analysis project Ga0315915, IMG submission 207738) | Medicago polymorpha root nodule microbial communities from Los Angeles, California, United States - branched nodules | ecosystem: Host-associated > Plants > Roots > Nodule | place: USA... | reverse complement strand
AAGGCTTGTCTCCAAAAATATCAAGAGCATACTTCCTTTCAGAGATAGGATTACCGAACTTCGATTGGGCTACCTCAATCCCATGAAAATATCGAAGAGGACCCAAGTCATTAGTCTGAAAGTTATGAAATAGGTGGTCTTTAAATGGCTCGATACCCTCATAGCCATCAGAATGTCATCACATAAATCACGAAGTAGATATATTTATCTGATGACAAACATTTAGTAAAAATGGAACGTCTTCCTTGAAACGAATCATTCCAAATTGCTGCAAGACTTCGCTAAATCTTCTAAATCATGCCCAATGTGATTGTTTGTAGCCATACAAAAACTTATGCATTTTACATCTAGATTACACCCCCTCAACCAACAAATTCAGGAGGAGGTTGCTCCTTACAAATCTCCTCCAAGTCACCATGTTAGCATGCACGTTTGATATCCCAATCCAACTGAAATAGCGGCTAATGCTTAATATGGCAGCTGTAGCCAAACATAGTCGAACATATGACATCATCCCAACTGGAGAATAATTTTCACTATAATCACGACCATGGACTCAAGTATACCTCTTTGCCACTGGATGAGCTTTCAATCGACCTACCTATCCATCAGGGCCCACCTTAACTTTAAAAACCTATCTGAAACCAATGACGGAATTCCCAGAAGGAAGTGGAACAAGTTCCGAAGTATATCTCATCAATTATGGCTTGTCTCCACGCTAACAGTCTTATGAATAGAAATAGATGAAAATGCAGACACAAAAGCTCAATGGGGGCGAGATAAACAATGTTTTGACAAGAAATTATAAATATGATTGGGGTTAAGGGTTGAACATTCACCTTTACAGATGACAATAGGCAAATCAGCAGACACAGTTGGAGCTGGAGGAGAGGTGGAGACACTTGGAACAAGAGCTGAAGCGCATGGATCAAACTGTCGCTCATAGGCGATGCCATACCAGTTCTCGAAGGCGGTGGAGACTCAAGTGATGATGAAGAACCATGGCAATGGTACCTCTGAAGGAACCAAAGATAGAAAATTGAGCTCGATTCAATTGGGTTGGGCCTAAATCAACCCCACAAAAATACAACAATATATCACTGATTTGCTCAGGGAGACATGAAAGTTAGCTTGTAAACCTGTAAGCACTCCAATAGATTCGAGTGTGAAATTGGGAAATTCAGATGAATGTGCAGCAGTGGATGAAGAGATGTATCAACGATTGGTTGGAAAATTGATCTATCTGTCTCACACAAGACCAGACATTGCATTCGCTGTTAGTTCGGTCAGTCAATTTATGCATAACCCAAGAGAACAAAACACGTTGAGGTGGATATGCATTTTATCAAAGAAAAGCTTGACTCCGTACGTAACTTCGCAACGGCAACTTGTGGACATTCTCACTAAAGGATTGTGCAGCCAAACATTTGAAGGAATAGTATCCAAGCTGGGAATGGAGAATACCTATTCACCAGCTTGAGGGGGAGTGTTGGAAACAAAAAACTAATTAATATTTCACTTTCCTAGACCTCTCTAATGCCCCACTTCTCAATTAGTTTAAATTCATTGTATAGCAAGCAGAACAAGTTCAATGTATCTTAGGAAGTAGTGCTAGCTTAAATGCTCCCTTGTAAATTGCACCTTTCATTTACTATCACTGTAGATGCCATGTATATAAATTAAGCAAGCATGTTGTTGAGTGCTATGCAATTCAAGCACATTCAGGAAATTTGTCTCTCTATTTTTCACATCTTTGGTTTTCATTCAATGTACACATGCTTACGTGCTGCCCTGACCCCTAAAAAATGCAGGAAGCTCATTATAAAAATGGAAAAGCTGCACATTCAGCATGGAGGAATTATGATGACTTCAATGAATACTTTTGGTTAGCAGCTGTCATGACATGTAACATTTTTTACTAGTAGGCAATTTTCCATTCTAATTTGTGGTTATTTGTAGGTCGCCTGCTTGTTTTGAATTAGGCTGGCCAATGAGGACTGAATCGCCGTTCTTACGTAAGCCGAAAAAATCGAAAAGGGTTAGTTCTGATGCTTTCTTTCTCATTTTATAAATTTTATGTTGTTATTTTGACATTTTTTCTATACGAATGTGACGTTAATACAATTTTTTTTCTTACACTTGCGCTGTTATTTCTGAAGCCATCGCGATTGCGTATAGCAGGTTGTATTCGATAATTTTGTGGTTGTTCTCCTTCCAAAGATGGATGTGTTTTTGAATGGACCATTTTGAAATTTTTTCGTCCCGTATTCAAGATTTTAAGCAATTTAAAATTAATTTGTCTGTATTATGATTGCCGTTTGTTTTGTTAATTGATGGGTAATTTTACTTCCCTTTCTGTTTGTATCATACCACATCATACTACCCCGCAATTTCTATAAAAAAATACCACTGCCTGCAATTTTCACATTTAATCTCGTATTCAAACTCCCATTTCTAATAAAGGGTCATAGTTTTTTCTTCAGTTATGTAGATCAAACTTGGAATGAATTCCTCTTCATTTACTGGACTGTTGCAGTTGGAGAGAGAACAACAGATGAAATATAATGTATTTTAAATTAATTTTATTTAATTTCATTTGATTTATCAGTCTTTTTCCAACTGAAACTGTCAAGTAACTGGAAAGGATTGACGCCCATGAAACAGGGTCATCGAGTTCTGTCCCCATTTTTACTAAAGGAGCAATTTTAGTTTTTTTTTCTTTTTCTGTACTTGGTGACAGAAGATTCTTCCCTTAGCTTGTAATACCGGTAGTTTATGGAAGGCTTATCACCAATCTTTTTTTATTTTAATTGATGTTTGACTTGCTGGTCAATTTTGTTTTGGAGAATATATATTCTTATAAAAATTGGCATTGATGGATTGATAGAATTGAAACACTTCATTTGAAGATTTTTTTGGTAATAACATTGTATTTCGAGAGTCAGAGTAGTTTGGCTCAAGGTGATTTATGGGTTGAGGTTACGGTGACTGTTTTTTTACTTGATCAGAAATGATTGTTCAATTAATTTTTCTTGCTTGTGTTTTGAACATGTGATTGGCAGACTGGTAAAAGCAGTTTTGTTGAGCATAGAACGTTTCTTCACTTATATCGAAGTTTCCATCGTCTCTGGATCTTCTTGGCATTAATGTTTCAGGTTACCTTTTTCATCCATCAATTTACACTGAAGTCTGAACTGTAATTAGTGATGAATTCTTGCATAAAGTATGTGTACTCCTGCTTCTTACAGGCTTTGACAATTATTGCTTTCAACAAGGGGCGTATCAACCTGGACACTTTTAAAACAGTACTTAGCATCGGGCCATCATTTGCAATTATGAATTTCATTAAGAGTAAGATATTTGTGTTTTCTGCTGTTTTTGCTTTAGTGAATTGCAAGTAATCCTCAAAATACTATTTTTATGATGAATAGGTTGCTTGGATGTGTTACTCACATTTGGGTCATACACAACTGCAAGGGGCATGGCCGTGTCAAGGCTAGTGATAAGGTTTTTTTGGGGTGGCTTGACTTCTGCGTTTGTAACATATGTTTACGTGTGAGTTTCTGATTTTGCCTTGGCTATTTTATTAGGTAATTAACAGTGTTGTTGCGAGTTAAACTTAAAAGTGGGTTGACGTGGTCCTTATCAAATTGATGTGGTAAAGCGATGCATCCACATCAATGAGGTGATGCAGATGTTTTGAAAATAATTTTTTTGAAGGATTTAAAAATAATTATAATGATTTATAATTTCATATGATGACTAATCACAACCAATATATGGATTGGATACAAATTATGCCTCAACAGTTCTTTGACAATGTCAAGTAAATCAAATTGGCAACCCTAGAAACATAAATATATAACATACCAACTGAGACACACAATGGGAAATGGTAAAGTCATATAATGGGAAAATTAGTAGCTTCAGTCGAGAATATTAGTATGGCATGAAATTACAGGATAAGGGCGTTTAGCTTCTAGACTGCAAGTTGTGTATGACTGTTTAATTCAGATCATATTCTCAGGGTTTCTTCTTGGATTGCCTGGTCATTAAGTTTATGAGGTATAGTGGGCTGAAATTGCACATTACATCAGTACCAGGTGGCCACTGAGCATTTTAAATAAATTGGCCGAAAAGCATAACGTGACCACTGACCAAAGGAGCCACATCACCCTGATGTGGCCAAGGATCAAAACTACTGTGTCAGGCAGGCCATCTGGGTCATTAAGGCTGTTTCATGCCCTACCTCAGCTCCTAGGTTGGCAAATCTGCCAATTTTGACTACACTGGCAATTAGGATCACATCTTAACTACCTGAGTATTAACAGCATTTATGCTACAATTGCAGGAAGGTTTTACAGGAGAGGCACAATAATAACTCTGACAATTCATTCTATTTCCGGATTTACCTGCTTGTACTGGGCGTTTATGCAGCTATACGCCTATTCTTTGCGTTGCTGCTCAAACTTCCAGCTTGTCATAAACTTTCTGATATGTCTGATCAATCATTCTTTCAGTTTTTCAAGTGGATATATCAAGTGAGTTATTTTTTTCTTTCTAATTATACCTGACAAGACTATTTTCAGGTTATTTTTGTATGTTATGACTCACTTGCTTTCTCAATGAAATAATTCAGGAACGGTACTATGTTGGACGTGGTCTTTATGAGAAAATGAGTGACTACTGCAGGTGGGTTGTGTGCAGAAAAGCAAATCTTTCATTCACATATAGGATGAGACACCTATTCGCTTATATTTCTTTTTCTGTTTTGAACTTGAACCATTTATCCTGGAACGACTGCAATTAGAAGGGGAAATTGTACAGAGCCACCTTTTGAACATAATGTCTTTTGCACAGTCACCTTCAAGTTTAATATTGTTTCAGTTTTTCTCTGAACTTTAGTTATTGTTATCATAAGCCTTTATGTTAGTTTAGAGCTAACTCACTATTGGGAAACAGATCTTAATATTTTATTCTTATATAATTTAAACCATTGATTCATGTTCTTAACTTAAAATTGATATTATTGTTTTTTATTCTTACTTTGAAATGATAAAAAAGAAAAACCACAAACTTCAAACTGTCTCAGGCTGTCTTATTAATTTCATTTACTTTTATCTTTTTAGAATAGCAAGTTTTACATTTTGACTATATAGTTTCCAAAATAAAATAAGTACAAATTGATGGTTTAGATTTAATACGGATAAAAATGTTAAGATTGATTTATTTTTATTGAGGTTCCCCACATTAACAGTAATATCTATCAGTAATATCTTTTGAGCTCCCTCACAATATAGTCGAGATACTTTTCTCTATAATGATGCTTTTTTGCATGATAATAACCTTTTTATAAAACAAATGGTGGAGTTTAATGACTGACTGAATCAGTGATTGATTGAATGAAGTTAACGTTCAAAAGTGAAACAAGGCTTTATACAATTTTCCTAAAACGAGGAAACTTATGAACTGCATCATTGTTTCGCTCTGTTTATCTTGAAGAAAAAAAAAATCTTCTGGCAATGTTTATTTCAACTTGCATTTGTAAACTACCGTCCTTGAGGCATGTCAATTGTGCATGGTTTAATTGTCACTATTATCAATGCCGATGATCCACGTAGTTTGTTTCCTTATCGGTTATATTTGCCTTGTTGTCAGCAGTGCTACTCTGTGACATGGGTTTTTCACTTTTCATTTTCACATTTTTGTTGTTGTTTTCTGCAGGTATGTGGTCTATTGGTTGATTGTACTTGCTTGCAAATTTACTTTTGCATACTTTCTTCAGGCAAGTAGTTGCTTTTTATCTCTTTTCTGTGCGTGTAAATTTGTCGATCTATAGTACCATATAGATATAGTACGTATAAATTTTGAAATCACAGTTTTGTGTTATTTTGCATCTAATTCCTGATTTCTAATATTGTAGATAAAACCTCTCGTTCAACCTACCAATATCATAAGGGGTCTTCCATCTTTGACGTACTCCTGGCATGATTTCATTTCAAAGAGTAAGCATACACTGTTATTATTTAATGTTTGTTTGATGGTTCAATTTTTAAGCCCCATGTATATTCTACCATTTTTCCTGATACCATGTCAGACAATGAAGGAAATAATGAAAATTGGAGACGTTGAATGAATTTCATTTATTTATACTACCTGTTGGAATTATATTTTGTATGTTGAAAGGCATACTGCTACCTTAATCATCATAATTATCAGATGTTATGACATATAGTTACTCTATTTACATTTTATCAAAGGAAACTAGGAAATGTGAAAAACAATACATGGCATCCTAATTATTTACTGAAAACACGCAACCCCTTAACCACATGTGAGAAACTTTCCAACAATTCGCAAATTATGTCTCAAAGATAAATATTTTTTTGGGGTTAATTGCACTTATTGTCCCCATGTTTTATCAACTCATGAAAATAGTCCCTTTTTTTAAAGTCGAACTTTTTGGCCCCTCGATTTTCACATTTGTTGCAATTTTGGTCCCAATTCATATTTTTTGTGCCAAAAGTAGTAATTTTTGGTGGTGCCAAAAAGTGAAATTTTGTCCCAAAAGTGATATGTTCTCTTCAAATTCAACAAACATGAAAATCGGGGCCCAAAAAGTTTGATTTTAGTAAAGGGGGATTGTTTATGTGAGTGATAAAATAAGGGGACCTAAAGTGCAATTACACCTATTTTTTTCCGTCCTAGACTCTCTCTCTCTCTCTCTCCCTCCCCCCCTCTACTTCATGGTGTGAATACATTATGAAGTTGTGTTTCCTTTGTTGCTGATATTAGGATTTGGGTTTTGCAGATAATAACAATGCCTTGACTATAGTTAGCTTGTGGGCTCCTGTTGTGGCTGTGAGTATTCTACAATTCCACTTTTTTCTCATTAATTTTAGAAAACCGTTGTTTGGTCATGCATTCATGCAATTTTCTTGTTAATGTTTACGGAGGAATACAATGAATTAAAGCTAGTTAGTGGTAATCAGCATTTGTCTGCACCACACACTGTTGAAAGTAAGCAAATATTATTAGATATAAAAAAAGAGTAGAGAGAAATTGGAGGAGTTAGTTACAAAACAACCCCATAATGATTCTCATGAATTAAGTCGAACGATAGGTCACCATTTTGTTCTCCTTAAACTTCGTTCCTCTAAGTTTTGGATTATCCTTCATTTCGTCATACTCCTTACCATGTATTTATTGTCTAGCCCACCCATGCACATATTGCCTAAGAGGGAGTCTATTATCTTTAAAGCAATGAGTTACTCGAAAATATTTAGTTGTGGAGAATGAAACACCCGCATATGTTGAAATCTGGAAAATCAATAAATTGGAGGATACGACACGGAGCTCTCAGTAGCTGCAATACTTACAAGTTTCAACTGAAGGCGAAGGACTATCTCTGCAGTGCACGTGATATTATATGTGAATTGAGATTTCACTATAACATGTTGGGTTGTGGAGAATGGAACAGTTGCTGAGTTAAACATCATTCATTCTTATGTTAAATGCACGCAATATAATTTTACATATATTTTATATCTTGAGTTTACCTTTATTTAAAATAAACAGTTCACAATTATAAAATACAGTACACTAAGCACACTGCTAACAACTATAATTGTTTTGGTGATAATTTTCTTCTTGTTTTCACCTATACTTGGCAATCTTTTCTAATGCCTGTACATTCTACAGATTTATCTCATGGATCTCCACATCTGGTATACTGTAATGTCAGCAATCGTCGGCGGTGTAATTGGTGCACGGGCTCGTCTAGGCGAGGTATTTTGGTTCCAATGTGGTAACCTTTTGGACTCTGTTCTCTGTTGCTTCATTTATTTCAATTGTTAATCAAAAGTAAAGTATTTGAGTTTGATAAGTCCTAAAAAGGAGGGCTTAAAAAAAATGGCTGATAAAGTATGACAAAGAGGAGAGGGTGGTAAGAGAGAGAATACATTTTTTAAGTAGGATAAAAATGATTTGGGTAGCTAAATTTTGGTTCTTGTGCTGTCCTTCATTGAAATGGTGAAGCTTTGTTCTTTTACTTTAGAGTGAAATTCAATATTTTATTTGGTGAGTTTTGAAAGAAGGTTTAAAAATTAAAATGATTTAATCAATTCAATTTGTTTATGTTTTGCTTAGAAAATAAAAATTTGGTAGTTTTAAATAAAGATAAAACAAAGGGACATGAGCGTAATAATTTAAAAAGAGGGTTATTTTTTTTCTTGGACCAAAATCATGCATTAGCTATGGTAGAGGGAAAATTTAAAACTAAGGCTTTTCCCCCCTTTATGTTTTGAGAGTTCTAGAGGTCTGCCTCTGCTTAGGGAATAAAATTCCGCATTTATTTTCTTGAAGAAATCCTTGTTATTGTGTCTGATCTGTTTTTTCCATGGTTGTCTCATTTTGTGTATGAATTGCTTCTTGTTAATAATTTCCAACAGATACGTTCAATTGAAATGGTGCATAAACGTTTTGAGAGTTTCCCAGGGGCATTTGTTAAAAATTTGGTCTCTCCGCAAGCAAAAAGGTGGGTTGTTTAGGATATTGTTTGAACTGATATATTTCTATACGGCAAGCTGTACTTATATTACTTTTCTGTAGATTCTTAATTTTTATATTATATGGCTTGGTGGGACATCATTTAAGTTGGTACAAAAAGGATATGGTATTTTCTTAATGCAGTCCTGTTGCTAGATATTTCGAGCCAAAACTTTTTGGTTTGGTGAATACTCCATCCGTTTCCAAACGACTGTGATTTTAAAATTTTAAAAAATAATTAAATTGTCGGCAGTTTCATGTTTTCGTGTAAAACAATAATTATTTTGTTTTCTAATTTTCCCCCTAAATTATTACTGTGTTTATTACTCCAATTTATTATACTCTGCTACCCATTTACGAAAATGATTAATACCCTATGTCTGGTATTTTTACACCCTTTTTATTTTGTTGAGACCATATACGATGAATTGTCTTATTGTTTGATTTATTTGATGTTGACTTTTAGGTTTTTATCTTGTGTATTTTCATGATAAATTCAATTTTGTTTGTGCTCTTTCAGGATTCCCAATCCGGACAATGGACAATCAACTGAGGTGATCATCATTAATATCATTATGACTGTTGTTGTTGTTCTTACTGGTACTGCGAGGGAGGGTTATGTCATGGGTTGGACTCATGTGTGTTACAGGGGCACATGCACCGATACAGCCTCTCAAATTTAAAAATTTCCACACACTACCCTTTTTTATTGTATTTTTACCCAATGAGACTTTGCACCCATCGTACAAGTCCCAACCCTCTATCTCATGCCTCTTGGCACACACTCACTGCCCAAGGCCATGGTTACAGTTAGTAGCTTTTGCAAGTCTAATTAACTTTTTTGTCTCTTCTGAAGGTAACTTAAGTGACAGTAGGATAAAACTTTTGAATTGCGTGTTGATAATTCAAGCTCACACATAATAAGCTGCGTGTGAAATCGTCCATTTTTTTTGGGGTATCGGTATAATTGTGATCCTGCAATCAACCTTAAGTTGTGCAATTTAGACTTACTATAATATATAATCAGAAATGATATTTTGACACACACATTTGACAATAAAACCCGACAACATTTTTGGTGGTTAACGCCGTTCAAATATGTGGATAATTACGTTTAGTGGATGATTAATGAATATAACAACGTGATACAACTACTTGAATGTGAATATTTATTATAGACATGAGTGATATGTAATACTTTTTATCTATTATTTTAAAATTTAATGATTTTAATATTTATGTTTTTGTTTTCATATGTAAAATAATTATTAATTTCCTTGAAAATAATTAATTGAAGTTAAGTAATTTTCCCCCACTAATCGAAAGTCCTCCATATGCCATTGAATATGTTTGAGCAAGTTGAACTTATTTGGTTTTTATTACCAATTGTTTTAGTTGGTTCAGATCCTGTAGTTCTGTGCAATTCTACATTATGACAACATTTTCTTCACATTTATTCGTTTTTGTTGAGCAAGGTGATCAGCATAAAGAGAATAAAAACATTTATTCTTGGTTGAAAATTTGTTGATTTATAATTATACCGCCATATAGAAACCTCTTGCAGAAGTTTGTACTGGAAAGGAGGCTGACTTTGAGTTTAGGAAATCTCAAATAGGGTATTAGTTGGTGTCATTGTGAAACACACGTGTGATGAAACTGACATTTAACTTTCAAATAGTCTGTGAGTCAAATAAAATTGTACAGTCGAATTTGAAGCGAGTAATGTGTTTACTGAACTCAAAGTGTGGATTTTGTTTAAATTTCATATTTACCATAGTTATTGAAAGTGTGACTATTTCAATTTTAATTGCTGGTGTCAGTGGAACTTATATCTTTGCTTGTGTACACGTCAAAGTTATGTGATTGATAATATGACATTTTGAATTATTTGCCTACCTCACCTAGTGGAAATATGCTGTGTTTGCCATTATTGTCGTCCTATTCATGTACCATTCTTTTGTGTGGAATATGTTGCATGCAGTATGGGTAAATGAATGTATTTATTCTGGTACAGGATTCTCAGGATATGAAAAAAGCATATGCTGCCATGTTTGCTCCATTTTGGAATGAGATAATCAAAAGCCTGCGTGAGGAAGATTTTATTAGCAATAGGTTAGTAGAAAGAAACTTGCTGGTTGACAATGTTTCAAAAATCTTGTGCATTGAAGCTTGAAGGCTTTGCATTATTCAACCAATTTCTTTTCTGTTTCTTTTCTTATGTTGTAAAGGAGTCAACAAAACTTCTGTGTGCAACAAAAACTTATGCAAAATGACTTGGTGGATTATGCTGTATATTTTTTTACCAGGCTTTACATATTTTGACCTCTTGAATATTTTTTCTTTCATTTACTCAATGTTGAAGGATGCTT
>Ga0315915_1009622_pt1 | contig 10919 bp, 6 predicted proteins | sample MpolbnodulesMG_FD_207738 | JGI IMG/M metagenome (GOLD analysis project Ga0315915, IMG submission 207738) | Medicago polymorpha root nodule microbial communities from Los Angeles, California, United States - branched nodules | ecosystem: Host-associated > Plants > Roots > Nodule | place: USA... | reverse complement strand
GATCAATTTTGGCAAGCTGTAATTCCTCATATGGTGCGTTTTTCTTTTGATCATAAGTTTTTCTTTTGAACATCCTCCATAAGGGTTTCAATCGTTTCATTCCATGGGATTCAAGATAGGAGGAAACATGAAACTGCACCTAGACTTAAAAAGCACTTGTTTGTATATGATTGATTATGTTCCAATCTCAAATAACTAGTTATTTATGCCTGATTCAACATAATTGGCATATGATAACTACTTGACTGAAACATGTGATCTAAAAGTGATGCAATGTGTCTTGATAGTTTTGCCTTTGGAGGCTAAATAATGCAACACATTGCATGTCCTAAAAGAATGATTTTGACAGTTGCCATTATGTTGAATGATCTCTTTTACGATTTGTGAATGACTAAGATGCTGAGTTAAAAGAAGAATTCCACCCTCGAAGTATATACCTTAGGGAATGACTAAGATGCTGAGTTAAAAGAAGTTTAACTTAAGTTTGACCACATTATCATTATGCATGTTACAGCAATTATGATTAATGATAGTGAAAACGTTTTAAATCATCTTTTACTTGTAGTTGTGAGTTTACTTATTTTATCTTCTAATTGTAATTTGGATAACTTATTCTGCTACCTACCTTGCTGTTCTTTAGGATAAATCTGCCAGAACATCAGTAGCTCATGAATATAGATGCTTCGGTAAATAGATTAGTCATAGACAATCCTCAATCCTAGCAGAATTCGTAGTTGATGAAGAAAGAGGAGAGCATTAGATGTTAAGAGGTTTCTGAGATAGGAAGACTGAGTTCTTCATGCAGAGCCTAGAAGGGGGGAAATAGAAAAATTGATAATTAGTTTCAATTTATTTAAAATCTTGATTTTAACTGTTATTGCATACCCCTGCATACCTCTTTATTATAAATAAATAAATAAATAGGAGATATTATTGTATGTCATGAATACATGTAAAGGTTTCTCGAATTTATCAATTTAAAGAAAAGGAAACAATTAATTATCGAAAAGGATGGTATTCTGCTATGAATATGTTAGCTTTCCACGTTGAGGTAGAATTTCATGTCCTTTGTCAAATTATTCTTTATAGTTCAAGGTATATCGAGTGAATTCCCAAATTATTTAGTTGAGGTTATAAATTTTCATGTTTGGCCTATATATCTTTCTATTTCATTCGATGTTTTTTGGAAGAAAAGAGTTCCTATTCCTATTCTAATGTTATTTTGACCTTTGTATTGTAGATTATTGACTTTGCATAGCGTATTGATACCATTTTGCTAGTTACTGTTCCTGAAGCTCAACCACCTACATTGCTTCATCTTAAGAGTTCCAAAGGCATCATATAGAAGCGTCTAATAAAGTAGAAAAAACCAGTTACTACCTCCCTTTTACAGGTTTGTAATTTCTTAAAGTAATTATTGCTGTAGTTCTGAAATGTAATGCTACAAAAATTATAGTTTTTTAAGTATCAAAGCACTATGAGCACTTGATCCATTACACTAGGAAGCCACTATTTTAATACCTCTTATTGTTGATTCATTTACATCCTGGGTGTGGACGGTTTGTGTTGTCTCCTCTCACTGATGGTTCTTTTGTTTCCATTTCAATGCCGAGTCTATAAGGAGCTTGATAATGTATTAAAGTAGAGGTGTGGATAATAGTCAGCAATGGTTTTGATAGATTGGGTTTCAAATAATGTTATAATGCTGTCAAGTTTTAATAATGCAGATTGGTGAGATAGTGAGTCATTAGGGTATGTGATAGATCCACTGCTTCTGTTGTTATTGAATAAGATGATTGAAAGAGCAGATGGTATATGATAACTGAGGGATGGGTGGCTGCTGGTCAGGCATTGGCGTAGGACTAGGACCAGTAATTAACTGGTTTAAGTATTTAATTTTTACAATTTCTATTGTGTATGATAGGGTTTGCTGGAAATGTGTTTGAGTTTGTCCAAATTTGATGTGTGTACTAGTTGTTGGTGGGTGGGAATTTGATGAGTGGGAGAGTCATGTAAGGGAGTATACTTAGTCTTGCAAGAAATCAATATGAACACTGTATGGATTACAGTGGTATATTACATCTGCCCAATAATCGTTTTAAGGATGCCTCACCTATTTCGGTTAACATTGTTAAGTTGCAGTTTATCTTAGAACAGTCATCACATCATATTCGTTATTTCATTGAATTCCAACTAGAGTAAATCTTTGGAAGCGAAAGGCTATACCTCCGGATGCTTCAAGAGGGTGCATGTTTTGTGGGAATGTGGAGGAGTCTACAATCCATCTTTTCCTCCATTGTCAAGTGATATCTCAAGTATGGGGAAAGATTTGGAGTTGAGTTTTTAGTCCCCCCTAATTCTTTCATCCAATTAGAATGTTTATTAGCCGGAGCTCGCAATAATTTGTCAAAAAAAGGCTTTTGGCTAATTTGGCATATTTCAATTTGGGTAATTTGGAATACGCGTAATAGGAAGATTTTAAAGAATAAGGATTGAGGTGAATTTGATCGTTGAGGAAATTAAATTCTTATCTTGGAAGTGGGTTTGAATAGGCTAAATTGTTCTCCTTGTATGTTCTATGAATGGAGTGGTTTCTGGGTGATTGTTTTGGTAGATAGCCTTCGTTTTCTGGTTTGGATTCCCAGGTGGCAGTGGGCTAGTGGTTTGGGCGTGTGTGGTGGCTGTTATAGGGCCTGTTCTGCAAGTTTTTGGGTTGCAGTTAGTGGCTGTGTTAACCGATGTTGTTTGCCTAGCCACTGTTTCCAATTTGGGTTTTCTGCCCTGTGTTTGGCTGGTTCCCTTGGTGTGGTTTCATTCACTGTAAGGGGTGTTTTTTCCTGCTTTATAAGCAGTGTTGTATTCCTGTTCTTGTGCCCGCATGTTTCGTCTTGTGACAGTGCGTTTGTGCCAAATAAATTTTGCTATTCGAAAAAAAAATCATATTCGTTGTTTTTTTTTACTTAGTTTTTCATATCAGTTAATGATTATACTGTAATGATATTCTATGTTTTTTATGTTTCAACCAATAAAAATTGGCAGGACCTGGGAAGATGAAGCATCCACCACATGCATCACCGAGTCAAAATTGCATATGCTTCAATGAGGAAGTAAGTCTATATCTCTATTTCTTTTTAGCATTCTCAGTACTAAACTTTATTAGCTAATGCCTATGCTAAAGATTCACATTGGTATTGTTCTCCTTCACATACATATGTTCTCTGTTTGTAAAAGTATATATGTATCATCTAAGGACTTCATTAGAAATTTTTATAGTAGGAATCGAGATCAAAACACAAAATTCACAATGCTTTATCCTATGAATTTGTGATCAATACTTTTTCTTGAGTTGACAAGCATTTCCAGCAACAAGCTAGTCTTGAAAATGCTTGGTAAAAAAAAGTATACTTTAAAAGCACACATAAATATTACATCAAACAACATTTTTTTTTGTCATTATCAATTTCAAACATACATAAGTGTACTGAGCACAGGACACCATGCAACCAACACATGCAAAGATACACCATAGTTTGAACTAGTTTTATTTAGAAAACATGAAATCAGATAGTTGTACTTTACATTTCTCCATACATACATATTTATAATTTTAAAACAAGTTCAACTTTAACAGGAGGATCCCATGAAGGTGAAAATCCTCTACTCCCAAGCATCGTTTTCGCGTGACATTATTGGACGAGAAATGATGTGCATAACCAGTTAGCATCTAGATGACACAAGGATGGTCCTCAGAATGATTGGGAACCCAAGCAGCTGCCTCATTGCCAATGAAATGGCAAACTGGGACGGTACCAGGTTCGACTTTGAGAGCTTCATAAAGCAATTCAGCATTCATGCCTCTTGTATCATGGTGGCAAACTGTTAAGGCCTTAGCTTTAGCTCCATCAGGGGCTACCAATGAGACCACGTAAGCAGTTGTTGCTTGCACTTGGTGGCAATTGAATACAACTTTTTCGAAATTCAATCTATGACACATCACTGCATTGTCTCCAACTTTTTTCACTTCCTCCACCACATATTGGTCCTGGTTTACGCCAAAGGTACTTGAAATCGCCTTAATCTTTGACGTTCCAAAATGTGAAATGACATGATCAACCATCGATTCCAAGGATGATACACAATGTTTGCGTTCTCCTGTCGCAGTTGGACTGTTACAAAAGTCTTCAAGACTTTGTCTCTCTTTGTTTGCCAGTCATATGGAATCTGTGACACCTTGTCTTGGTTTTCCGAATGGCCGTACCGTCTTCCTAAGAGAATGATTGTTACCTAAGATCATTTTCTTTCCAGGGTAGAGGTCATGTTCGAAAAACAGTGTTGAGTATTGGTTCAATTCTTCGGTTTTGATTGGTAGGTTATTAGTTTTGCCATCTGCCACATCAAAAACCAAAAAAACAATTAGTTCCTAAATCATGACACAGTCTTATTATTAGGAGGCAGCAAAATATACAATTCATATTACTCACAAGGCAGCAATAGGTCAGAGAAAGCCTTAGGCAGAGGAGTGTTTGGCCAAATAGTTTGCCAATAATCTTCTGCAGACAGTGTTGTGGCACCAATTCCCACAAAAGCTAACTGTAAAAAATGTTAACATAGTATATATTATTAATATTGAGTTTAAATTGAAAAGCATGCATATGTTTTGATCAAGCTAGCATAGTAGAAAATAGGTTAGCTTACACAGAAAAGAGCTAAAACTGAGAGATGTGCAAACTCCATGGCTGGCTATGAGGAAGTGATAACTGTGGAAGCTTTATTAGGTGTGTATGAGAGTGTTTGAGAGTAAATACACTACTAGTTACATTTGCATGCAAAGCTTGTTCTGCACTTGTTATCCATGCAGCACAACTACATTATCATCTCCAAACTTTGAGGTTCTTTCCAAGAGGGTGTTAAAGCTTTACCTTTTCTTGTGCACATGGCATCCATGCATAGCTACCTACTTCTACAAAGTTTGTATTGTCTGCATGCATGGTACTATTGTTGTCTCCAACAAGCTGTAAATGTTGTACAAATGGCGTTCATGCAGTTAATTTCCAAAGCTTGTGGTGCCATTCATAATGATTCTCCTAGAGTAGAGGAATCAATAAAGCTTTGTGCACACCTTTACTTTCCCAACATAGTTTTATGATCGAGTGATTTAGATTAGCATTTTTAAACCTTGTTTTGCACTAAATACAATTTTGTTTACAAATAGATCATGTGATTGAGTTTACATAGTTAATTAAGAGTTGAGCTTTAGTTAAGGAAGAAAAGAATCATTGAAATAGTAAAACATGCTATAGTTAATTATTTAGCCTTGAACATTTTTTGGTTTTGTAAGATTTTAATTTTCAAAATTTCATTTGATCCTTCAGTTTTTAACGTCGAAGTGGTAAATTCTTGTAGTTCTTTTTGGTCCTGGTTTTGTTTCAATACATATAATATAATATATAGTTTTTAGCTTGAACCTCTGTAATATAAGGTTTGTGTTCAATTAATATTTGTATGATTTAACTATTAAAAAAACTGAGTTGGTTTCGAAATGTTGGTTCAATCTTCGATCCAAAAATATTTTCCGTCAAGCATTTGATCTATATTTATCATTTGTTAAAGATAATTAAACTTGCAAGTTTTTTTTTATTTTTATCAAGTAGTACAATGGCTAGAATTTCACCTTAAGGTGAATGAGTGGGGAGTCCGATGTTGGAACCCCTAACCCTGTATATATTTGCAATATCCCTATCAACTAAGTTATGTTCACAAAAAGAATAAGAGATAATTCTATAATGTACCAAACATAATTATAAAAAACAATTTAAAATTTTGAAAGATACACGTGAATATATTTAATAAAGCAACGATCAAAAGTCGTGATGGAAAATATTTGAGGACTAAAACTTGACGAATTTTTCAGACTTTTTTTTAGAGAATATGGACGGAAAACTTATTTAATCTATAAATAAGTGACTTTAAAGGAGCATGAATTTAAATTCTTGATTGACAATTTGCTTTGGCAGGTAGCTCACAATTGGGCATTTTAAATTTTATTTTTTATTTTAAGAATTACATAATTGGCTTTTAGGCCACTTAAATTATTGTTTTGACATTAAACCACATAATGGTCCATAGCCATTTGTGGCATTTCCACGACTTATCAATCGCAGTGCAGCCTTCTCTGCCTTCCCAAAAAAATAATACTCCATCCGTCCCGTTTTAAATGACCCAATTTAAAAATATATATTATTCATATAACATGTTTTGACTATTTTTCTACTAATATATAAAGACAAAATATAGCATTTAAAGATGCTGGATTCGTCTCGACGAATATTTTTTAAATATCAAATTTTCATAATTTTTTATAATAGATTATTAAAGATGGAGTACATTCTATCTTAAATTACATTCTATCTTAAATTGTGAAGTCTTTATCACTCCCACCTTCACGACTCCCGATTCAGTTTCAACGACTCCGAGGATCATATTATATGTTGATTTTTCGACTGAGATTAATCAAAATCAATATAACCTAAAGTTCTAGACAAAAAACAACAAGATGGAGTCTAAACACTTAAAATTTACAAAAACAAACATAAATTGTTCTAATATACATGATATTCATTAATCCGTGATATCTAATCCAGTACTATCTTGTCAAAAAAAAAAATCTAGTACTAGAAATCTTCCTAACAATTATTATTATTGATCTATCATTTACAATAATGCCTCAGGACTATTTTTAATTTCACCATGACAATTATAAACAACACGTTTTCTCCCAACCATGTACTGCTGCACAATAAGCACAGAAGAGTGTGTACCAAAGCTAGTTGAAGCTAATATGTCACCTATAACACCAAGTTCAGGATGGTCACACCATTCCAACAACCTCGAAAAGATCGTCGTGTTCTTACCACTGCCTTGTCCAACAATGTACAAATCATATCCAGGTTTATCAATCTCATTAAGAAGTGTTGGAATCTCTTCGCCGGTATCCGAATGCACTTCTTTTTCTGAGTAAACAATTGAATCATTATTATTCACTGCCTTGTGCCTGAAGGAAAATATATACTCTTCATCCAACTCTTTCTGCATCACACCGTCCATAACAGTCGACAACATTCCATGAGGAGACTTGCTTATTTTCTTTTTCAATTCCTTTTCTTCTGCAGCCTTACCTAACAAATGGATCCTCACAATATGTAACTGTGTTCCTGAATGCCCTGCCATTCTCCATGCGATAGACAAGGCTTCACGGTCGTCAGGTCCTCCAATGAAGAGAGTTATAATGCGCAACTTTGTTTTTAACAACGATCCTAGTCCGCGGTCCACAAAGATCCCTACAGAACAAGGTGCGTGTTGAAGAACATTTTTGTTTATCTCACAATGTTCATTGTGGCTTATTTCTGGAGAACCTCCTACTGTTGAGTACTCTTTGTGAAAGGGAAGGAGAATTAGGCTCGCGCGTTTCTCTTCGGCTACGTTGTAGATGTCCTCATGGATTGTCGTATAGGATGAGACAATGCTTGATGTGTCAAATCTAACAGCATTGTATTGTTCTACAAATTCTTTAAATGCAGTAGTTATGATCTCAAACTCTGCTTTTGCGCCATAGTTGGTTGTTTCTGCGCCTACCATGTTGTTTAAATGATCCATCTGGGAAACAAGAATAGCAGTGCCATGTCTAGTGAGTTCAAGAAGGTGAACTGCAGAGACATGTACCGGTGAAATTCTGGTAGCATTTATGGCTTCAAGGACATGGATCATGTTAGTGGCATGTTTAGCATTGTGGGCACAAGCGACGACTCGAAGCTCCATATCAAACCTCAACTTTTGCACGGTCCTTAATTGCGATTGCATGAATCGGAATTTTGGTTTGTATATGGCATTTATTAAGGGAGAGACTATCACTGTCATCACTATAATAGCAAGCGTCATAACCATGAAAGAAGATGGATCCAAAAACTGCAAATTAAAAAAAATAAAATCAAACATAGTTAAAATTCAAAAGTACATTTAATTTCAATTATGCATCACTAGAGAGATAAGGGAAACCTAGTGCACTAGGCTCCCATCATCTTGAGTCTGCAGAGGGTCGATGTATATAACCTTACCCCCGCAAACAAAGATGTTTTCTCTTTTAGGATTTGAACCCGTGACCTCTAAATCACAAGACAAAATATGAAAAATGATTGTTGCAAAATAGAAAGCTTGTAGTTAAAAATTACCCTTTTGTCCCAAGCAATATTTTGTAGTATGACGGCCATGACGCCCTTGGTGTTGAGAAGCATACCAATGGAAATTCCATCTCGAGCAGGCATACCGAAGAAGAAAGTGACAATCAAAGAGCTCAAAACTTTTGGTATGCATAGCAAAACCATAATAAGCAACATTAAAACTGAATTTGGTGTCTTCCAAAGTACTGGCAAGTCGAGTTTAAAACCAAATCCAGCAAAGTAAACAGGACACAGGATACCAGTAACAAAGTCATCTGACATTTCCATAACCATATCAGCAAACTTTCCATGAGGCAAAATCAATCCGAACACAAAAGCTCCGACAATAGGATGCGTACCAAGAAAATCCGTAATATACGAACAAATAAACAATCCTATAAATAAGTCCAACATATGTGACTTGCGCCACATGTTCTTATTTGTTCGGTTTTCAATGATTGGAGTAAGGATAGGTCTCACCACAGTAAAACAGAAAGCTATGAACAAAAAGGTGGTGATTACTGAGAGACAATAACGTTCTCCCCAATTATTAGCAGCAGGAATCAACAATGTAAACAAAACCCAACCATATGCATCAGTTAACATAGCTGCTGTTAATGTATCCTTTCCAAGCTTTGTATACAAAAGCTTAAGCTTAGCAAGAATTCTAGCAAGGACGGGGAAGCCTGTGACAGAAAGTGTTAAACACCAAAATAGATAAGCTTTAAGGTGAGTTTTTTCTTTTTTATCTAGAAGTTTTTGTTGCAGAGTAAGAAATCCAACACCAAATAACATTGATGTCACAATGCCAGCAATTGCGATGCTAGTGCCTTTCTTCCTTGATTTTAAGATGGTGTCTGAATTCATCTCTAAACCACTTAGGAACACATAGTACATAATTCCCAAGTTTGAAATGGTTTCAACAGCTAGGATTCCACGTGGATTGTAAAACAAGTCAATTACCCCGTCGAAATATCCCAAGAGACTTCGACTAACAGAAAAACCAGTCTGCATAATAGAAAAGTTCAGAAATTCTTGTTTTTTCCTCTCATTTTTGCAATGCAATCAAAATGTATGAATGTAGAAATTTCTTAATGTTGAAATTCCATGTCACTAATTACTCCTTGTGTCTCATGTTATGTGTCTCATTTGAAATGTGCACACTTCTTAAGAATATGATTACTTAAGCCAATTTTCAATGGCAACTATTATGTTGAGACTAGGATATCTTTGCACTTCATCTATTATTTGTCAGCCATATACTTGCAAGAACTTTAATAAATAAGGGTGACATTCGGAAAATAAAAGTAATAAATAAAATGATAAATAAAATGAAACTAGCAAGCATCCCATGGGATTATTATCCAAAACTGCAAACAGTTTCAGACCGTTGTAGCTCCTGAATAAACCCTAGATGCCAAGAAATCTCCTCGAGTAGGACATTTTTTAGATACATGTTTTGGGCGCAAAACATTGACCAATTAACTTGGCTCATCATTAATCTACGTCAGAGAACCTAGATGCCAACTTTAGTATATAACATTTTTTTTCTTCCTATCTACAAGACTCGCTACCAAAACCTTAGTTAATGGATCTGATTGCAGTTCGCTCACATCAATATAATGTTTCTAATTTTCTCTTCGAAAAGGATTGTGAACCTTAAGAGATTTTAACAACTTCAGGCAGATTCAAACGCTTGCCCTTAAGAAACTAAAGTCTCTAAATGAGTTTTTAATTACTCGTGCCAACTCGAATTGACAACACATTCTTTATATTAAAAAAAACAAATAAATTTTATTAAAACTTGTAAATATATACACAGAAAAAGATAAGTATCATGTGTATTTGATGATTCAAATTTATTGGCTAAAAAACATAAATTATGAATATGCTTACCAACATTTGTGCAACAATGAGAGGCACATGAAGAGGCTTGAGGATGAAGAAGAGAAAACGAGAAACCAAAAGATTATAAGCAATTTGGAGACACAAAAGAGGAACACGTTTTATCATAACATCATCAGTCATCCAAATATTGTTTGAAGCACTAAGAGTTACATTATAACATGTAACCATTGCCATGTCTATGTCTATATTTTCTTATGCTAATTCTTTTTTTTATCTTTCATTTAAATAATAATAATGATAATGATTCTTTACCTGAATGACATACAAGTTATTATGGATATTAATATATTTGAGCTGGCAAATTCAGTTTACATTGTTTGTTACCAGTAATTCTGACGAATGAAATGCTATCCTTGGCGGTTTATCTTTCCTTTAACTAATTGAATTCTCTCTCCCCTATGTTTTGCTTTCTCCTATTTATGCTCGTTGGCTTCCATCTCGTGCTATATAGCACTTCGGAATTCAAATTGATATTGATGATGATGACATTACCCTTTAAATATTATAGACCTGTATTTTCAAGTGTGTAATTTTTCTATTTAAAGAATTCAAGTATTTTCGATTGATAGGAAATATCTAAATGTTTCTGTCCAAAAAAAAAGGAAATATTTAAATGTATCAATTTATTATCATATTATCAATTTTTTTTAGGGGATCAATATTTTTTTTTGTTTTGAAGGATTATTATTATTATTATTATTATTATTATTATTATTATTATTATTATTATTATTATTATTATTATTATTATTATTATTATTATTATTATTATTATTATTATTAGTACTACTAATAAAA
>Ga0315915_1009621_pt1 | contig 10920 bp, 4 predicted proteins | sample MpolbnodulesMG_FD_207738 | JGI IMG/M metagenome (GOLD analysis project Ga0315915, IMG submission 207738) | Medicago polymorpha root nodule microbial communities from Los Angeles, California, United States - branched nodules | ecosystem: Host-associated > Plants > Roots > Nodule | place: USA... | reverse complement strand
TAAGTCCAAAGTAAAACATTTGGCCATCAACTATCACTTGTTTGTGCCTTGCTCTCTCAAACCAAACTCAAAGTCTCTCATTTTCCTTCGAATTACCAACTAGCTAACATAATCATTAAGCCATTCTCTATTTCACACCACAATTTTCGAAAGTTCAAGATTAATGTTGAATCCACCTCCATGTTGTGGGGGCGTGGTGAAGTAATAATATCCTCACATATAAATCTCATTCATAGATATGCATTGTAACAAACTCTTAGTTCAAAAAAAAGGGGTTGACAATGTTATGCGTCTCACATTGAGTAGATAATTTTTTTAACGTGATCTTAAGTCATGAAGTTCCTTTTATCTAATATACTTGTTTTTTGATTGAGTTCTTGTCACGTGCTTAAGTCTTAACTTATATTTAAATTTAAGAGACGAATAAATTGTTTGTGAATTGTGACAGCCCAAGATGTTTTTTTCTCATTTTAGATTATCTTTGTCAATTTAAAGCTTTGTGATCAATATTTTCCTTTTGATTTTCATACATCTATCGAAGAGTTATTCTGTTATCATTACTCGTTTGTTTCTTTACCAACTTTAAGAAAAGGTTTGATTATTGATCGTACCAACCAAAGAAAGGTAGAGACTAGAGAGTGACAGACCACCGGTCATGCATGTGCCTTAATTCCTGCCGCTGTCAATTTCTTTCGATATATATGCACATATGTCACACCTAAGAAATAATATGACTTTTTGATCTAATAGTAAAAATGACACTTGTGTATAATATAAGATCATTTGACTTATGGATGTTACACAAAACCAAACTTCTTTTGCAAAAGTAGCATGAATGTGAAATCTAAACAAAGCATTCATCATTGGTGCTCTAGGGAGTGGAAGTTTAGGTTATCCATGCCTACATAATAGGAAATTCTGTTGCAGATTGATCACCCAATTTTGTCCACATAGTGTGAGTCTATGTTTTAGTTTCCTTTTATAGGATGTATCAACTATCAGTTGTTTCTTTTCTTCCTCTACATATAAAGAGTAGTTGTGCGTTGAGGCTTATCACCTCCTTTACATAAAATGCACTGGCGCATTTGCTGTCAAAATACACTTTCGAAAGTAGGCTTCTAGTAACAATTGACTGTACGTTTAGTATTATGGTGGATATACTAGAATCATGGGGATCCATTGAGATTTTGAAAAAGCTACGAAGTGTAAGCATTTGAAAAATCACAATAAATCACTGTAATTCTGACATACTCATCGTGACCAAACATAGACTAAAGGGGCATGTTGACAATTATCAAATATGTAATTGATTATTGAGTTTTGGTCACTATATCTAAATTCCCATCCCCAATCGACCGACCATTAAATCAAATTTTACTTTTTCTATGAGTATAAGAAAATGGTACTAGTACATTGTTTATGCACATACACACAAAAATACATTGTTTATTATATCAATAAAAAAAAATTGATTTTTTCTTTTATACTTTATTTCTTCATTTGTGTGTACCTTGTAAATACACAATACTCTACATTATCAATATATTTTAGGTTGTGCAGATTTTATATATGTTGAGCTAACTTTTAGGAGAGATCAAAGACAATTTAACACATGATTACATGATATTCTTGTATGTCTATACTTGAACATAGTTGCTTTTTGGACACAAACCGACACAGTATGTTGGACACCGTATACAATACACTCCGAGCTAGTGCTTTTTGTAATCATCATCACCCGAGGCAAGAAAATATTAATAAAAAATCAAAATCGTGTGTTTATATGGTGTCAGATGTCGGAATTTGTGTCAAAAAATGTGTAACATTTGATCCAATTAAACATCCATATTGGAGAATGGAAACTCTAAACATGTATATGATGATGCATTGAGCATTGGCTAACAGCATTTAAGTAAACATCCTTAACCCTTGCAAAAGGTAGTAAATAAATTCTAGAAACATAAAAGTAATTCATAAAATTAACTTGGTGTATGTTTGGAAAAATGGCTAATCACGGTGATTCCGCACGTTGAAGCAAAAGCTGCAATTCTAAGCTTCTAAAAATCAAGGTTAAATTTCACTGTGATGTGGGAAAATGGCATTGAATGCACATCCAAACATACTATTAAAACCGTGTGATACATCAGTAATGTATTATTGAAGCACACTGAAACATACAAACGCAGTGCAAGGGCATCTGCGCGAATAAAATTACACCCCCAAGGATCTACTAAAGAGAAAAAATAAATGACATCTATCTAAAGAAAATTCTTTCCCTAATAACACGCGGAGGAATTTCACATTTATTTTTCCTGCCATTTTTTTTCCAAATCCATCTGCTTCCTCACTTCTATGATTCAAAAAATAGGAAACCGAAAAAGGGAAAAAGTTACCCCAATGAATTTATAAGGTCTTGAAAATTGAAAACTAGCCAATCAGCTTTTGCAGCAACGGCTTCTCTAAGTTGAACACCGGCATAGCAAATGAACAAGTCCGCACCACCTGGTCTACGAGCCTAAATGTGCAGAAAGAAAAAAAAATACAAATTATCACATATGTTTATGTTATTCAAGAAAACCAAAGACAGAAAGTTCATTCATCTATCAACAATTTAAGATCACCGTTGGTCTTTTTGAGTCTAATCAAAAAGTTGTTTGGTTAGTTGGAGAATGCAAGAATATGAAAACAGGTTATCATACATCATAGGTGAAATTGCACTTACCACTCCTAAGATAAGTCAAAATGACATACAACCAAAGGTTGTCAGAATCGAGATCTTGCATCAAATCAAAATGGGATAGCAAGATCATAAAACATAAGATCGCAACCAAGATCGAAGGATTCTACTCAATTAATTTTGTAGGATCGAGAGTGAATAGCAAGATCGTAAAACATAAAATCGCAACTAATATCGAAGGATTGTACTACAAAAAACAAAAATAATACTAAATATATATTATATAGTGCATAAACTACTCAAAGTTTCAAATCTTAAACAAACATAAAACAACCCAGTCTCAAACATAAATGACAAGTCTCAAATCTTAAACATGAACGACACAAAGTCTCAAATGTCAAACATAAAACTACCTAGTCACAAAAACATTAAAGACTCAAAGCCAGGATGGTTAGAATCATATGGAATCACAAGATTTCATGCCGATTTCAAGTTTTCATGCAATTTCACAGGGATTTTACTCAACTCATAGTTCCATTGACGATCTGGATCAGTAGGCATGAGTGAAATCGCAAAATCATGGGTTTTCACGAGTCTGATCGGGATTCTGACAACAATGCATACGACGCCTCTATTTTGTCAAAGGGTGATCGGTATTTGTTTAGAAATTAGAAAGGATGTCCACATCATTTAAACATATATCAGGAAAGGTGAGTGTAACTTCCTGTACCAAGTGTGGATTTTAGGCCATGACTCGGCTCTTGATACATGTGTGTTAGAAGGCCCGAAACTGAACCGCCTGACCCGCATCACCCGAGCATAACGTGCTCGTTACTAAGTCCCAGCAGCCTTCCTAGTCATAAACAGCTCTGGTACGAGTCATCAATGTCTTGGCCAGAGCAATCAAGGCTTGAATACTGTGGGATCAACCGTGTGGGCTAATACCCGAGCATGGGATCCGGCCCACCTTCCTAAACATAATGGAGCTAACCAGGCCTATATGACTATATAGGAGGCGACTCCGATATAATCCCTAACCCACCAGCCACCTCTCTGCAACTTACGAGCGGCTAGACCTAGAAAACTACCCCTGCAACTTCTAGCAGGAACACTTCCTCCGTAATATTAGTAAATAGTAGGTGCTTGAGTAAGCCTCGGAGTTTCATTTTCAAAACACGTGATTGAAAATGAGATATTTCATAAAATCACCATTAGATGTCCGAGATATTTTCTTACCTCAAAATCAGTCGCGCCATCTCCGATCATAGTTAATGCTTTGTACCCATGATCCTGAAATTTTTAATGGTCAGCTTTAAAGCATTGTAGTAATTAGATTAAAAAACTTAAACAAGTACATGACTAACCTTCTTGATTTGTTCGACTGCAGTGGCTTTTCCTCCACTCCTTGAAGTATACTCATTTTCGTCAAATCCCAGAAACTGTCCAGAGCTTCCAAAAAGTAGTTGATTGGCAAAAATGTTCTCTTGTGGAATCCCGAGTATTGACGCGACAGGCTTCATAAGAAGTGTGGTAGAAATTAGAAAGAAAAACAAGTATCTAATTCATTAGACTGTATGAATAGAGCTAGCGTGCTTATCAAATTCCAAAAAACTTTACCTAAAATTCTTAATGCCGTAGCAATGCAAACTTGTGAAAACTGTTTGAAAGGAAAAATAAACATTGGAAGATATAGACATGAGCTCCTAACTTATTTTCATTGTTTTGCAAATTAATTTCAAACTTGCATGGTGGCAAAAGAGAGGAGTGAAAGCGATCTTGTTTGAAATTTCAACATAGATTTCCACCTTCTAGGTAAGCAATGTACAATCCTATGTTCATCAAGTCACTCACATTGATTCCACATTCTAAACTGGAATGGAGATTTAATCTTCTTTTGCAAGAAGTGTGTTGAAAGCAGTGTTATCAATTGCAGATCGCAGAAAATGACGGTTTGTTCAAATTACGCTATACTACAGTGCTATAGCATACCAATAGCCTCTGTTTGATAACACACTGTACTAAATAGCGTATTGTGGAACAATAGTGATTTGTTCCAATTTTCTGCGCTATAGCCCCTATTTGACAACATTGACTAAAAGTAACACTATACTAATCAATAATATTGCAACCTGTGTACTTGTTATGTTGACAGATTCTATATATGCCAGGACATCATGTACTGGTTTTCAAATATTTTTAGTGGAACTACACCATGATTTAAACAAAATATATCCAAATCACAATATGTTATCACTACTAAAAGCAATAAAATTAGCAAAGGAAATTAAGAGAGGAAAAACGTGAAATTCCTCTCTAAATTCGTCACTAAATTTAGCGACAAGGAAATTAGAGAGAAAATTCATTTTTCATGAGACAAATATTTTTTATACTAGTGTATAAGTAACTACTAAAATACTCTTCCTAGTCTAAAATAAATAAATAAAATAAAATAATGATTACAACTATTATTCATACATTGATCATTTGACGAAAGCCTCCTGAGATCAGATATACATGCTTGCGATTAGCCTTTAGTTTTTGGATTAACTCTTCAATGCCAGGGGATAGCCTGCATATTAAGGAGAATCATAAGCATTGTTCCAAATATGTCTGAATTGACCAGGTCAGGATACAATTGGAGAAACAGTGATGAGAAAGCAGAGGAAATAAAGTAGGTAGCTGGGCTTTGGTGATACATATATCAACTTTTTGTCTCATCAGAGTTTTGGCTGGTCTAACAAAAAAATAACCTGGTTCAACAAAGCTAATGATATAGTCGAATCTAGGGCAAAATCAACTTCTTGCAAGTCTATAGTACTAGTAGGCTGCGTTACAAGTTAGATTGCATTTACAAGGGACTGATTCTGCAACTGTGACCTCTTAGTCACGCAGTAGCAACTCAACCGTTGAATCAAGACACCCCTTTAAAGTTTTGGCCGGTTTTGAGAACGAACAAGTCAATAAATCTAAAGTGACGTTAGAAGTGTAGGGTATCATTCTCTCGGTGTTGACAATCGTGGATCGCAGGAAATAGCAGTTTGTTCAAATTCCACTATTCTGCAGTTTTATTGTGCTGTTATAGCCACAAATTGACAATACTTTGTACCAAGTAGCATATCATGGAACCTAGTGATTTGTTCGAATTCCACTGCGCTTGAGCCCTATAGTTATAGCTACTATTTGACAAAACAATAATTTCTCCACACTAGCATCAATTTAGCAATTATAGTTTTGATATATTTCCACAGTTAAATTCTCTTTTTTAATAAAATAAGATATAATTTTTTTTTTGCTCAAAAAATAAGATATAACTCGAACATGAAGGAGTATGATTTTTAGCTATGGACACAATGCAACATTTCTTCTTGGGAGTCCAAACCAAATATATCTTAAACCAAGTATCAAGTGACCAAATAAGCAATAGGAAGGGGAAAAACATATATTTTTTCTAGTTGAAGACATAAGGGCTGTAGGTTACGTTTGGAGAGACCGGGAGAGTGACTGAACTCTTTTCAATTTTGATTATATAATTCTAACCCTGCACTTTATATGGATTCATCGCATCAGACATTGATGAGTACATCAAACAGGCATGGAAAACTCGGTTTGGTAGTTAAGTGTAAGACTACCTACAAATCTACAACACTGCTCTCAATCATAGTTTGCAGAAAATAGTTGTTTGTTGAAATCCACTACACTACAGTTCTATATCTTCTATTTGACAACACTTAATACTAAATCACGTATGTCATAACAATAGCGTTTATAAAATTCCGCAATGCTATAGCAGTATAGTGCCGCTATATCCGCTATTTGACAAAACTGCTACAGTTCAGATACAAGATCCAACCCTTTTTGCAATGGCAAGAGCTTTATAGTACTAAGTTGCCCTTTCTTTTACACACAGCATTACTTCATACAAATGTTAAGATAAAACATTTCAGCTCTGCCAAGTTAAAAGTCTAAGGCAAGAGCAATGGGGGAGTAGGAACTGCCTGATCAACTTAATGTGATTACTAGCCAAATCGAAAGCGAAATACTCCCAATTCATGAAGCTACATTGATTATCATCAATATGTGAAAGCTGCTCAAGACAAAAAACACTGAAAACAAAATCAGCCGGTTTCAATCATACCTTGGGGGCCTTTGCTGAAGAAAATTCTCAAGTTGAGACAAAGAGGGATTGAACAAAGATAACCTAGCAGCCAAGGCTTCCTCAAAAGGAACAGAACCACCCATTGCTCTGTGAAAAGTCAACACTTAATCAAATATAACAAAAGAGACGCCAAAGAAATTCAAAAACATAAACCCTCTTTCAAAAAAATATAAAAATCCATTTGAATAATCAAACCTTGCAGTCCATTCTGCAACAGCTTTTCCTGCCCCACAAAATTCAGCAAGCTCATCAATTCCTTCATCAATGCACACAGTGCTATCCACATCAAAGCACACTGCATCACCATTCTTCCATAGCTCCAAAATTTCTATCCATCATCAAAACAACACAGAAAATCATCATCCCATGAAAACATAGAAGCCAATAACATTGAGAATTACTCCGACACAAACACAAAAATTATATAAAATGCTAAAATAGATTGCTAAACCCTTGGAAAGATGAGAATATGTGCATACTGATCACTTAAAAGTGTATTCTTAGTATCAGTGAATATTAACAAAAGCATAATTTTAAAAAATTTAATAACTGCACACACAATGTATATTTTACACAGAAATTCCATTATATTTCTCTATCTACCATGGTAAAATTCAATATATCAAAATGGTGAAATATAATTAAATTAGCAACTGAATTAATACTTTCTGAAATATAATAACTATGCATGATTAAACATATATCAAATCATATTTCTCTATCTTGTCCCATTTATCTAAACACCCTCGTGATGAATTTCAACATATCAAAATAAAATACAATTACATGTATGTGTAAAAAATGCAACAGAGTTTTAAATAAAGGTCCACGGCCATCTGGACATCAACAAAACAGTTTTTTATGTTACTGAAACCGCAATGCTACGCAGTTGAGGCTTCATCGACCACATTAACTGTTATTCTCCGTGATATCAAAGACCGCAATATGACAGCAGTCGTTACTGCTATTTAAAACCCTGGTCTACACTATATTTTTCCAAATGACAAATGTTAGAATATACTAGTGTTATATTGTAGATGATGATAAAACTCTCAACCTCCTTATCAATCCACTCCTTAACTCCCCTGCCCAAACCACCAACCCACCGGAGGTAATCCTATTCAATCACTATCATGCACTAAATAGGCACCTCTCTCAATCGGAATTCAAACGAAGTGGAAAAAACCACCTAAACTCAGACACACAACTGCGAGGTCTGAATTCAAACCAGGTGAACGTGTTTAGCCTAACAATATCGACATTGTCCGTTGAGCTAAGACTTACAGACAATTATATCCGCTTTCTAGTGGACACTATATTGTTAAATTCATTTTAAATTAAATACACCAAGTAAAAAAAATAACGAATGAAAATTCAATAAGACACTTCATAATTCCATAGATAATAAACAAATACCAAAATCTAAGAATTATATAAACCTTTAGAAGGAACCGTATTCTCAAAATGACCAACTTGTGAATTCCCAACAGTAGCAGCAGCCATAATCAAAGGAGAAAACTTCTTGTTCTTATTAACCACTTCAATTCTTCGAAATCCAAACGTACCCTTTTTCAGATTTCGGTCTGATTCAAACAGAAAACAAGATCGCTGCTTTGTAATGCCATTAACACGAAGTGGGTTGATCCCATAATTGATCAAAGCTTCCATGTACAGTGAGAAGACAAAGAACGTTGGATCTGAAGAATATGAATGTTGATGTGTTATAGTTGTGGAAGTTAAGAAATGAAGAAAAGAAACGTTGTTGTTGGTTGGTTGGTTAAGGTTGTTATACGAGATTATTGGAGGGTTGATGAGAGAGATACTAAGCTCAACTTCATTGTCTCACTTGCGTGTTTTTCTGAGTGTAAATGTTAGTAAGGACTTCATCCGGTCTCAAATATAAGAAAAGATCTTTTTTTTTAGATTTATTGAGTATAATATATCTGCTCTACATTGTAAAATAGATGGCGTGATGTTTCACTCACTTTAATTTTGGCTTAATTATCGTTTTTTTTAACAAGTCAAAATGAATATTATATAATGAAAGGTGTTTCATCTCGCACAAGTAATAAAGGTGAGAAGGCGTGATGTTTAGGTAAACTCATCTTAATTAAAAAAAGGTTTAATAACAGTTTTTGCCCCCTAAGTATTATGAAGTTACAATTTTAGGCCCCTAAAAAAATAAAATACAATTCATCCCCTAAGTACTGCCCATTTTGCAGTTTTGACCCCCATACCATTTTTGACCAAGTCAATGCTGACGTAGCCGCCATGTGTGTAATTTTTTATTTATTTTTTAAAATATTTTATTATTATTTTTTATTAAAAAATAAAAACAATAATTATTTTTATTTTTATTTTTTAATAATTAAAAAATAAATAATTACACATGTGACAGCCACGTCAGCATTGACTTGGTCAAAATTGGCCTGGGGGCCAAAACTGCAAAAGGGACAGTACCTAGAGGGCTGGATTGTATTTTATTTTATTAGGGGGCCAAAATTGCAACTTTCTGATACTTAGGGGTCAAAACTGCTATTAAGCCTTAAAAAATAAAGGGATTTCTTTGTCGTTTGCTTACTATCACGATGTGTTTTTTCTATTTATTTTTCGTAACTATTCTTTTATGCTTTTTTCACTTATATTTTTTTATTATTATGATCATGATTTGCAACCATGAATGCCAACTCAAATGTCGTAATGTCATGATTTTTAACATTATAGACTTCACTTGGTATGGTGGTAACTTATCTGCAAGGTCGTGTGTTTAAATTCCGTTGTTAATGCTATGATCTCTTTGATGGATGACATTAAAGTACCTTTTTTTTAGGCAAAGAAGTGGAGCAACATAAGTTACTACCACTAGAAATATATTAAAGCAAACCAAAAAAAAAGCTACAACAAGATAAAAAAGGAGGGGGACCAAACCAAAACCTCCTTAGGAAGGAACAAACCTAAACATAGGCATTAAAGCACCTCTACTAACGTTCACTACACAAAATGATAAAATAATTTAAATGAATGAAAACAATGGAATAAAAAAACACTTCAAAGATATGTTTATTCCCTTAACATACATACATTTGGACATATATTTTACTTATTTTTTTTAAAAAATATTATCACCATCAATTAAAAAATATAAAATAAAAAATCAGCACACATTTTCCCGTGCAGGGCACGGGTTTCAAACTAGTATTATATAATGAAAGGTGTTTCATCTCGCACAAGGCATGCAAAAGAGAAACACCTTAGACAATTACAATGTCAAGTCATCAGTAAAAAAATAAATGATTACCACGATGAAAGAAAAAAGTGAAATAATAACAAGAAGATTACAACAAAACACTCATGCATGGTAAAGGATGCCGCCACCAGTCATGGTAACTGATAACAGATGTGGGCATATTACATTTCAGCTAAAGGAAAGATTGCCTTTTGACTTTGTTTGCTATCCTCTGCGAGTCCATAACCTTCTGTCGAAAAACTCTGCTATTTCGCTCTTTCCATATGACTCAGACACAAGCTAGCCAGATTATCTGAAAAAACGAATGTGAAGAACGCGGTAACCCCGCAAGGTGCTCGAATTGAAAAAAATGAGTCTGAGCTGTGAATGGAGCTAATAATAATAATAATAAATTATTAAAACATGAAAATGAGTATTACTAAAAAAACATAAAAATGAGCAAACCACCAACTTGGTTCTTATCTTTGTAGGTCATTATCAAATTAGTTCATGACTTTATTAATATTTCAAACTAGCCATTGTCTTTGTCAAAAAAAATCAATTTGGTTCCTCATCATGTGACAAAAACATAAAGACATAGACCTAATTGAGAAACTTTTGGCAAAAATAATGACTCATTTGAAATATTAATAGAGTCAGAGACTAATTTGATAATGACTTACAAAGATAGGGATCAATTTCATGGTTTACTCCATAAAAATTAGTCCAATAATTTTAGGATGATGGTTTAATTAAGTTTCTCACTTATGTAACACTTTTATACACCTTTATATTGAATTAAACGTTTAGATTAATTGTCCTCGTGAGCTTAACTCAGTTGGTATAAACAATGCATAAAAT
>Ga0315915_1009620_pt1 | contig 10921 bp, 3 predicted proteins | sample MpolbnodulesMG_FD_207738 | JGI IMG/M metagenome (GOLD analysis project Ga0315915, IMG submission 207738) | Medicago polymorpha root nodule microbial communities from Los Angeles, California, United States - branched nodules | ecosystem: Host-associated > Plants > Roots > Nodule | place: USA... | reverse complement strand
TTATAGTATATCTCTAAAGTACCTCGATGTAATTTAAATTTTTATATTTTCAATTATCCAATTTATTAATGAAGCATAATTTAGATAAGAATTTTTAATATGCAAATTTGTACATGTTAATAAGTTTAAAACAAGAAGTTTGTATTAAAATTTTAGTATTTTATTAAATATATAGCTTTTTAAGGGTCATGGTAACCGGTGACTCTAGGGCATTAGAAAACAAAGTCAACATTAAAAGCAACACTTTTTCAAGTTTCAAAAAGTAAAATACACAATTTCCAAGAAAACATTTCCTTTTATAATTCTTTAACTAGTGTTCTGGAGGCACTGGTTAACATTTCTCATTTTTTAATAAATAAGTGTTTTTTAAGGAAAATAATGTTGTTTAAAATAAAAGATTATTAATTTTAGTTGCTTTAATATGTACAATACGACAAATTCGACAAGACAATAAACTATCACTAATATTACTCCCTCCGGTCCTTTTTACAAGAGAAAGTTGACTTTTTAAATACATTGAATAATGTATGTATCTAGTCAAGAACCTAAACCAAATACATAAATTGTTTAGTGTATCTAAAAAGTAAATTGTTTCTTATAAATAGGACCGGAGGGAGTATTATTTTTTGGGACAGAATAACTTAAATGCGATCAACTATCTTTACTAATATTGTAATTTAATCATTCTTGCTTATAGTAAATGATTTCAAAAAGAGTAATAATAAAATAAATTAGTCGGTTTACTTTAGAAAATTTTGGGTATGCATATGCAGACCCTCATTTATGAGTAACGCTCTCTCAACTCGTTGAAAGACATTCCAATTTCCATCGCGTTTTCAAACAAATGGTAACTAGTGTTCAAATATCTAGAAGAGTTAACGTTAAGTATAGTACTGGAAGAAGAAAAAAAACAAATCTAACGTATAGATAGAAGAAATTATTGTGTCATTCTATAAGCTCACACTACTAATATGGCAGACTTGAATTAAACACGCGGTTTTCTATAATAACTTGGTTGTAATTAAGGGATTGATTTTGGCACTATTGGTGTAATTGAGGTAAATTTTTACTCTAAATTTGTTGCAATGTTGATAACAAGGTATAAACTCATGCAAATACTTAATGCTAATGGCTTTGTTGAGGCTAAGTATTGTCGGGAATAGTAGAAAGAAGATTCAATGGTCAATTCTAAAATTTTATCCAAAGAAAAAGTTCAATTCTAAAATGGGTTACATAAGCCATGCCATGGTGTGATGCATGCAAATGGTGTATGATCATTTCACACGTGAAAGTTCCTTGATTTCATTTCTTTCATAAATGGTCATTTTCATGCGTTGGTAAAGTGATTCTTTCACCAACTTGCCATTTCGTCACTGCTTAAATCATCTTTTTAGAAATCATTGATTTAATGTTCTCAATCTCGGGCCCCACTTTGTCCTAAGTGGAATGTGGTTATCCTTGCTCCAAACAAAAGAAAAGAGTGAGAAAAAAGTTTATACATTTTGCAAATGTTTGATCTTTTAGTTCAATTTTATCCACCAAAATAGACTAGTGCTAAAAACTGATATTTTGCTAGGACATAAATGCTGGAAAGAGTCTTGTAATTGAAATTTATATGATTCTTATAAAACTTATGTGAAAATCACGTAATCTATTTTTTTTTTTTACCAGAGGAAATCACATAATCTAGTGAATCCATTTAATTTTAACAATCAAGGATTGTATGTAGTATTGGTAAACACTACTTCTTACACACTACAAAAAAAAAAAAAAAACTACTTCTTACGGTAATGATTTTTATTTATTTTTGGTAGTGATACGGTAATGAATTTATGTGCCTTCATTCTTTTCCCACCCTGATATATGCATTTTTTTTAAAATAGAAAAAAATGAGTAATGACAAGTGCCGAGAAGAAATATGTAACAGTTCAATAGTTGGTTTCTCCCCTCGATTCAAACTGAACCATTGGATCAAGATGCCAAAATTGTCACTAAATCTTCTCATTAACTATGTAAATGATGTTCAAATATACGCGATTTTCAAATGTTCAAATATACATGATAGTTGTAATAGGTTGGTACATATAAGAAGGGTAGCAAACCAAACAAATCACTATTTAGCAAAGTTTGCTACTGAAAATGTTGATCGTGTGTGGATTGAAGAATCACCACCTTGTATTGTTGCCGTTTCGACTTTTGATTTGATGCCAGGCGTAGTTTAATGAGAACTTTCTTTCACGTAAAAAAAAATGGGAAATGCTTTGTCAAGCGAATTTCTCCTCACGAATGAACAGCGAAAACAATTTATTGGCTGATTTCCCATGTATTGTGGCCATGGCCCACTGATAATAAATGAAGCCTGTTTTTTTTTTGTTTTTGTTATAACTAAATTTGTTGCTCGTGAAAGCTCGGGATAAAATTTTCTCGGGAGAAATAGCACTCCCCAAAAAAAATAGAAGATTGTGATTAATAACAAAAAAAATTGTTATTTATATTAAATGAATGAGTGATGAGTTGTGATTTATTGTTATATTCATTAATCAATTACTAACCATAATTAATCTTATATTTAACAACACCATATAAATTGTTGTCAAACTTTGTGTGGAAATAATATTTCTCGTAGATTCAACTTTTATTGTCACCATAAAGTTCCAAACCTTCTCTATCCTATATTCCTCTCCTGAGTTTCTATCTCTATCATTCTCAGTAATATAAGAAATTAAATTGGACTGGCTTTCTAGGTCTAGACACGCGTATGCCATGGTTTATTATTGTTTATTGAGTAAGTAATCTTATTGTTTATACTAAAATGTAGATTAAATACACTTTAGCACGCTTTGAAGAAAACAAAAACAATATTTCTGAAAGGGTCAACTTCCTATAATAATTGAACAATGGATTCAATAAATAAGTTCCAAATGTTATTTCTAGTCTTATAAATGTACAAAAGTCCAATGCATTTATTTTTCCAACTACCCTTCTTTAGCCGTTACTAATTTCCTATCAGTCTATTTTTGACATGATATAATAATCTAATTTCAATTGGCAGATTAAACTTGTATTTAAAGAAAGATTCGAAACCAAGTTGTTGAAGAGAAATTTTTGAGAAAAAAGGGAAGGTGAGGGTCTCACACGGTTAGCTATATATAGTGGTCCTATCAGTTCTATCTTTTCAAAATTATTCCTTCCATTTTTCATCAAAACCGTAGATGGATCAACAAATAAATTTAAAAGAAATTAACACGACCATGAACAAGTCAAATTAATTTTTTTACACAAGTCAAACTAAGTTTTCTAAGCCATCGAGTACTATTTTAACGAGACAAAATGGTGACAGTAACAGATAGTACATGTTTAAATCATGAATGACTTAGATTTGTGCAAAATATTGGTTCATTTACTTTATCAAAACTTAAATCGAAATTGAACCGTGTTTGATTTAATTTATCTTTAACGGATGAGTTTTTATCTCAAAATCAATTTAAACCTCGTTGCAAACACCCTTATACTTGATTATACAGTTTTAATAATAATTGATTGATAATGTAAATATAGCTAATACTCCCTCCTACTCATATTAAGAGTAATTTTAAGATAATATTAATACATTTATCATGAAAAATAATAAACGGTCAAAGTAAAAGTTTCTGCCATGAAAGAGAAGAAAAGAAGCTCCAACAATGGAGAAAATCTGTTATGGTTTCATTAGCTAACAATGATACATGATTATAGTATATATATACATCAGCTAGATGCCAGCTCAGCATAACAATCGTAACTAACTGAAATGAAAGTGAAATGTAAAATGAAATTTACAATTAAATTCAAATTAGCTAATTTTAGGTAATGCGTGCGCCAAGCTAAGGTTATGCCTTAATATGCTAACAAACGGGAAATGATAAATATCGATGGAGGCTACTTCACGAAACTAACTTGAATTGTTTTGATTGGCTGCTCAAATAATAGACCAACCATGCAGTATTCCATTAGAATTGGGAACTAAATTGGTCTCTTTCTTTACAAAAACAACACATTTACGTAAGAGGTGTACATGGCTTGGTCAATCGTAAAACCCACCTAAAAAAATCCAACAGAAATGGGTTGGATAAGGTAATTGGACGTGTATGGTTTCTAAAAATGAAAAAATTCATAAAAGTAAATGGGTGTCGGATAAAACCATACTCCCAAAAAACTCATTTACCCGATAATGTAACTTTTTTTATAATTTTCATACGCCAAAAGGTAAATAGCAAAGGTTTTGGTCATAAACCAAGTCCTATTTCCAAAAGTGACGTAATATACCTTATATATTGAAAATCAAAACATGATAGAGTTATAAATTAGGATGTTGCAGTTTTTTGTTATTTTGATGTTAATGCAATTTTACGTCATCCAATTTTAGTTTGTTGCAAGTATTTAATAATGAAGTTTATTATTTGATATTGTCATTTATTATTTTATCAAGCTCAAGAAATTGAGAAAATAACTCGATTTTTTTAAGGAAAAAAAAAGTATATTAATTTTTAAGAAAAATTACGAGGACCCATCATATAATATTAAAAAAGAAAAACAGAACAATAATTTGGGTAACCCACAACCCAACCCAAAAATTAGTAGGTTTACCTAAACCGGCCAAATGATATAATGAGTGGTTATTTTACCTGACCACTCAAATCGAAATACTTTACATGGTTTGAGTTTTCGGTTTGACCAAACCCAACTCAAACCGACTCACATACACCCCTACATTATACGTCATGTATTTTCACGATGTATATCGGTTCCGCTACTAATTATGTGATTGTTAAAAAAATAAAATAAATGATGTCTTGATATTTTAAAGCGATAAATAATTGAGACAGAAAAATAAATATTCTACGAGACACTTGTAATAAGTAAGAGGTAGAGACATAATTCTTCACAAAAGAAAAAAGAGGTTGTAGCGGAAATTTAGTTTAAATATTTTACTCAACCAAGGGTTTGGTCCAGCAAAAGATGCTAGATTTCCACGACACGACAAATTAATGTCTGAATCTTAATTTAATTCTCAATTAATGTCCGATACGTCTATAATAGTATTATCTCGATCAGTTGGATGGAAGCCCTAAAAACCCAGAAATACATTATTTTACCCATTCTCATCTCATGTTGAATTCTTTTTTGCAAAACTCAATTTAAAATGGAGGATAGATATTTAAAAAATTAAGGTAACAGTAATACTGCTACCACTGACGAAAAAATAGAGGTGATTCTCATATTTATGAAGTGTTGTTGAAAAGCTTGTATTATAGTACTCATAAGTGATTCTAAAAATAACGCATAACCATGTTATTTGAAGTCTCTTGGTTCATCGTAGGAAGGGGAAAAGAAGGTATGGAATAAAAAGCTAAGCACATGAAAAGGAGCATCAGACCCATATTTGTAGGGAACGTAGTTTCCTTGGAAGCTCCTCACTTCCTTTCACAAGTTTCAGTGACCCACACAACAAACCGCCCTCCACAATTTGTCTATTTTCAAAGCAAAGTCAAATTTGCATGCTGCATATATAATGGCATTGCATGCATGTCCAAGAAAACCAAACATTAGAGAATCATTATCCTATTGTGTCTCTGATTTAAAATATTTTAAAAAAACTTCACTCTAATTAAGACTAGCATGTACAAACTCGTTAATCTTTCTTTGTGAAATGGAACATATAATTGCATCTCCAATACCTTTTTCATGGAAACTTGTTTAGCAATTAAATATGTTCAGTATGATTCATAGGTACTAACAAGTGGACTGGTGAATGAACGAAGTGAGTTAGACTTTAATCTTTTATGGATAATAAATGGAACTACATATATAAATGGATGAACTTAGCTATCGAACATCATTTGCCTTTATTTTTTATTATCGTTTCTTTTTTCTTTCAAAATCGGTTGACGTTCGAACAGAATGTACGTTCGAACAAAATGTTATTGAAAAATGAAATGAAATTTTAAGTAATTAAAGAATATTTTATTGATATATAATACATTTATAACATATAATATTAATTAAGATATTCTTATATTTTATTCTAAAAAAAAGATATTCTTATATTTATATTTGAGACCATTAAATGTTGAATATTTTTATAATATTTGAAACTAGAGAAAATAGTCAAGTTGCATGGCACTAAAGAACATCTTCATTCATTTTGAGTATTTACTTTTATGGAAAATGTTTGGTGGATACGCCATGTGTATGGATATATACACCTTAAAAGAGAAAAAAATATAGAATGATGCAACAAATATAATAGATTTGATGAGAGAGATATCAAAATAAAATGTGTTGAATTTTGGGTAGTGTTCAAATATTAATGTTGTACTTTTATAATAACATTGTAATGTAAAATAGGATAGCCCAAATTAAATAATTTTAGATTTAAGAAGATTTCTACTTTTATATGACATTTATTTTAGTATTTTCCTAAGGAAAATTCAAGTGTAATGTAGATGTGGCTTCATGGACAATAGTTGCGAATTGATACGTGCATATAAAGAGACTATAATGAGAATTTCATCCGAGTCAAGATTACGAGTTATTCCCTTATGTTGTCGGTAAAGGAAGACAAGGCTTATGGTTTGTTGTAAGCTATCAAGTGGATCACAGAGATGAAACTCGACAATGTTGTTTTTGAGTTAGATGCAAAATTAGTGGTTGACAACTTCAATAAATTTTATTTTAATTTGTCATATTTTGGTTTTATTATTAGAGATTTTATCTCTTCTTTGAATGAGTTACGTCTAAATTAATTGGTTGAGTATTTTAGGAGACAAACTAATGTAGTAGTCTATGAGTTAGTTAGGGCGGCTACATGTATGGCTAATCCTTGGGTGTTAGACTTTATGCTTAATTATTTATGTCATTTTTACTGATATGAGATAAACTTTCTTTAATAAAAAGTTGTTAGTATTTGTTTTGGTAAATCATAGAAATTACACATTACTTGTGGAATCTGTGTTAGAAGTAGTTTATAAACAACACATAAACTTACACTTTCAATCCAAGGATGCGCCTTTGGCAAAATAAACAATAGCTCGGAAGCACGATGTTTTGAATTTGAGGTCGGAACATTTGTGTGTAGGTAGGGGTTAAACCCATGCCACAATCAAGGTTTAATAGACCGAGAAATTCTTGGGTGGACACAAGGATTTGGACCATCTATTTGGTCACACACACATAAAAAGAAAAAAGTAGAAAAAATAACAATTAAATAATCATTAATTTTTAAATGATTATAGTATGTCCACTTTTTTGTGTGTGTGACCAAATAGAGGGTTCAAATTCTTGTGTCCATCCAAGAATTATTCTAATAGACCCTTTAGTCTCTTGTTATCATCAGAGAGGCTCATTAACCCCTTAGTTTATAAACAACACCTACATTGCCCGATCCAACAAGCTACCTTCAGATACATGCTTTTATGAACTTGAGCTCATATCATTATTAATGAGTAAATTCCAGTCACCCATAAAATAACTTATGTGATAACTTACTTATATAAGGTTTTAAAAAACCATCTATGATCAAGAATATAGTCGTAACACCACCCGATGAAACACAAATGGTTGATGCACAATGTCTATAAACATCAAAAACAGTCAATACCAAGTTTTAACTCCTACTATGATTTAGAAAAGGATGTAGTGGTGACGCATAAAAGTATTTTTAAATGTTATTATTATTTTGTCAATTTCAACTGCAACTGCATGAGTCACATTTTACCTATGAAAGCATCAACGTTCAATTGTCAAAACAAAAAAAAAACATTAACTTTCAAAGCAACTATAATAATATAATAACTACAGATGGTAGACCAAAAAATTTTGCTTAATTAAATATGATTAATCTTGTTAAACTCATTTTTTTAATCCTACATATGAGCACGATTGATATATAATAACTTTTGTAGGACCCTTTGATAGCTTCATCACTTCAAATCACTAAATAACAATCGAACCTCAGCTTACCAAATGATTCAACTTAAATGTTTAATGAACTTTTACTAAGACTTAGATGATCGAAAGAACAACAATTTAATATTTAAAATGCGTTTGATATGCTAAACATAAGTTCTAAATAGAACATCACAAGACAAAACAACACAATATAGGATAAAACATCATAGAATAATCTTTTATAGCATTGAATAATTTTTTGTCTTATACAATTTTTTATGGACAAAATGTTATTTTGCAACAAAAAGTTGTGTTGTGGTTAGTGATGAACAATAATTTCAGTTTTTATCATGTCTTTTGTCGCCAGTTTATCCTATCTCAGAAACAGTTTTATAAATCAAACTCCGTACAACCGAATTTATTTTGTACTTCATTTCAAACTAAAAAAAAAAAAAAATTTCTCAAGAAACAAAGGGAACCTCAACTCATTTGTCTTCTTCCCACTCAAGATCATCTTCCAATCACAACCCTAAAAAGAAACCCAACGGCTAAGATTAATGGATAGAAAAACAAGATGATAAGAAACGTCCCCACCAAAGTGGACCCCAAAAACATTGACCCAACAAATGGACGGTAGTTTAGTGCATGGTTTGACCAACTATGGTTGTGTTGTGTTCACCTCAACATTACATTACATGAGTTAAACTGTTCCTTCTACTTCACTTTCCATTCCTTATATAACCCTTCTCTTCTCCTCCTATGTTTTCTTTCTCATCTCATAATTTTTTATTTTCATTTTTTTATTTTCCTTTCTTTTTCTCTTAGTGTGATGGATTTTTCAGATTGCTAGAGCTTCCTTTCAGCTTTCAACTTGTCACTGTAAGTTTTTTCATTTTTTTTTCTAGTTTTTATTTTGATTTATGGATCTTTGTTGCTACTTCATGTTCTAGAGTTTGTTCAAAATTGCATCTTTTACTTTTATTTTCAACTTTTTTATTATTTTATATTGATACTTGAAATGATTTATTGAATCTCATAATGGGGATTTGTCAAAATTGATTCTTTTTCAATTTTTATTTGGTCAAAATCTGAACTGCTGTTTAGTTGCTGGCATGTTTGAATTTAGGGTTATTCATGCAACTATTTAGTTCTTACTTTAAGATATTGGATGATTTATTACCTGCAAATTGAGCAGTTCAATATGCAGCTTCATATAAAAATGAAGGGTTAGAGTTTTTTTTTTATGGTTTTTGGAAGACTTAAGTGTTTGTTGAAAGAAGATAAATTTGAATTTGGATCTGGAGATCCCTGAAGTGATGAATAGCCTGGTCTTAAGAGTAGCTTATACTGGCTAATTGGCCATGTAGCTATCAAAAGTTTATTGATTTGTTAGTGATTTTGATTTGCAGTATTTTATACCAATTGTTAAACTGTATGTGATATTTGTATTCCGATCCGGATAAACTCCTATGTTGAACTGGAATGATATATTTCTTCAAGTTGGGGTCATATGTATATTTTCCCTCTTCGTTATATTGATTTGGATTCTTTTACTGATTCTATGTAGTTTGATCTTTAAGATATTTGATGTATGTTGAATGTTCTTTGTGCAGGTACCTTTGATTGATAGGATATTGATTCCTTGGATACAAGTTTGAAATGAATCCAACTGGGAGTCTGTGTGCTAACAACTGGGCTAGGTCCTCTTCCTTGGCTCCCACTGGGAATGGGTTACAAACGAATTTACCCTCAGGTCCTTCTCCTTTTTACAGGGTGGGAATTGAAACACCTTTCAAAGAAATCAACCAACCATCTCGAACTCAGTCTGTAATTCCGGGTGAATCTAACGTTGATATTAAGATCACTGATCAGGAAACAAGTAAACTTCAAGATTGGGATTCTAGTGTGATGTTGAATAAGCTTTCGTTTTTGGAAGATAAGATTCATCAGCTCCAGGATCTAGTGCATTTGATTGATACCAAGAAGTGTCAACCTTTTGAACAACCTCGTGAACTTGTGACCCAAGAACAACAACTCATCACAGCTGATTTAACATCAATTATTGTTCAGTTGATCTCTACTGCAGGGAGTCTTCTCCCTTCTGTTAGGAACACCGTTACAAACACAAGTCCATTGCTTGGACAACTTAGCCAGCTTCAAGGGATTAGCCTTCCTTTTGGAACAGGCACAAGTTGTGGTATTCAGCCACAAAATAATAGTGCAAATACATTTTTCGATCACTCTATTCAGAAGGATGTACCTAATAACTGTGAAATGGTGCAAAACAATACTGTGGAAGAACATGAACATAAAGACGAAGAAGATATGGAAGAGGGAGAGAATCTTGCTCCTGGTTCATATGAGATTTTACAACTAGAAAAAGAAGAAATCCTTGCACCTCACACACATTTCTGTACTATCTGTGGCAAGGGTTTCAAGAGGGATGCAAATCTTCGAATGCACATGCGAGGCCATGGTGATGAGTACAAAACTCCAGCAGCCCTTGCAAAACCACACAAAGAAACTGGGTCTGAACCGAAGCTTATCAAGAGGTATTCGTGTCCCTATGGTGGCTGCAAGCGTAACAAGGATCACAAGAAATTTCAGCCTCTGAAGACTATTTTATGTGTCAAAAACCACTACAAAAGAACACACTGTGATAAGAGTTACACTTGCAGCAGATGCCACACGAAGAAGTTTTCAGTCATGGCAGATCTCAAAACTCATGAGAAACACTGTGGCAAGGATAAATGGCTTTGTTCATGTGGCACAACATTTTCAAGGAAAGACAAGCTTTTCGGACACATTGCTCTTTTCCAAGGCCACACACCGGCTATTCCTTCGGAAGACCACAAAGGATCTGCTGAGCCACCTGATCGATGTGACACCAGGGAAAACGGTGCTGTGGTAGGAAGCATGAACTTCTGTTTTGGATCAAATCCTTCAAGTGAAAATGGAGCTGATAGCATTATGGATGTGAAAGGTAATATTG
>Ga0315915_1009615_pt1 | contig 10923 bp, 2 predicted proteins | sample MpolbnodulesMG_FD_207738 | JGI IMG/M metagenome (GOLD analysis project Ga0315915, IMG submission 207738) | Medicago polymorpha root nodule microbial communities from Los Angeles, California, United States - branched nodules | ecosystem: Host-associated > Plants > Roots > Nodule | place: USA... | reverse complement strand
CTAAAAAGGAACGGATCGCTTGATCTTGAATCAAGGTTTACTAAGAAAATGTTTTTGTGATTTTTTTTGATTATGTGAATGTTTTTGTCGATTTTTAACTGATTAATAATTAAACTAAAGTTAACTATCGGGGCAAGAAAATAAAGTGTAGGTACTTTGTGGCGATACTGGATCACCACAAAGTCCATTGACCTAAGCTAGGAACGAGATAAGAGGCATATACACACACATGCACACATGCACCTAACACTATTACATAAAAGCCTAGGATACATGCTACGGTCTGCACAATAAAGTAAATGACGAGAAAGTAAATATGCATGATTTATATTAAGCCTATATTTACGTTCTGTGTTGTAATCTACGAACTGAATTAAAAATGTGTAATGCTAGAAAAATAAACTAAAATGCATGATTTATTTATGTTCAAGTTTAATATACGAATTAACAATTATGAATGCTTAAAAATTAAAATAAAATGCAAGAAGAAAAAAGCAAACTAAATAAATATGAGATGCAGCAAAATAAAATGTGGAAAAAACGCGTGAAAGAAAATAAGCGAAACGAGAGAATAAAAAAACGAATGAATGCAAAGGGGGGTGCAGCAGGTATTAAGGGGGGTGCAGAAAATAAAAGGGGAAAAAGAAGAACAGGGGGCGCGTGTTGGGCCTATGGACTTGGGTTTGGGCCGGTTCGACCTATGAATCCTGGGTCGGGTCAGGAGAGGTATATAAGGGTGGCAAGACCCATTTCCTCTCATTTTTTCTTTTCTTTCTCTCTCTTCTCTTTCTAGAGAGAGAAGCTCTCTTCTCTCTCCTCCCTTCTTCATCTTCTCCGACGAGAAGAGCGGTGGTCGGAGGGAAGTCCGACGCGGCGGCGGTGCGTTGGCCGGCCGTCTTAGACGGCGGCGCCGCCGCATAAGCCTCCTTTTTTTTTTTTTTTTTTTTTTACTCCTTTCCTATGTTTTTTTACCTCCCGATTCCATTTCTAACCTCAAAATTCCAAAAAAGTTAACCCAGGGCCTTAGATCTAGAGTTTAGAGAATCGGAGTATACTTTTATTTTCTTTTGTGTTTCGGTTCTGGTTCAGCTTTGGTGTAGCTTGTGGTGTCTGTGTTCGGTTTTGACGGTGTTATGTTTGGTTTTGATTGTGTTGAGCCGTCGGTTTTGATTGTGTTGTGATGTTGAGGTTGTGAGATCACGGTTTTGGACTGTTGTTGTTTGTGAGGTTCTTTTCTGGTTGTTTTTGCAGGTTTGAGTTTGCGGCTGTGTTGGTGTTCTTGAGACAATGCTATGGGTTTTTTGGCCGCCCCCTCTGTGCTGTTATTGCTGGTTTATTTATGTAAAAGGAGTCTTGGCCACCAAGGGTGTGAGGCTTGGTGACCAAGGGTTTGATAAAAAATAAATAAAAACTTCAAATAATAAAAGATAAATATTTTAAATAAGTAAATAAATTTGAAATCAATTAAAAGAAATTAAATAAAAGATGGAAACTAAAATTTAATAAGTGAGTTCGATTCATTGTTTTTTCTTTGCTAATCCGTGCTAAATATCTAGTTCAAAGATAACAGCTGAGAAGACAACTATATGAAAGGCAACAGTTCCACCATTTTGAATAAAAATATTATTATCCAACTTTCGTTGGTCCACAAAATATGATTGAACTCTTTACATTATAAAGTACAGTTCGTTTCATAATTAGTAAATTATATGAATTTATTCTTATAACTATTATGTTTTTCTTTTTAATAGGATTTATTACCTTGAAGAAACTAGCATGAATTATAGTTCTGATTTTTAATTATAAATTGTAATTTGGAAATATCTATGGTAGTACCTTTTTGTCTTGGTCAAGACATTTATGCTACTTGGTATAATGTTTTTGAATGCATTGAGATCTTCAATAGGTATACGTTGTAATTCGAGTGAACTTTGAATGATAATCCGTACTCTATATTGTCTAAAACTCATACAAACTCACAACATTGCTATTAATCTGTTGTATCTTTGTCAAACAAGTTTTTTAGATAAGTTAAAATTTATTTAGCAGAAATGCTAAATGTCGCGAGAATTATCATCACAACAACATCACGAATTACTGTCAGGGCTAGCGTTATACTATTCATGTTTCTAAAATGGAGAGCCATAGGCACCGATGCAATGAACATCTCCGATCCCAATGACTCACAATCACTTTTGCACGCTACACTCTCTTTTCGATCCACGCCGGTAACCTTAAGCTCTAAAGGACATATGCCAAGAGAATCCCCAACGCAACCGGGTGCAGCTATCGTCAGAGCCTTCTTGTGGAACCATCAAATAGGCATGTTTTAAACGTCAAACAAACTCATGTCGGAGAAATCGAGTCCACTGACGTCGACGTGAATAAACTCCGCCAAGGTAGCTGGTAGAGTGGTCTGTTGCTGGAGACATCAACCATCATCACAGTAGGCTTTTAAGTGTTAGGCAGGCCATATGCAGACCAGGTTCACATATGTGAGAGGGTTGCGTTGCGTTCACAGAGCATGTTTGAAGTGGGAGAGTTGGCACATATCAGAGAAGAAAATAATATATTACACATTCGTGAAATATTCGTGAAAATTTCTCTCGCTATGTATAGCATAGCTCTTTATTTAGTTTCCTTTTTATGTAGTAGAGAAACTCAACTCTTCACATGATATAACATCTCTGGTGACTGTTTTGTTATAATTCACATGATATACACAAGTATCATAGGTTCATTTTCATCTTCCAGCTTCTATCTTTTTACCCTAGGGACATGCTTGTAGCACAAGGAACAAAACACTCGTAAGTGTTTCCTTGATTGCTTCCTATCTCTCCATACTTCTTCTGGAATTTTGTTTAGCTGTCTTGTTGGACATCTATTAAGAACATAGGATGCAGAATTAATACAACTTCTCCCCAAAATGTATTTGGCATTTTCTACATTTTAAGAATACTTATGGTCATATCCAGAAGGGTTCTGTTCTTTCTCTTTGCTAAACCATTGTGCTGTGGAGTGTGTGGAGTGTAAGGAATTGTAACTTCATGCTCTATACCATTCTCTATCTCCTATCATGTGATTGGAACAATAAAGTTCTAAAAACCATCTTTCTGAATTTCAGTTTTCAGTACTCATTAATGTTACTGAGAACAGCTCATCTTATGTTACTTTTAGTATATTTTTCTATCATTTTTCAGGCATTTGAGTCATTATATAGGAGTTTTAGAGAAGTTAATCATGGTTTAACATACATCTTGTAATGTTTTCAAATCGAGTCATGTAATTTTGTTTCTCCCAAACCAAACAATTTCATTGGTGTTTTGAGTCTTTTCTTGAAGACACCTCATAGAAGTTTTGAAAAATATGGAATGAAAATTATCAACGTTTAAGAAGGTTTTGAAGACATCATAAGTTGGGGAAATTCCATCTCTAGTCCCAAGAGCAAGTTGAAGGAAGAATGCACTCAAAGAATGACGAAAAAAAATGCAAAATCGGCACATGAGGCTGAATCCATGTGCCCCAGTCGCATGGAACAGAGAGCAAATTGCTGTGTCAGCTTCCATGCACCCTGCGCTAAGCCCGACACACACCGTTTGTGATGTTTGGGAAAAAAATAGAGGATTTAGGGAAAAATCATAGCAGGAAATATGCCTATATTAATACAATTCCTTCCACTCATAAATATTCAATTAAAACTAGGAGGTTCAAGTGGAAGTCAAGCTCTAAGAGCATCAAGGAAGATTCTTACACTACTTCAAAATTTGTTTTTATAGTATGTTTTATTTCTTTTTAATTATGTATTTTCTTACCATGAGTAACTAAACATCAGTTAAGGAGCAGACTTACATACAGTTCTACATAAACAGTTTGTCCTGTGCTTCACATTAGATTTAATTAAACGACGTCATTTAAAGCAAATAAAAGGGTGTTGGCATGCACGTGACTTGGCAAAATTTAGTTCAAAACAGCATACACCGTGTGTAAATAACTGTACATAAGTATTTTCCATCTTTTAATTAGGGTTTCAAGATGAACCTTTATTTATATATTTATTTATTTATTTGATTTTATGAATGCAAGTCTTTTGTTTCGTTATGATCTGAATTTTATTTAATTTCCATATGTTTCAATCTCACAGCTTTCATGCACTAGGGAGTGCGATATACCTAACCCGTGTGATTGAACTTAGATTAGGTTAAGATTGGAGTCTTGCTTAAGTCAAAATTGTTGGATATGAATTTTATTCTAATATATCTTTAATCTAATTTTAATTCTCCTATTATCTCACATCCTCAATTGTAGTCTTCCCAATTCAATTAAGCAATTTTTATGATTGATTTTAAGAATAGGATGTTTATTTCCCTAAAAAAAAAAAAGAAGAGGATGTTTATGAGGAATCTCGTCTTAGAAAAAAAAAACGTGATATCAGGTCACCAATGTATATAATTTTTTAATTTTTTTTAAAGTAGTCGAGTGGTTATAGCTCACACAATTAAATTCTGGAATGTCGGGGGTTCGAACCCCTGCCCCTGCATATAATATGCAGTATCTCTACCAACTGAGTTAAGCTCACGAGGATTATAATTTTTAAATTTTAAATGACTTAAAATATGTTTTGCAAAGTAAATATAAAAATGATTAGAAATATGTAGAAAAAGACAGTTAAAAATATTTAAATGTAATTTTGGTCCCTATATTTTGATTAAACCTCAACTTTGGTCTCATTAATTTTAAATATGTAATTTTGATCCTCTATTTTAAAAAAATAAAAAATTTAGACCCTTAATCCATACATTTTTATCAACACATAAGTTTTACATTTCAATCTCATGTGACAATAAATTAAATGACATGACATTAGAAAGAAAAAAAGAAGGACAAGTGAAAGTCATATGATATTTTTATATGTTTTTAAAATTAGAAAATGACATCTGAATCTGAATTGTTTTCTTTTGTTGGTGAGTTTCACCAGAATGGACGCATCCGGTCCAGCAATAAACGGTGAAGGAAAAAAAAACCTTTTATTCATTTCAATATTTAATACCTTTATTTCAATTAAAAATGCATATAAATATGACATGACTTTCACTTACCTATTTTTTTAAGGTGACGATTATGGTGGGAGCATTTATTAATTTTCTCACCATGGGAAATGTCTCTACCATTGATATACTAGCTCAATCTTGGATGGCTTGGATTTCATGAATGTATACTTTGTACCAATTAAAGAACTGTACCTTTTGTACCAATTTCCATGTTCTATTTGCATTTATTTATGAATGTGGCTCAATTTTATTGTAGAATTTGTTAGTACCGAATATTTTTAAATCAATCTTTTTAAACAATATTTTGAAGTATTTGTAATGCTTTTTCTTGACAGAAGTTATAAAGCTTAGTTTCTGTAAAATAATTGTATTTCACTTTTATATAAAAATAGATATTTTAAATATCTACTAGTATTAAAATATCGAGAAAAAAAAAGATAATGATAAAAATTTAATATTTTGAACCATAGATAATGATAAAAAAATAATATATTAAAAAATTAATATTTAAAATCTTTACTATTAAAATAGCAAATTAAACTATATTAATATTTAAAAATTAATATTTGGTTTTTTATCTACTATTTTTGTTGTTTTTTCAGCATCATGACCATATACATTAATTTTTAAGTCTAGGACCTAAGTCACACCAAATTTTTTAATATTATGGATTGACAACAACAAAATTTATCAGATAAATAAAATACAAATAAAGGCAAAAGCTGATATGTAGTTTTACAGATTTTAGTGGCTGAACAACATTTATAGGTAGATATAAATTAATTCAATTTAATTGAGTTTTGAATAAAAATAAATTAATCCAGTTCAATAAATAAATATAGTTGGTATAAATGTAAGAAAGTAATAGATGTCAAATTTACGGTACTTTTTTTATATTTTTTTGACGATTTTTTTTTATATATATGAAAATTCTATAATAAAAGTTCATTCATAACTCATAATCATAATGTATAAAATAATTTAGAGTAAATTACACTCCCCTCCCCTCAAAGATGCTTGAATTACACTCTCCTCCCCTCTTATGTTAAAATATACACTCCTCTCCCCTCATATTCAAAACATATTAGAAAACTTTTCACTCTCCTCGCCTAAGAGAAGCTTGAATTACATTTCTCTCTCCTCTTATGTTAAAATCTACACTTTACTCCCTTAATTTTTTTTTATTTCTAATAATTTAACACACATTGAAAAAAAATAGTATTGCAAGTCTATTTTAATATAATCAAAAATTGAATACATATTTTTTGCTATTTTTTATTCACAATTTCATTAACATGCAGTTTTAAACCCTATTATAAAATATGAAACAAACCAAAGTAAAATTAATATATGTGAAAAATTATCAAAGACATTAAAGTCTGGTTATTTAAAAGTTAATTTTATACTCTAAATTATAAAATAAATAGCAAAATATTTCAATTTAATTATCATCAACTTTTAAATTATAAAGAAACGAATTAATTTTTCTTAAATGGTGGTTCAAAATTAATATATATCATAAAAATATTTATTTATGTTGAAATATATTAAAGTTTAGTGCATATTTAATTATTAAGGGAGAGAGTTTTAATTCAAGCAACTTATAAAGGATGGGAGTATAAATTTTACTCTCTAAGGAAGGGGAGTGTGTATATTTTAATATAAGAGGGGAGGGAAGGGGAGTGTAATTCAAGCATCTTTGAGAGGAGGGGAGTGTAATTTACTCAATAATTTATGAAAGAAAAAACACAATCGTATAAAACAAAATATAAATGAATGTTGAAGTTGGTACTTGGTAGGTAGTGGTAGCAGCCTAGCAGGTAGGTACACCCTCCGTTTCTAAATATAAGTAAAATTCACTTTTTAGGTTCATTCATTTAATGATGTATGTGATTCATAATATGGACCACATACATCATTAAATGAATGAACCTAAAAAATCGATTTTGCTTATATATAAAAAAAGGAGGAAGTACACTCCCATTCTATTTCAGTCATAATAAATGTAGCCTTTTCAATCTAAACCATCTAATATATAAGTATTATATCAACAGTGGGATTAGGCATTTCCCATCATGGGAAAATTAAGTGACATTCCCATGATAAATGTAACCTTTTTTTAATGCGATGTCACCATATTTTTTATTTTTTTTGCAAATCATCAAATTGGTAGTAAAAATTAACGAAACAAGAGATCCAAATTGCAGTTTTGCTAAAATAATACGTAGACTAAAATTAGGGTTTCATCGAAATAGAATGACCAAAACTGTCTTTAAGCCAAAAATCATTCCCTAACATAGAAACAAATGCTGGATAACTGCAGCAAGAGGAATCAAGAGAAAAACACACACAGAGCAAATGACAGACGTTGAAAGAGGAGAGGAAAGTTCCACAACGGAGATGGTGGTGACAGTGGCACTTCCTAGAGTTATGATGATTCTTGTGGTGTATACAAATTAAATCCTTTAAAAAGAGTTTAATCTTTATACTAACATTTTAGAGTTTTTAGAAATAGCTTATTTCAAAATCCTCTCTCCTAAAGATGTCCACATCATCATAATCCTACTTGGCATTTGTTCCAAAAATTTCTCCTAATTTTTAATAGAAGCTTAATAATTATAATTATTATTAAAAACCGTTTTTTATTTAAACTTAAATTGTACATAAAATACATAGTTGGTTATAATCAAATAATTATTAATATAATTATTGTTTCAATTAAAATGTATATGTTACAATAAAAAATTGGTATGTTACAATCAAATAATTATTAATATAATTATTATTTCGATTAAAATTTATATGTTACATTAAAAATTTCAACGTTACAATCAAATAATTATTAATATAATTAGAATTCGATTAACATTTATACGGTACATTAAAAATTTGATAGATTACAAAATTATAATAAATATTGAATAAAGTATATTTTGAATTTTGGTCTGTTACACTATGACAGTAACCTACTAATCAAAAATTTAATTGTAGTAGTTAGTTTTTAAGGTTATATAATTATTTTTTATTCATTACAAAATTATATTACTTAATAATTTTTAAGATATTATTAAATTTCAAATGTTATGAAGTTAATTTTTTGTAGGTTACATGAAATACAATCTAATCGTTTAATGCACATTTTATAATATTAAAGACGTTGATAATATTAATTTTAAAATAGTCAAATTAATAATTAATGGATATTAACCGTTATGGTACTATTTTTCTATATAAATAGTAGTGTTTTTGGGTACGATTACACAACATTCACAAAATATAATTCTACTTTTACTGTCCTCTCGTTCTCTGATATCTATATTCTAAGTTATTTCTGTAATTGTTTTCTATTGCAAAGAAAAATGTCTACGAAACACGACTTCATCTCTGATGTTTTGCTAAGAAAACAATCGTGGACATTGGTTGTGAGGGTTGTTCGTGTTTGGTTTGTTCAAGACAACAAAAATAAAAACTACCATTTTCCGTGGAGTTGGTTCTAATGGATCGAAAGGTACTTATATCATATCGTTTTTGTTTTTTGTTTTTTTGTAATTTTTTGTTTAAAGTAAAGTGTTTTAATCTTTGTTATCTAGGGTGATCGAATTTGTGCGTCTATACGAAGAACATTGATCTATGAAATCAAGGAGCAGCTCCAAGAGGGAATGGTGTTCACGATTTCCTCATTTGATGTTGCTTGCAACAGTGGTTCGTATCGACCATCACGCAGCGAATACAAACTGAATTTCACAATCAACACAAAAGTCAAACTATCTAAAGCTGATTTGGTTCCAACAAACGTGTATTCGTTTGCACCTGCACCTGATGTTTTCAATGAATCTTACGAGAACAACTACTTGGTTGGTAAGTGAGTATAATTTTCTTCCTGTAAATTGGTAGAAATATTATTGTTTGTTTACAAAAATAACACAATAATTTAATTATTTTTTGTGAAAATAGTTTTATTTTTCAACGTTACAGTTTATTTTTAGACGTTATATAATTATCTTAACGGTTGAATTAATAAAATGTTTTGTTTAATATGATTCAATTATACGTTATATTCTTATAATAATAAATTTTAATCTGATTGATATATTAATCCATGTTATATATGCAGATGTAATTGGAGTCATGACTGGAGTTGGTATTGAAAGAGAAGGTGTAAAAACTAAGATGAATGTCATTGAATTGGATTCAAATGGATAGATTTGATTTTTTTTGTAATTGTAATTATTTAAGACCTGGATTATCATATTTTTATTAATATTTGTATAATCTTTGACAATTTCAAATAGGTATCGTTTTAAATGTACTCTTTTTTGGAGAATATGTTGAGGAGCTGAACTCTTTTCTATCGTCCGGTGAATCTCAAAATGCTATTGTAGTCATTATGTTGGCAAAAGTTAAATTGTTTCAAGCTAATAATTTATTACTAGCAATTGTGATTGCTTGTTTATACGTGTATATATATATATATATATAATACTTGAATCATATAATTTTGTATCTTAATGATAGGAAAACCAGCTGCATTACAAAATGCATTTTCTTCCACTAGAATCACCTTCAATCCTGAAATTAATGAAACAAAGAAACTAAGGAAAAGGTATATATATATTTTTAATATAACATTTTTTATTAAATTATAATATTATTGACAAAAACTTTTTATTACAGCTTTTGTTGTGCAAATACAAATTCTCCTGCATCGGGATTGAACCAATTACCAGATTCATCTCGCATACATGTAAATGAAGAGTTTCTCAAACTTACTCCTAGGGCCACTGTTGAGGAGTTGAAGAATGTTAATAAGGTTTTTTGTTTTATTAGCGATCTATTTTGATAAATTTTGTATGCCTTTTAGTATAATGTTATTTTGTATGGTGATGTAGGGCACATCTTTTATTGTCTTGGGAACAATAAGTGAGATTATTCATGAGGATGGATGGTGGTACACCGCTTGCTCATGCAACAAAAAAGTGTATGCTAATTCTAACATGTACTTTTGTGAAAAGTGTGACCGTCATGTTGTGCATGTCAAACCTAGGTATATGCTAACTTAAATTTGTTGAGATTTTTAATCAGCGTAAAGTGCTATCCTTAAGTTTGTTATTAACACATCCAACCATTTGATGCAGGTTCAAAATCAAGATTCGAGTAGTTGATGACATCAGAAGTGCACTTTTTGTTTTATTTGATCAAGATGTTTCTGGATTGCTTAATAAATCATGTTATGACATTATTGCTTAATAATTGTACAAAAAAAATAATACTAACAAATGTATTATACTTTTATTCTTATGATATTTTGGCAGGGTGATCTCCTACCTTTTTCTTCCCCACGTTTAGTGGAGGTTTAAGTTTGTGGGTTTCGGTTGGGAACTTTAAGAAGAAGGAAGTGTTTGCTTGGAAAAGGGGAAACAATGAATTCTAAATCATAATTGTAACGCCCTATTTATTATTTAATTATTTTTGGTTAAGTTTAGAGTCTTTTATATGACTTATGTGATTTATGTTGATTTATGACGTGTTGTGGTGTTTAATATTTTATTAAGTGGTTTTATATATTATTTGGTAGAATATGTTGGATATTTAGAATAAATATATATGAGGGGCTGGTTGGATATATTTAGAAAATACGTTGGTTTAGTTAGAAAATATGTTTTGGTTTAGTTAGAAAATATGTGTGGGTTTAGTTAGAAAATATATGTGGGCTTAGTTAGAAAATACGTATATTTGGTTGAGAAATATGTTGAGGGTGTGAGATATAAAAGGAAGTGAGCAGCCACAAATTAGGTTTAGAGGCTTTGGAGAAAAAGAGGAGAACCTAGAGAAGAGGAGAACCAAGAGAAGAGAAGAATTCGTAGAACCTTGCAAT
>Ga0315915_1009612_pt1 | contig 10926 bp, 9 predicted proteins | sample MpolbnodulesMG_FD_207738 | JGI IMG/M metagenome (GOLD analysis project Ga0315915, IMG submission 207738) | Medicago polymorpha root nodule microbial communities from Los Angeles, California, United States - branched nodules | ecosystem: Host-associated > Plants > Roots > Nodule | place: USA... | reverse complement strand
ATATACTACTAAATAATCCCTAGAGTATATAAATTCTGTCAATTTAGTTCTCAAATATATACCTCAGTAACATGAGTAAACCATCTGAGACCAAAAAGGGGATTAGAGGCTCTATGAATAGGATGAGTTATATAACAAGTTTCAGATATATCGAATTCAGCAGTTAATGATTGTAATTGTTCATTGTAACTTCTAATAAACACACTGCAGCCGGGTTCCGTTTGAATTGATGAATTCTGACACAGTGAACGCATCAACCTGTGCATCTCATTGCACATATTTACACCACTGCTATCTTTTCACAATAATAACAGCAATCAAACAAATAAACAAACATAATACTGAGTATTTCACAGGTTTCACATATGATAGTGAGATTTGTAGTGTCATCTATTGTTGTCTGACGAAATGGTAACCTCGATTATCACCGGTTATATCCGGTTTAAAAAGGTTTTGTGAAATTGTTATTGTACCCGTTTTTCCTACTAATTTGGTAGGTTGTGTATTACTTTGAGTTGGTCTTTGATTTATGAAATGAGAATGAGATTTTGATATTGATCAACATGCATAAGATCATAAAATAAATTACAATATAAACCAATTTCAACCAATGACCACAGACATACATTAGAACACAATCCATATACAAGCACAAATAACATTGAATCATAGAAACAAAGCAGTCAACATTTTCAATAAACCCAATACAAATGTTTGACCAATAAACATTTCATGACATATTATTTCATTAGCTCATGTGCCATATTGGATCATATTACAAATGCAGCCACTCAAGAGTACATAATACGATATAATTATAAAGATCATGAAAATGGTGAAGAAGAATACTTCAAAACCTCATTCTTCTTGGCTGTGTCATCTTCTTAAACTTGACCACTGTCACCACCAGGAATTGAAAGCAGAGATTCTGTATACATAACCTTGAGGGATCCATATTCATTGTCACAGTAGGAGTGATGCTCTTGCAGCTGTCCTACTTGGCCAATAAACTATGCATGTTTGTTCCAACGATATCACCACTTTTTGTCTAGTATTTCGGCCAAAAGCAGCGAGTAGGAAGGCCATCAAAAGACAGAACAAGAGTCTTAGTCCAAGACGATTGCACATTGTATTTTTCCATCACCCATATTTCAACTGCACCTTTATCAGACGAAAGATCCCATAGAGCAAGACATCCTTTATACACCCATAATTCATACACACTACTAGGACCATACACTATATCATTTGGCAAACGCAACTCTAACACGAATTGATATATCATCACGAAAAGCCAACCAGTGAAGAGCACCATTTGAGAGCGACTCCATCAAGTTTAAAATACTGTCCTGCGAATAAGGCAAAAGTTTACCACCCTCAATTTCGCTCCACACATTAGCTCTCAATGAGAAAATTCCCAAGTGAGATAGCATACCATCTGAGCTCGGACTCGGTTCATAGGACATTGAAAGCACCAAGTAATCATCTGTTGACTCGTCATACCCAAAACCATAGAAATAATTTGCATCTGGAGTGGAATCAAGTGTGGTAAAAGGTACTCGTTTGTGAAATCCTGTGGATGGATTCCATATACGGAGGCTTGAATAACAGTTCAAAAGTATAAAGCCTCGACATGAACCTTTGAAATCAATTTTATAAAAATATTTGGGAGGCATTAAATCATCCCTGTCGGACGAAGAAAAACTATAATAATCATCATCTTCAAACAAAGAACTAATGTCTGGTGAATAAAAAGCACTATCATCGTTAAGCGATGATTCAAGATCTATAGATAGAGATTCAAGATATGGAGTTATCAACTGAATTCTATTGGTGTGTGTCGCGGCGGTAAGTTGAAAGTGTGAATTTGCGAAATCAGGTTGAGAGATAAGAGAAAACCATGACTTACAAACACACTTGAAACGAATAAGAGACTTGACTGGTAACCTAAGAAGGATTTGAATGATTAACTCAATAGGAAGATATGTCTCTGTCTGCATTCTGCGTCCTCCTCCTCGAGTCCTGTGTGACTGTTGTTTCTCGTCGTTTTGATTCAGGGCTTAGGTTCCAAATCTTTTATTTGTTGGTGGGAGGATGGTAAAAGACCTATTTGCCATTCTATTTTTTTTAATATTTTTTGTTCATTAATTTATTTTGCAAAGATATGTCTTATTAACACGTCTGTTTCGTAAGACCAACAAACGAGCTTATAATTTATATCCTTTGTTTTACTTAAAAAGAAAAAATTACTTCATTTGTTCTTGTTTAGGTGTCGTTTAAGTGTGGATAGCGTTTTTATTTAATTGTCGTTTTGGTATTTTAAGTATATAATTTATCAATTATACCCTTTGTCAATTACTCTTATCTTTTTCAATAAAACTAATTAATATTATATATTTGGAAAACTATAGTTTGTTTTTTTTTAAACAAAGTTTGTTTCTTGTTATCTTAAAATTGACAATTGTTTGTTACGAGAGAGATAAAGTGTGCAAAAAAATAGGAATTTGTTGGAGAAAAAGATACTCTACTAATTAATGTTATATATAAATTGTTACATACAGAATACACAAATTGTAAGTAGTCCAATTGGTTGAGTTTGCAAAAAATACATTTTAATTCAGAAAAATACCTGAATAACTCATGACGTTGTGGAGAGCAAAAACTCCACTTTCCACTGCGCCGCGTAGAAACATATGGTATACAACGGCTAGTATAATATTTATAGATTATTTAGGGGATACCATGGTTCCCATGTGTCCCTAAAGAGATCCGTCACTGAGTATGGGTCGAGCCCGGCGTGTGCCCAGGCTAGCTGGGTGGTAAAACCGCCCCTGGGGTCAAATAACTGTTAAAATTATTCAGTGGCTACAATGAAGCGCCTATAACAATCTGAATTATTAAAACCTTGATAGTCATGCCCTTTGCTTTATTTGGGTTCTTTTTATGTTCTTTCTAATATAGGTCCTGCAAAAATGTCTTGTAAAGTGAAGGAAAATTCTGATGACAGAGAGCTCTCTGGCAACATTTATTTAGCAGCAAAAACGAATAAGGAATCAAGAATGCAGAAGAGGAGGATGCAGAACAAATGAGTTCTAGTAGTTAGGAAATTGAAAATGATGATGACTAAGAGTTAAGGTATCACATGCATTTTGAGATTTGGCCACTATACTATGATTTTCACCATTGACCACAATTAAATCAAAATAAAGAATTAAAAGGTATGTTGTTATTGCATTTAACATGATTGAGTAGCCCAGTTTGAACCACCTAAACAAACACTGTCTAAGAATAACTAGCATTAGAATGTTTCCTAGGACAAATAATTTAATTATTCAATCAACTATTTTCCCAGAGCAACAAACATGGATGTTTTTGAGTAGAGTTGATTTCTTAATAGAGCTGAATAACTTAATTAATGGTAAATGGTTCGACACTTATTTAAAATTTATTATTTCTTAATAGAGCTGAATTTTGATATATAATTTTAACGTGTACAAAAGTTTTACACACTCTCAAAAAAGAAAAGATTTACACATGTATTTAATAGTATGTTGTCACATCAATTACTAAGGTATGTTTTATAGAGCGTATATAAATTAAACTTTTTTGTCTTCGTAAATATAGCTCAGTTAACAAAAATATTACGGTATGTAACGGTTAAGGTTCGAACCTCAAATCACCGATTTATCCGTCTTGAGAATGAATATATAGCTATTTGACTAGACTACTTTAACAAAAAAAAGAAATTAAACTCTTTTTAATATATGTTGAAACTTTAAAACATGAACGATCAAAGATAGGTAGACTATTGATTAGACTACATTTTTTTAGTGCATGTTAGCAAGTTATGACCATGGTGCGGGTTCGATTCTTATTAGTTATAAGGAATTACTTTTTCCACCCTATGGCCTTCTTCCGTGCCATGTAAAATTTTCAAAAATGCCCTTGTGCATTTCCGATTTTAAAATCCCGGATTCATGTTTACTATTTCAGATTTTATAATTCTGACAATTCTTATGTATAATCAGCCATCAGACTCTCTCACATTTCAGCAGTTTTGAGTTTTGCTTTTAAAAACAACAAAAAAACTAAGTAAAAAAAATGCTAAAAACCTGTCAAATAAAAATAAAAAAATAAAAAAAGCACCAAAAAATTCTAAAAATCAAATAAAACTAATGCAAATTTTTTCGGATTTTTCCTGAGAATATGAAAAATTAAAAATGGGTCTAAACGATGGAATTTTGGATTTTGAGGGGCGGAGCCCCATAAGAAGTCTCTTCTAATGGTCCTTGAATTTTTTTGATTTTCTGGGGAAGTTTTGGAGCAATCCGATCAAGTTGCCCGAAAACCCGATTTTTTACTAAGAATAGGTAACGATGACCCAAAACAGAAGGATGAGAGTTAGGAAGATTAATATTGTCCATAAAATGACTATTCATGTTATAAACATGTTTAAAATTTGTGCTGATACAGTTCAGATTATATAATCCGAACTGTTTTACCTTGAAAAAGGGTGTTTAGGGGGTTTCCGGATTATGTAATCTGGAAACATCATGTAACGCGTCTTATTTTGTGAAGTTTCTGGATTACAAAATCCGTTACTCATTTTTTCACACTTTAACAAAAGAAAACACCATTCCGGATTATAAAATCTGAAAACTCAATGGCATTTTTGGAAAAAATAGGGCACGCGAGGAAACCCACAGGGTGGGAAAAGTAAATCCCTTGGTTATATTACAACCTAGACATTATTGGGTTTCCAAGCTTGACCCTGCCTAATTGTATTGCATATAATAAAACATTATAATCAATATTGTAAAATAATAATTATTAAATAGTAATAGGCTTAAGTATGTATTTTATCCTTGCAATTAGGCATCGTTTAAAAATTGGTCTCTGTAATCACTCATCCTTGCAAATTAGCCTTGCAAAGTTTAATCATTTAAAATTTCGTCCCTTGACCCAGTTAATGACTGCCACGTCATTAATTTGATGACGTGGCTCTGCTAATTGGCCAACCCACACGTAAAATGACAGGTTTGCCCCTGTCTTTATCTTCTTCTCATTCCCTCTTCTTCTTCTTACGGGAAAAAACAACATTCATTCCCAAATTTAAAAAAAAAACATCGATTCACCTTGAAATCCATCAAGACCTTCTTCTTCCATTCCAATTACTTCTTCATCCACTTAATTACTGCCACTTATGTTCCTTTCTTTTCTTTTCTTTCTTCATCAACAATAACACTAGTTTTTGTTCTTCTTCATCTCCCCCCTCATGTTCTTCTTCATCAACAACAATCCTTCTTTATCAAATCAGAAACAATTGTGAAACCAAATGAGAAACAACAACAAATTCGAAACAAACAAGCGACATATTTTTCTTTCTTTTTCTGTGAGTAAAAACTCGTCGCTTTGGAACAAGTGGTGCCACTGGTCCATTGGTTGCAGACTCAGAGTACAACTCGGTGTCACTACCGCCGTCTTCATCGCCGCTTTCGGTGAGGCTATCATTGTCGGCCATCAGTCTTCAGTTTCGTCTTCAGTCACGGTTGTCGTCGAAATCGCCGCATCTTCGTAAGCCTCAGTACAAAAATCCAGCTGACAAAGATAACTGATGAAAAGAATGAAATTTTAACATGTGGGTTGTTGAATTTCACATCTGCATCGCAAGTTTTCGCAAGTTTCACATTAAAGAACACAAAATTGAAGCTTCAGATTCCTGCAATAACATTTGCCGTAAGTTTAACATTAAATTATGAGTTTGATTTTGATTTTGAGATTGGGGTTGGTGTTGTTCGATTTTGATGTTTAATTCTGAGGTTGGGTTGTTATTTAGATTAGGGGAAAAAATTTAGTGGAAAGAAATCTGGATTTGTGTTTGTTGTCGATTATAATGTTCAATGGGAGAGATGAAGGATTGATGTTGATGATGAAGATTGTTGGATTGTGGTAGAGATGAAGATGTAAGAAGAAGGATGATGAAGGTATTTTTGTCCATTCCCATGCCATTTTGCTAATTTGATGACGTGACAGTCATTAACTGGGTCAAGGGACGAAATTTTAAATGATTAAACTTTGCAAGGCTAATTTGCAAAGATTAGCGATTACAGGGACCAATTTTTAAACGACGCCTAATTGCAAGGATGAAATACATACTTAAGCCATAGTAATATAACAAAATAATTTAAAATAGTAAATAACAAAAATGAGTATATGTATTCAAAATTATTTTGTATACTAGCCTGGCCAGGTATCAACACAACACCTCCATCCTGGTAAAAGTCGAGGTTGATTCAAGCAAGTACCTTAATTGTTTGCTTATGTTTTCCTCAACATTCCCTGGCATAGCTAGTCAAGGCACACCAAACTATAGCATGGGTTTAAAACTACAGTTTTTTTAGTATCAACGTGAGTTTGGATCCCGTCTCACAAATATTCTCTCCAACGACAAAAATTTAAATGAAATGAGAGAGATGTACCATGTTTTTTTCTTTCTTCTTGAAACATAATGTAATTTTCATGTGATTTTGAAGCACATCGCAATCACGTTTGTGTTTAATTTTACATGGCAATCTTAAGACATTTTTTCAGTCCAAATGCAATCGTTACCTCACTCATAACTTACACGATTTCGTGTTATTTTAGAACAAAAAGTAATTGCAGCTTGTAGTGTGCAGTCACTAGCAGCTGAAGCGGCCACTATAGCAACGTAGCAATCTCTAAGTGCTATACAAAACTCAATTGCATTGTAGCTTTGAGTAGCGGCTATCGCACCACCAATAACGGTCAAATAACGGCCAAAAGTAGGAGGATGAGGATGCAAGACAAATGAGTTCTAGTAGTTAAGAAAGTCAAAATGGTGAATAAAAGTTAGAAGATAATGATTCCATTTAACGAATCACTAGTAAATATTTTAAGTGCTACATGAGTTATCTTAAGCATTGGACACCTAAACAAAGACTGATCAAGAATAATTGCATTAGAGTGTTTACATAAGAAAGCAGAGTCCATTAACTACAGAAGAAACTAATTATTGGACATTGGTTTCATATGAAAGTGATTTTAATAATTCAAGCAACCAATTTATTAGAAAAGACAGGAAGAAGTGTTGTGAACCAGACACAGTGACACACACTTGATCTTCAAGTTACTTAATTGTCTATATCTCAAATATTTATTGGGTAATGTTTTGTATGTATGATGAAGTTAAATTCTAAAAAAATTCACAGAACTCTTTTTTGGTCATTTTACTTACAAATTCTAGAATATACTATATTTCATAGTCATTGCATTAGAGTAATTTGAGTGTTTCTAAGAAAGAGGGAATCCTGCAGCCACAGTTTAGTAAAAGGATACAACAAGAGTTCTAATTATATAGCAGTTTGTAATGCAGGAAGGCCGTGTTCAACTTATTTGCAATTTCAGCAATTAATTTACCCTGGTAAAGGGCCTGCTGAAGCTCTAGCTAAGTAGGTTGACGAGTTCCTTCTCCTGCCAAAGTTCCAGCGCCTTAGGCCAAGCCTCCAAAAATGCCACTACCAAAAGTGTATCCAAGGGGAACAAAAAGCATACCATGATGACCTAACTAAGTTATAGTTGTGCATATGCGACCACGACATAAAGAAAGCGGAAACTAAACTAAAATCAAGTAAATAGAGGCTTTGTTTGGATAAACAACTTAATCAAGTGTCTATAGCATAAACACTTAGCATATAATTGCTTATGTGCATGTTATCTCTATAACAAATGATAATATATAAGAAAAAGTGTGTGGTTTGTGTTCATAAATGAATAAACTATCAATTTAGTTCCTATACTCTCTCTTTAACTTAGTTGCTAACTTATAAATATATAATAAATAGTCCCTAAAGTATATAAACTCTGTCAATTTAGTTCTCAAATATATACCTCAGTAACATGAGTAAACCATTTGAGACTAAAACGGGGATTAGAGGCCCTATGAATAGGATGAGTTAAATAACAGGTTTCAGATATATTGAATTCAGCAGTTAATGATTGTAACTGTTCATTGTAACTTCTTCTAATAAACACACTGCAACAGGTTTCCCTTTGAATTGATGAATTCTCACACAGTGAATGCATCAACCTGTGTATCTCATTGCACATATTTACACCACTGCTATCTTTTCACAATAATAACAGTAATCAAACAAATAAACAAACATAATACTGAGTATTTCACAGGTTTCACATACGATAGTGAGATTTGTAGTGTCATCTATTGTTGTCTCATGAAATGGTAACCTCGATAATCACCGGTTATGTCCGGTTTCAAAAGGTTGTGTGAAATTGTTATTGTACCCGTTTTTCCTACTAATTTGGTAGGATGTGAAATGATAATGAGATTTTGATATTGATCAACATGCATAAGATCATAAAATCAATTACAATATAAACCAATTTCAACTAATGACCACAAACATACAGTAGAATACAATCCATATACATGCACAAATAACATTGAATCATAGAAACTAGGCAGTCAACATTTTCAATAAACACAATACAAATGTCTGACCAATAAACATTTCATGAAATTATTTCATCAGCTCATGTGCCATACTGGGTCATATTACAAATGCGATCAAACATATATTACCCTACAAATGCAGCCACTCAAGAGTACATAATACAATATAATTATAAAGATCATGAAAATGGTGAAGAAGAATACTTCAAAACCTCATTCTTCTTGGTTCTGTCATCTTCTTAAACTTGACCACTGTCACCACCAGGAATTGAAAGCAGAGATTCTGTATACATAACCACTAGGGATACATATTCTTTGTCACAGTAGGAGTGATGTTCTTGCAGCTGTCCTTTGTCATTATACTTGGCCAATGCACCACGCATGTTTCTTCCAACGATATCACCACTTTTTGTATAGTATTTCGGCCAAAAGGAGTGAGCAGGATTGCCATCAAAAGACAGGACATGAGTCTTAGTCCAAGACGATTGCACATTGTATTTTTCCATCACCCATATTTCAAATGTAACTCTATCAGACAAAATATCCCATAGAGCGAGACATCCTCTATACACCCATAAATCATACGCCCTGCTAGGACCATTGATTATATCATTTGGCAAACGCAACTCTAGAAGTTTCCTTTCAATTAAATGAAAGGCAACAATAACAGGCATTGATATATCATTACGAAAAGCCAACCAGTGAATAGCCCCATTTGAGAGTGACTCTATTAAGTTTAAAAGACTGTTCTGCGAATAAGGCAAAAGGTTACCACCCTCAACTGCGCTCCACACATTAGCTCTCAATGAGAAAATTCCCAAGTGAGATAGCATACCATCTGAGCTCGGACTCGATTCATAGGACATTGAAAGCACCAAGTAATCATCTGTTGACTCGTCATACCCAAAACCATAGAAATAATTTGCATCTGGATTGGAATCAATTGTAGTAAAAGGTATTCGTTTGTGAAATCCGGTGGATGGATTCCATATACGAAGGCTTGAATAACAGTTCAAAAGTATAAAGCCTCTACATGAACCTTTAAAATCAAGTTTACAAAAAGATTTGGGAGGCGACAAATCATCCATGTCCGATGAAGAAGAACTATAATAATCATCATCGTCGTCAATCAAAAAACTAATGTCGGGTGAATAAGAAGCACTATCATCATTAAGCGATGATTCAAGATCTATAGATAGAGATTCAAGATATGGGGTTATCAACATAATTCTGTTCGTGTGTGTTGCGGCGGTAAGTTGAAAGTGTGAATTAGCAAAGTGAGGTTGAGAGATAAGAGATAACCATGACTTACAAACGCATTTGAAACGAATAAGAGACTTGACTGGTAACCTAAGAAGGATTTGAATGATTAACTCAATAGGAAGATATGTCTCTGTCTGCATTCCTGCGTCTTCCTCCTCTAGCCCCCTGTGACTGTTGTTTCTCGTCGTTTTGATTTAGGGTTAAGGTTCCCAACTCTTTTATTTGTTGGTGGGGAGGATGGTAAAAGACATATTTGCCACTCATGTTTTTTATTTTATTTTTCATACTTTTTGTTCGTTTTGCAAAGGTATGTCTTCTTAACGTATTGTTTGGTAAGGCCAACAAACGAGACTTATAATCTTTTTTTTTTTTTGATAAGTCAAGAGTAAAATGACATCAAAAAAATAGTGATCAACTATATTGGAACAGTTTATATATATTATTATTAAAAAAAGGAAAAATTACATAAAAACTGGAGGACATAAAACCTGACCCAATCAACAACAATAACATGCAAAACCAAAAAAATCCACATAGTGGATTTAACCCTAAACAATTTTAACAATTAAGCACAGATATAAAGTTTGGTGAATGAATCGATCGTCAACATGAATCGGATCACGTACCATCAATTCCCTACAACAACGACAACAAGCATTGACGACTATTTCGAGTTCATATAGTCTCATGTCAATCAATAAGATGATTAGGATACCCGATAATGATGTATGAATTGATTGTCAACACAGAGCGATTCAAGAACCAAAAGCCCCTCCAACAAAAGCAGCAGCTATACCGATCCTTTCAAGTCCAAACCAAGTAAGAAGTATCTTCATTAAAACTGATCTCAAGCTTTAAAATTGAACATTGAATCCAACCGACAACACGGTTGCAGATCCATCAGTCCACCACTCACCGCGACGAACCTCGACAACAGTAAGTCTCAACGGTCGTCTGAATAAACCATCCAGAAGAAAGGCCACACTCTTTCGAGCTAACATAAGACCGGCGAAGTGAATGCAATCTGGAGCAACAGGAACAAAAACTTATAATTTATAAGCTTATATGACAAAAAAAAATCTTTGTTTGATAAATGCCATGTTATTACGAATTTATAGTTTATTTTACAAGTTTATAGGTTATTTTTCAAATATTATTTATAACCAGCAAAT
>Ga0315915_1009609_pt1 | contig 10927 bp, 9 predicted proteins | sample MpolbnodulesMG_FD_207738 | JGI IMG/M metagenome (GOLD analysis project Ga0315915, IMG submission 207738) | Medicago polymorpha root nodule microbial communities from Los Angeles, California, United States - branched nodules | ecosystem: Host-associated > Plants > Roots > Nodule | place: USA... | reverse complement strand
CCTCAAAAAGAGTTATCTCTCAGCTCCACACTACACAAAAATATAGTCTTTATCAAAGGTGCAATTACCGAATGAAGAGTTAATATTAGAATTGTTATTATTTGGGTTTTTGTCGGAGTTATGGGGTGAGCTTTATGAAGTACCAATCAGGGCAAATGAAATCGTGATAAAGAACAATAAGAAGAGTATCAAGCTAACAAATCTGAATAGAAAAAGAGAAATTACAAGAAGGATGTGTGCTTTTCAAATTAAGGTTGTTGAAGTGAAGGATATGGTAAATATTGTTGTCATGAGAACTGTTTTTCAAATTGATAGATTGTATATATTAAAAGAGACTCTAAGAACTAACTTGTTTAAAATGTATCTAAAACATTTACATGTTTTTTGGGCACCTGCGGTTGATGTATATAAGGCATTGATCAAAATGCATATATAAGTACATAAATTATGCAACGGACGCGTCAAAAATATTTAATGGTGTTTTGCATATTGTCGCGATATGACACTTGTAAAAGAAAAAATATTTAATAGGAACACTAGACTAATGTTGATATCTTAAAAATAGTCATGAATTTTAAAAATTTTGTCTTATCGACTTTATAATACAAATATATAAAAATTTACTTTCTCATATATAAATACATAGATTCTGCAATGGGCACGGTGCAAATATTTAACGGTATCTTGCATATAAAATAAAAAAATTAATAGAAACATTGCATTAATGATGATATCTTAAAAATAGTAATGAGTTGTCAAAATTTTATTATATCAATTTTCTCATATCAATACATACAAATTTGTTTGAAAAAAGATAAACACATACAATCAACAACATACACATATCAACTATTTAATGTATTAATAGAAAAGTAACCTCTATTGATAATTTTCGTTTAATATTTTTAATCATTTCACATTATTATTAATGTAATTGATTTTATATAGAAACCGCAATGTTATGCGACCCGTGCAAATGGAAGGGTCTTATACTCGTATTTATAGGGACAAAAAAATATTTAACCCTAAATTAAAAACAAAATTAATACCTTTGGTAAAAAAAACAAAATTAATACTCGAACAAAAAAAAAACGAATACAACGTAAACATTATTGAGGAACTTTCCACATAATAAGCCCGTTATAGAAAATACCCAAAATGCCCTTACTCAAATCCTTTTAAATAGCCGCGCGAAATCACCAAAGTAGTTGGAAAACCCTTCTTATTGAATGCCTTAGTTTTCGGTATCGGAAAACCCTATTTCTAGGCCGTCGGGAAAGCAAATTCAGCAACAATGGATCGAAAACCTCCACACCATTATCTCATAAGTACAAAACTGGTAATGTAAGATGGAAAGAAAAGCACAAGCACATCAATAGAAGAGGGGAAGGAAAGCACATAAGTCGTATCGGCAACGGATCGCAAGAGAAAGGAAAACACAAGCACACAATCAGCAATAAAAGATGGAAAGGAAAGCACAATTGTGCTGGCAACGGGTCACAAGAGAAAGGAAAACACAAACACAAAACCTGCAATAAAAGAGGGAAAGGAAAGCACAAAAGTTGTTATGACAACGGGTCACTCGTATTCCCTCTGAGGAAGAGGAAAACGAAAAGGACAGCAAGGAGAAGGAGAAGCTACTTATGGAGAAGGAAAATGTAAACGCAAAGCAAAAGAAAAAGATCAAACGAGTCGACAATTAATGGACACTCAACCAGAAAATTTTTATGGTCATGCATTCAAGGAACTTAAAGACAGGTTTATAAGAAGAGAAGGATTAGGAAAAGATAGTGTGTTCTTGTTTTCCCACTGTCCTAAAGGCCTGTTGCCAGGGACGGATCCAAAAAAACTGTCCAGTAGGGGCAAAATTATACACAACAAAAAACAAAATTTGAACTTAATACTAACATTTTTCCCTCTCATCAACAAATTAACATTTGCCTGTAAAAATATTCATTTCCATCGTTGTGGTTGCAAATCAAAGGTATTTCATAAAGAGTAAATAATTATATTTCTAGCCTCTTTTTTTTTTTAGGGAATATTTCTAGCCTCTTAAAACTCAACTATTGCCCCCACTAAATAATTAATTGATTTTCCGTAAAATATTTCTCTAAACTACTTCATTTGTCTTAAAATAAAAACACTCATTACGTATTTCACTCTCATTGAGAAAACTTGAAAGCGTAATTAATATATGTGTTTTATGTAAAGATGTATCTAAAATACCTTTTGTGTGTGGATGTGTGTGCGTGCGTGGGTGTGTGTATATAGTTAATCTTGGCTTTTAATATTCGCTAAATTTCTTTTTGCCACATTGTTTTCCAGATTTTTGTTGGGCCATAAGTGCGGCTCAATTAATTCAACCCATTGTTTCCTTTCATAATAATCAGAGAGCAAATATGTTTTCACCTCAATGTATAATTGACGGATTAGCTTTTCATGTTGATGGTATTTTGTGGCAACCATTAAGGTCCGTTTGATGGTCAGGATATGATAGAGATATGATATGACAAGGACATGATAAACATTAATCCTATCATGTGTTTGATGCACATGATAACAAACAAGATATCATTATAACTAAATGAAAAAATTGCTCTCATAATTAATTAAATATTGTAAAAATGACATGTTATTAATTATAATAGAAAATACATGCTATCATTTATTTTAAAAATGACAATATTTTAAAAATGGAAGAATATCAAGATAATAAATAAGGAATGATCTTCTAATCCCATCGAGGTAATTTCTAATCCAGCCTATACTCAGGATAGAAATTACAAAGGAAAGTAAGGATATGATAAGAAAATGGTTTATTTTATCTTATCCTTTTGGTGCATAAAACATGGGATTTCAACAGGATATGATTAATGTATCATATCCTGTCTCCTTATCCTGACCATTAAACGGACCCTAAATTGACCCATCAAAACCCGATACATCAAACCCTGAGTCTCAGGATAGAAAACACTATGTTCAGTCCACTTTCTTAGCTCTAAAGTTTATCCAAACAAGAGGCATTGTTTGGGATGTTGATTATCCATACTTGGGATACTATGATGAGGCCAGAAAGTTTGAGTTTCCTTCGGTAAACATTAATTATTAATAAATTAATGTCCATTACCGATTGGTTTTTTTTAGATTACCTTTAAAGTTATTTTTAAAATCATTTTGAATATTTTTATAGGCTTCAAAATTGAAACCGGAAGAAAAGGTGGTCTGTCCTTTATCTGAGACAAATTTTGGAGTCCTGTGGATGCCTGCTAGGAACCTTTAGATGCGAAGAAGATCTCTTGAGCTACAAATTTGTGCGTAACCATAACTATTTTCTACTCCTTTATTAGTTCCTTTTTATTTTTTTACACTAACTTTATTGTTTTCTTTCTTAGCCTAAGGTGTATTCTCTTCCAAAAAAGAAAGGAGTTATTTATAGACATTGTGTATTAATTGTTGGTGTGGGAAAGAATGAAAAAGGAGAAGAATATTTACAAATTCAAAACTCGTACGGAAGTAGTTGGGGGGACAAAGGATTTGGCTTCATCAGTTTGAAACTTTTTGTTCATATTCAAGGCATTAAAAGGGTTCATATGGAACCTCTCATATGTAACTAGAAAATTTCAACTTCAAAGGGTTCATATGTAACTTCTCAAATTGAAAAGAAAAATATAGATTAATTTTAAGAGAGAAATGTCAAAAAAGGGTTAATACATTATCTACTTTTATGTATTTCTCTCTTCAAATAAAATATTTCATTTCATTTAGGCTTTATTTGAGAGTTTGTATGAGAAGGGAGAGGGAGACCTTGGGGGAATGGTAGCAGACAAAAACAGAGAAATCTGTTTAAAAAAATTGACTGTTTTTGCAAAGAAGATAATTAATAATATACTTTTAATTTTGGAAGTATTAATTATACTAACAGATTGAATTTAGAGAATTTTACAATTTTTGAGTTCCCCCATTGAAGAGACGTTTGAAAATGTTTATTTGAATTTATTGACTTAAATATGTAAATCTCCCCTGTAAGTTCGCGTGTTTTTGGTTTTCGTCCCTGCATCTTTTTTTGTTCTAAAACAACCCCTGTAAGTTATAAATGTTTTGGTTTTGGTCCCTACCGTCATCATCTGTTACAGAAACGTCTATGTGGCAAACATATGATGACGTGGTAGACATGTGACGTGGCAGACGACGCTGATGTGTTGTTCCATATGCTGAATCACAAAGTTAAAGGGACCAAAATCAAAAAACAAAAGTCGTGCAGGGACCAAATCCAAAAATTGATAGACAACATTTTTATCATCTTCTTCCTTCATTTTCTTCTTCATTCATCTTCAACAATACATATTCATAAAAAAACTCAAGAAAAATTGAATACACCTAATATAATCATACCCATACATATTCGAACAACAACAACACTTAAAATTGAATACAGCATCTTTAGTAATACGGGTTGCTTGTTCTTGTACACAATGGTATAAGGTTAAAACGAATTTGTTCTTTTTCATATGAACCATGTTCTAACATTCCAAAACACCATAAAGGTTTCTCCTTTCACGGTTTTCCCACCACCCTCTCAACATTTTTGTGTTCACTACTATTAAGTGAGTGAGGGTCAAAGAAACATTCAGATTTTTCTTTCTTATTAGGGAAAAATTGTTGGTGTTTCATAGAGAAATTGTTGGTGGATTTTTTAGATTTTGTTGACTAAGTTTCTGGGTTTATGGTGTGACTGAGAGAGAAAATAAAAAAAAAACGTTCACATTCCCACACCATAACCCAGAAAATAAAAAACCCAGAAAATCCATTTTCTTCTCTTGTCTTGCTCTTCATCATAGTCTAAAAAATCCCTTTTCCTCTTCTCATCTTTTGTTCTTCATCCTCTATCAATCTTTCTCTATGCCAACATTCTTTGTTTCTTTCATGTTTCCCTTCTTTTTTATGTCCAAAGTCCACACTCCCTCGTCTTCCTTCTTCATTTTTTTCTACTCTATACGAAAATTCAATTGAAGTTGTTGTAATTTATGAGTTCTGTTGTAGTTGGTTTTCTTTATGTTTCTATAAATTGTAATGGGTTAAATTGAAAATGGTGGTAGATGCTTCTCAACAATCACCATCGCCGGATTCAATTTTGAACTCAGATGGTGTTGATGAAATTTTGAACTTGGATGGTAAAAATTTTATACACTGCTGGGTTAATTTTAACGGATTTATGGGTCTTTGAAAGAAGAAGAGATGAAAATTGGGATTTTAAAAACATAATTTGAGTTTTTAAAGTTGATTTTCTGGGTTTTTAATGTTTATGGTGAAGGTGACATGAAGATGGAACGAAGGTGATATGAAGATGAAGATTTATATGAATTTTTTAGTTTGGTCCCTGTGCAATTTTTTTTTTGGTCCCTCTAATTTTGTGACTCAGCATATGGAACGACACATCATCGTCGTCTGCCACATCACACGGTACCATGTCATCCTCCATTTGCCACATAGACGTTTTTGTAACCGATGATGACGGCATGGATCAAAACCAAAACATTTATAACTTACAGGAGTTGTTTTAGAACAAAAAAAGATACAGGGACGAAAACCAAAAACACGTGAACTTACAAGGACGATTTACATGTTTAAGCCAAATTTATTTTATGACATTGCGTTACTTATAGAAATAAAAATCACTAAAGTGACCTTAATAAGACTGCATTATTTTAAGACTAACATTATTTAACAAGAATAAACAAAAGGAAATGAACGTAGTAACAGGCACTAAACACTATTGTCAAATACCTTCAATCGTTAAGTTGACAGGACAAAAATGAAGTATTCTTTGGAATTACTATTAAAAGGAATGGTGTCAATACATATGGAAGTATTTAACAGTAATTTCATTACAATGCACATCAATACAAGTTCTTCCACTTAACGGTTTCATTTACTCTTTGGTCATAAACCACATGAAATCGAGTTACATTGCAGATAGTGTTGCGTTTGCCTCTGCAACAAAAAAACATTACATGTAATAACTTCATTATGAAGAAATACCTACTCTCATAATTACATTCAAAACCTGGAATAGAACTGATGTCAATAGACTAGCGGTAACTACTACAGTACATGAAGAATTTCAGACTCCGTAACTCAAATCACTTGAACAAGCAAATTTATAACATTAAAAAGGGGTATTGTAAAAACACACTCAGCCACAAATTAAACATTGAATTAAAGACGATAAGGACCACTCATTGAACTTCCCAGTCGTCAGTAAAACACATACCCACTTAATTGTTAAGGCTTTAAACTCATCTACAGAATTTATACACGTAAAGTTGAATGAAATCAAAATAAAATTAGAAGAAAAATGATTCCTAAACATCAAAATTTTGATGTCAAATACAATGTCGTTTGATTTTTTATGTATATTTTTTAATAGTGCAAATTATAAAGGATAACAAATAAGTTAAAGATAGAGATGAACACATTGACACAAACAATGTCCTAGTTCAAACATTTTAACAAAAAAGCAGGCAGCAGCTGGTAAGAGCCTTACATACCACATTCTTTGTAATGAAAACAGAACATGGACAGATATACAATGATAAATCAATAGATTCGATTATTGACCCCATTGGCAAGGACATGAAATCAACTTAGAATGCAATTTGGTAACTTCAGCAAATGCCTCCAAGCAGGTCTCAACTTCCTATCAATATCTTCCCTGCATAAAATAACAAAAACAAATCACATTTTGCATTGATTGAAACAAAGACGAATAGATATGCCATTTACAGTTTCACATGATTCGGAAAACAAGGCGAGCATTACTCCTTTGCAATTTTATTTTTTTGTTATTCTAAATTGTATAAACTTAAATATTGCTCCATTCTATTCTATCATACCTCTCCAGTAAAATTGCCAGGGCCAGGAGGCGGAAATCTTTGTTGGGACCCTGTCTGTTCTTCAGCATGATTATTCCCCTTCTGGGCTTGATCAAATTCCTCCATATATGATGGTTTGAAATCCCATCCACCTTCACTAGGCACAGAGTTTCCTCTTTCTCCCTGTCCCGGTGGTCCAAAGTTCTGCTGTGGCGCATAATTTCTTCTTTCTCCTTGTCCTGGCGGGCCAAAGTTCTGCTGCGGTGCATAATTTCTTCTGTCTACTTCTCCCGGTGGTCCGAAGTTCTGCTGTGGCACATAATTTCTTCTTTCTCCTTCTCCCGGTGGTCCCAAGCTCTGCTGTGGTGGATACTGCGGCGAAGCAGGACCATAGGTTTGCTGTTTGGAATAATTTTGTGGCGTTTGATTGAAGTTCTGCGGGGCTGAATAATTTTGTGGAGCTTGACCATAGTTTTGTTTGGGTGGATAACCTTGTGATGCTTGAACATAGCTCTGTTGGGGTGGATAACGCTGCGATGCTTGATCATAGCTCTGCTGGGGTGGTAAACGCTGCGATGCTGAATCAATTCGGATATTTGGCTGTTGTTGGCCAATGTTTTGTTGTGGAGGAATGTGTGATGCTTGGCCATAGTTCTGTTGAGGTGGAAAATTTTGTGGAGGTCCATAGTTTCTACCATCCCTTGGCATGGAATCCCGGTTGTTGTAAGAGGGATTCCCTCGGTTGTTTGGCAATTGATTATTCTGCCGATAGTCTCGTCTTCCTCCTAGATTTCTCCCAAATTGTACTGGTGGAGGTCGAGGGATGATTTGTCCTTCAATGTACTGATCTCCTGTATCACACACCAAAAGTTGCTCCCAAATAAATTCTCATGATCAAATTTGCAGCCAAGTATTTAAGAAACCAGAAATAAAATAGCTTGCATTTTTAAACTAGCAATGAATAGCTTCAATCAATTAACCAGAACGCGAGAGACGATAAATACATAAGCAAAATTCTTACCTCCATACTCCTTGTTCACAGGGTCAAGGTAAGAATCCGGCAACACAAAGATAACTCCGGGCAAACCTGTCGAAAAGCACAACAATCCAAAATCATTTTCAATTGTCTCAACTAAAATAGGTCAATGAAATCTAAGGGCCTGTTTGTAATAGCTTTTTTTAAGAATGATTTATACAATGTATCATTTTTTGGCTATAATTTTGTAAAAAATGCTTCAAATGAAAAATTGATTTAAACAACTTATCTTAAGTATTTAATCATTTTGCAATGCCGAAATTACTTTTTTAATTTATAACAAATGAGTTTGAAATAATTTCTACTCTTTTTTGAGTAACTTTTCATAAAAATCATTTTTAGAAATACAGGATAAAAATCACTTTTTTTTCTTTCTAATCTATAACAAACAGGCCATAAACTAGGTCAATGAAATCTAATCTAAGTAGGAATAAAAAACAAATACCTTCAAATTTCTTGGACTCTTCTTCAGTCATAACAGCTTGAAATCCAGTGTAAGTGGTTGTACTGCAAGCATAAATTTTCTTCTTCGCCTCTTCCACACTAAAAAATGACACATACAAAATTAAACAACTTTTTCATAATCTTAAACTTTCTAAATTAAATTTTGAATTGATGATAATCAAAAACCAATACCTGATATTGAGACCCTTGGCACAAGTTTCTTCATAAAAACGAATCATTTCTTCAGGTGGAGGTTTGTTATCTCTGGGAAAATCACAAACGAAGAGCCAGTGATTGAAATCGCAACCTTCGAAGAGAATGGTGTCAGGACCAATCTCTGGACTGACTTCTGATGTCTCTCCGTAGCGAGAAGACAAGAGAGAAATCGAGGTTGATCTGAATGAACGGGATTGAACGCCGTCGACGACGTTTGGGGATTTCGAAAGTGAAAAGCGTGATGAAATGGAACCGGTAATTGGGACCGAAAGCGAAGTCGCAGTAGCTGAGAAGGAGTGGTGGAGGCCGGAGAGTGATCTCAGGCTACGGCGGAGGAGAATTAGCGACGATGCCATGGCGGTGGTTGGAGAGAGTAGGGTTTTGGTGAGAGTAGGGTTTTGAGAAGCTTCGTAAAATGAAACGCTGATACAAGTATATCTGACGATGCCATGGCGGTTCAACCGGTTACTAAACCGGGTTTTTTTTGTATTGTTGGGCTTACTCGTGGATAATTCCATATCATTAATTGTGTTAATATGAAAGTAAACTAAAATTTGATTAAAAATTGTTCTACCTAAAAATCAAAATCGTCTCAATAATTTGTCCCATTGGATGCATTAAGTTTTTTTTAAAAAATAAATATTTGGATTTTTGAAATAAAATAATTTGGCCATATTTAGTGTCATGCTTTATATTTGCATTTTTAAAACTACTATCTCCGGTCACATATATAAGTAAAAAATATTTTTTTTTTCAGATTCATTGAATAATTAATGTATATATAATTTATAATATATACTAAATACATTAGTTATTCAAAAAACATATATTTTTTTTGCTCATATGAGACTAGAGGAAGTATATTAATTGATAAAATAGAAAATGAAGATGGTCTTAACCCATTAATCATAACAAAAACATCTCTTTGGTTGAGTATAACAAATACATTTTTTTTAATTACTATGATATTGGTACGAAGTTTCCACCGTTGTTTAGCGGTGACTAATCTCCGTCGGAGAATTTGTGGGATATACAAGATGGGTTCTCCCCTCTCAATCGATTTTTTTCCATACGCATAAGCATTAATCGAACCACTAACCACATGTTTAAGGGGTCAAAGTCCCTTACCACTTAGAAGAATCCATTAAAGGGTCCAAATCTCATACCACTTAAACCAATATATTGTTGGCATATACAAATACATTTATATTTGTAAAAATATATGTTTATTACGACTAATAAGTTGTATGCTTAAGCAGGAAAAATTCTAAACATAAATTTTAAGCTTATTTACATTTTTTATTCCATCATTTTTTTCAGCTCAACGAGTTGGTCCCTCTATTTGTGATGTGACAAATTTAAGCTTACTCATCATGTTATATGTTATATCATTTAAAATATGTATTTAATTTAGAAATTTGTGGGATAGACCAAAACTTATGTATTTTAAAATAAGAGAGCTAAAATTGTACTTAAATCTATAATTTATTGTAAAAGTTATTTGGCACATAAAAGTTCACGAGTTAAAATTCAATCTATATGAGTGAGTGCTATCATCAATTTTCTTCATACCTTTCTTGGCCAATAGATTAAGAGAATAATTATGTTAGTTTTATTGCCTTAATCGTCAGATCAAGTGACACATGTTGCTTTTCTCTAACTGATTTATTGATTTCACTTTTATGATTTGACTTTTCTTCTATTGGCATCATAACATTATGGGCAGCACTTCAGTGACATTGAGTCTCCAATGTCACCTACCATTGCCCAATCAAAGACTGCCATGTGGCATCTTAATTTTTTGAAACAAAAAAGCTGTGAAAAAATAAAGTAACACGTTTTCCTTCACTCACCCAATTCCTCCCTGATTCGTTTCTGCACACAGCACACCCACCATGGTCATCAACCTCTTCTTTACTGCCGCGTGACCATGACCCTCCACCATCTCTTCCGCCGCAACTGTCATCATCGTCGGAACCAACATAAGAATAACGTTGTTGTTTTCCATTTCTGTTAGTTCTTTCATTACCGACGTTGCTGGATCCGTCATTTCTGACGAAGACAAATTAGTGTTGTTGGTGTTATATTATATTCTGCACTGGAATCATTGCTGCTGTTAGGTTCCACTTCCATAGTTAACAAAAATTTATAAAATAAAATAAAAATTTATTATTAAAACCCTTCTGAAAAACGTAGAGAAATACTAAAAAAAGAATCGATTTTTTTGGAGCATTCTTTTGGGATTGAAATTGTGTTTTGAATTTGTCAACGACGGCGAACGGCGGAGAAAAGAGAAGAAACGCAGGCTAGGAGGAGGAGGAGGATGGGTAAACAAGGCGAAAGTTATCTTCTCTCTTTG
>Ga0315915_1009607_pt1 | contig 10930 bp, 4 predicted proteins | sample MpolbnodulesMG_FD_207738 | JGI IMG/M metagenome (GOLD analysis project Ga0315915, IMG submission 207738) | Medicago polymorpha root nodule microbial communities from Los Angeles, California, United States - branched nodules | ecosystem: Host-associated > Plants > Roots > Nodule | place: USA... | reverse complement strand
AGTGAAAAAAACTAAAAGCAATAAAAAGATGAAAAACTACAAACGCATTGAGCCATGCCACATGCATCAACCATGACAATAAATAAACATGACAACTTTCCCCCATTTGCAAATTTGAAGAAGACGAAGCTCCATTCTTAACAAGTCAATCCACATCAATCATCAAATTTGTTGATAAAACATGTGAAAGAGCAGATATAGGGCCAAACATATTTTTATAGAGTCTATTGAAACCAAAAGAAGCTTAATAACTACGTACAAAGATTTTTTATTTATAAAAGGAGCTTGAAAAAAGTTTTTAATATCAACTTTATATCCACTTCTCCCCACTTATACAAACAAGACCGCACTCCGAATCTTGGACAATGACATGTATAATATAATAGAGCATTGCTATATATCTCGAAGAAGTTTTTCAAGAAGGGATCGTGAAAATTCGTTTAGCCGATTAAACTAATTGATGGCCAGAAATCACGAGCATTCCTTGTGTTATTGTTATTTAATTATTTATGAAGCATGTTGTTACCTTTTTAAGATGAAGCAGTGAGTTAAATAAATATAAGATCTAATGGACATTGAGTTGCCAAACAAGAATCTAGTTTTATTATGGTAACTATTATTGACTTAACTAACTAAATGAAAACTTTCATTTGAAGTATAAGATTATTTAATTTTGTAAACAAATAAGAAAGATGTAGAAGAAGTGGTAACAATAAAAGGCACTACTTCCCTCCTTACATTTTCAGTTTGAAATTTCATTGAAATTCTCAAAGGGAATGGCAATGGTACTACACGCAATCTCCATGAAGAAGCGATCATCAAAGAACCAAAAGCTCTGCCTCGAAGATTACATTCATCTTCTTCATTCTCGCAACACTAATGATCTCACTATGAATCAACTCAATCAGGTTCCATTCATTTCCTTCTATTTTCATTTTTGAAACCTAATTTTCAATTTCAATTTTCTCATCGTTTTTTTCTTCTTCTCAGGTCATTCGTATTCACGGCTTCAAGAAAATTCATCACGCTCCTAAGGTACTTACAATTTCTCTCTGTTCTTTTCTTTCTTATTTATTTATCATGCAGATTTTTAAATTCAACTGTTTAATTGAATTCAGAAGATCTCTAGTAGTAATAGTTAGTTCAACGAGTTTTTATTTTTTGTAATGTTGCTGTTGCTATGCAAATCTTCAAAGAACGAGAGATTGTTGATGAATAATTTCGTTTTACGAAATTTGCGAAACCGATTTTGGATCTAATTTTGCAGAAAGTGTTGACTGATGCTGTGGACGCGATCGATCTGGTGGATCTACCACGATCTACGCTTTCAGAGAGCATTTCCGCGTTCGCAGTGCTGACAGTGGAAGAAGCTGTTTCAGATCTCAGCGATCTGAACTGGCAAGAGTGTTGTGTCACTTCTATCCAGAAATTTGGTTGCTGCGAGGATCGGAGATCGTTTCCTGCTTCGGTGGATCAGAATCAGTTGCAGTCACAAAGCCATAGTCTCATCCCTGAAACTTTTAAGCGTAAGCTAGAAGCTACAAAATTGGTGCCAAGGCGTAAGAGAAGCAGTATTCAATCTCTTCACTCTTCCCCGTCGATTGTTGATTCTGCTTCACTCGCTTCGTGTTGAACAAATGACTCTACTAGTCTATTGCTTTTTTCGCTCTATGAGCTATAGTATATGCGTGTTGTTCCATTTAATCAATGTTAGTAGTGGATTATGAAGATGTAAATTGAGAGTTAATATGATTCTTCATGTTATATCAGTATTATACATGTTTGGTGAGTTAGAGAATCATGATTCTATTCTCTATGAATTTCCATATTAATTTGAGGTAAATGTTTAGTGGTTTTACTTTGAATCTTTTCCCTTGTTTGTTGTATTCTTGCTCATGGATTTTTGCCAAAAGAATCATCACCCCTTCATAAAAATAAAACTAACAGGTTAACCATTTTGGACTGAAGTATTTAACCAGGCATGGAAATTCAATAATAATGTGTATTTTCCCAATTTAACCAGGCATGGACCTCAGAACATCAACATTAGCTTCTGCCTTATAGTTCACATTTTGTGGCAACATAATTGCTAAGGAATATGATTCAAATTAAAAAAACCATGTAAGAATTAAACTTCAAAATAGCAGTGTCTCCATATGAAGTTGCATCAGTATTCAATGGAAGAAGAAATACACAAATCAATACTCCTTTACACAATTTTCCACAGTCAATTGGGAGTTTCTTTTCCCTTGCTAGGAGTTGTGGCCAATCAACAAGAAACAAAAAGAATGGAAAGGTAGATAATGAACTAAATTATAATCAAACTCAGATTACTGATAAACCATATAGTAGTGTAAAGATTATTGTACAATAACAAATGCTATTGAAATACTATCTTCTAACCCATCACTACTAATTCCAGCATATATACTACTAGCAAAATAATATTTCCATGCATGGTAATTCAATTGGGTAGTGCTATTTCAAGCAAAATAACTTATCCTGAATTCACTGCCACCATTCGATCTTATTTAGCATAAGGCATGGATGGTTTGATAAAAAGATGGGGTCATGCTACAGTTACATGCTAAAACCTACAAGGAAGTCGTGATGTTTTCGCTAATAATTTTTTTGCTAGAAGCAGCATTACCCAATTCAATTCTATGCCAAAATTAGTGTATATATACAAACCTACTTCTCTACTATTCCTTGATTCAAGGATGCTATTCCTTGAAAGGATTTTCTTCCAACACATATGTTTTGTGCATTGACACTGGACTTTTTTCATATGTTTTGAGATCATTGGAGCAAAGGAATGAAATTTACTAAACTACGTTTTACTTCTGTTTACTTCTCATTACGTCCATGGCATGTGTTTGTTAGTGTTTTAGTTATTTATTTACATAATGAGATTATGTGAGGAAAGGAAAATGCATATACAATGCATGATTTAGTTTTTGATAAAAATGGAAATTAAATTAACAAAACCATATTTAATTCACTTTTTTTTTTAAGGAAAAAACATATTAAATATTCACTTATTTATCAAGATGTGGTACTTAATAATATTGTTGATTGTGTGGATTTACTCACAACAGTAATTGCATCAAATTCCTCTTAATTTCTATTAACGACATTTATAGGTGTGATCCTGTAAAAGCATGCAGTAACCTCTTTTCCAATTTTCACATAGGAATCAGAATGACTCAACAATATTTTGTTTTTAAGATGCTATATTTTCAATTCCTTGTTATCCTGTGAAATTTTAATTTTGAATTGCTTTTTGCTGGAACATCATGGTGTTGTTTGATCCATAGAACCAAAGCCACATAGTGACTCAAGATATCTTGGTGAATGACATAAATATTTTTTGTTGAACAGGAAGTGCCTTCTGGGTTTCTAAGCTTAAACAGAATCACGAGCCACGACAGGTCTCACTCTACAATATTCAAATTCAAGTATTCAATTGTGCATTCGCTGTTCTTTTTCATTCTTTTGTTCTCTCTTTATCTATTAACTCATTTGAATTATGAACTATATTATGGAAGTTGATTTGAGCAAAGAACTCTCAGCTCCTGTTGTACAACGACAAATAGAGACACCAACCATTGTAAAAGATGTGTATCTTCTTTTGATTTTTCCCTGATTAATTAATATATCTTTTGGAATTTACGAGTTCTGATCTTCAGTATTTAATTCTCTTTATCTATTTAATATCGAATTCTATTTGAACAACAAAGTAAGTGCATGGTTTGTTCCGTTGTTTTTCCACAAGGTTCATTTATCTTTCTATAAATTTAATGTCGACCAGGCGACTGAAAGTGAAAGCAAGAGGTAAGATGGACATTAGCACCGACACAACCGAGCAAGACATATGGAATAGAGCTGCAACTGACGGCAGCATAAGTAACTTTTCTATATATCACTTTAAATCCGTGATTTGTATCTATTTTTTTACTAACTGGATATATTTCTAGCTTAATATAAGTTATAGCCTAGGACTAGTAGGACATGCGGCTCAACCCATAGTTTACTTTTGAACCTAAAATGGTAACTTGACGATTGTTAATATTAACTTCCTATAGCATGTGATGTTTAGGGAATCAAGGAAGTCTTGTGAAAATCCCGAAGTATTGGCTGCTCAATACATGGAGCAGTCTGATAAGGTTGTCAATACTGTTTTCTGGTTGCTTTTTCTTCATGTTTGTTTTGTCTTGCCTTTAATTGAGATCATGCAGTTCTAGAAAACATTCCGAACATACAGAAGTTTTCGTCTATGGTGGCATGTTTAGGTTGATGAGACGATGATGTTGTGATTTCTGCAACAGATGCAATGGTCGAGGTGCAAGATGGAGGGCGAATAAGTTCTTGTTCTTACGTTTGCAATTGAGTAGAAGCATATGCTTTAGTTGGAGGAGGTGACTTCCCTTTTTCCTACACTAGATAAGTCGGAGGACGAGGAAGATCATGTTTCTTAACCATTTTTGTTTCTTCTGGAGTAAGCCATTTGAAGGCATCCATTCATCTTTTGGTGATCTTTGTCATAATATAAGCTGCTTGTGATCTTTATACCAATTAGCCAAGTATTCAACCTTTTTTAGCTTAGCCAGCTGAAGAACATGTCTTTCATGGTAACCAACCTAGGCATTCAACTTCTCTATCAAACTTACCAACTTTCGCAAACATCGGTATTCATTGAAAGGTTCTCATGATTTAATAAAGCATTCTAATGTGTTATTGATATTTCTTTGTAAGATATTATTTTTAGAGTCTTTTTAGTTAAGTATTAGGTTTATTTTCACCGGTTTTAGCGTTGAGAACCTTATCATCCAAGGTTATATCATAAACCATATCACACAAAGGTTTCTTAACAATCCATGGTTAAACCATACATTATCATCCCCATCTCCTATATTTAAAGTAAAATTGTCGTGTATGAAGTTCATAGCATTCAAAATGGCTTTCCAAGTTGAAGAACCCATAACTGGTTTATCAAGAAAGAAAGCAACTTCTTTCATATACTTGTTTGCCAAAACTTTGACCCATGGTTTATTATAATTTGTAAAAGGCTCCAAACCAACTTTCCTCGTAAAGCCACATTTTTAACCGTGTGCGAATATCCAAGCCACCGATCTTCCTGGGTTGAGTAGTCTTCTTCCAACTTGCCAAACAAAATTTATAAGGTCTCACAAGCATTCTGAAGAGACCATTGAATCTGCATATTGTAAGGTGGAAGAGAGGTAAGAACCGCATTAGCCATCGTTACTCTACCTTGTTTATTAAAAACCCTTCTTTTCCAGGCTGCCAACTTTGTTGTTACCTCATATCATAAATATAAAGAATATTGTCTTCTTTTATAGTCCAACCCCAAATACTTATCCAGCCTATTGTGACTTTAATTCCCGCCTTCTGTTCTAGATTCACTTCTGTTTCCCTATACACCCCTTTGGAGGCATAAGCCATTGATTTATTTATTAAGTTAAGGCTAACTTTTAGACCTAAGAAAGAGCAAAACTTATTCAAAAGATTAGATATATTAAAATTGTCAAAAGAAATTGTTTTTTTTTAACAGGTAAATTAATAATTATATAAAGATTAAAATGGGTTGTTTCAAAAAAAAAAATTGGAAAAGAAAAGTCATGTCAAAAGTTTATATTTCCTACATACAAAGTGTAGTATACTAAATAGAATAGATATGTTAAAATTATAAAAAAAAATGATAGGATAGGATATACTAAAATAAAATTATTTATTTATTAAAAATTTAACTATATATAAAAGATTACCTTTAATTAATTTATATAAAAAAAACAGCTGTATGTAAAAAAAACAGCTGTTATTCAAAAACTAAATTGTTAAATATATTTTTTGGATAGAAATTTATTAAATACATTTGACAGTAAAATCAGATTTATCTCATATATTTGGTTATAAAATCCAGAAAAATCAACAAAAAAGGCAAAAAAATGAACTTATTCTAGAAGAAAAAATCTCAACCGTCCAATCACACTAAAGTTACCTTCGAAGAATCTAGACCGTCTAAAAAATCCTAATGTCAAACAAACAGCCCATCTCCTCGACTATATAACAATACAAGGTGTGTTACTTCAAACACAAAAAAAAAAAAAAAAAAACAAAAACAACTTCCATCCCTCTCAAGATTTCTTCGTGTAGATTCTTGACATTGTTCAACCATGCGTCCACCAATGAGGAGAGTGGATTACAAAATAGGAGATAAAGTAGAAGTATGCAGTAGAGAAGAGGGGTTTTTTGGTTCGTACTACAAAGCCACGGTTGTTTCATGCCTCCAAAATGGACAATACATGGTTCAATACAAGAATCTTTTGCTTGATGACAAGTCTGGACCTCTTGTAGAGACTGTTTATCCATATGAGCTTCGTCCAACACCACCACGTGTTCGTAATCCTCATGAATTTCAACTCAATCAGAAAGTTGATGCTTTCCATAATGATGGTTGGTGGGTAGGGCAAATCACTAGTGAGAAGATCATCGATGAAGAGGGTCATTGCTATTGGGTGTATTTCAGCACTAGCTCAGAGACGAATTACTACCACTATGATCAGATCAGAGTTCATCATGAGTGGTTTGGAGGAGAGTGGATCTTGGATGCATAATTCATATCATAATTCATGATTGTAAACATTGGTCTTGTTTTATGTATTTTGAACTGGTTATTGGCAATAAAATTCAGTCTTTTAATTTCTTTGGTTAATTTTGTACAGTACTTTTTTCCTTCATTTAATTGCGTTTGCATCGATCTCTTTCTTGTTCTTTAAATTAGTTTGCTGTGGGTGGGTTATAATACCGTTAATTAATTGATCAATACCAGGGGCTGACTGGGTTTGGGTTGGGGTGTTTGTTGATAACTTGCAAGGAAAATAAAACCCTTTGTGCTAATAAAGAGGTTAATTGGTAGTATTATCTACTGTAATCTATCCCCATTAAACAAGTACGTTGAACTGCTTTGAGCACCAATAAGGAACGCTAAATGAGCCCTTGAAAATAATACAATCTTTCTTGCCAAAAAAATAATAATAATAAATACAATCTTTACGGGTTTCATTTAGATCAAAAGATTTTTTTTTGTTAAGTAGTCTAATGGTTAGAGCTTACACAATTTAATTGTAGAGAAGTGGAGTGTCCGGAATTTGATCTTCGGCCCTACATATAATATGCAATATCCCTATCAACCGAGTTAAGCTCACGGGGATTAGTTAAAAAGATTATACATGTATATTTGCTTTAAAAAAGATTATATATGTTCATCAATATCAACATTTTTTTGTTCCGTGTATTAGTTAGTACTGTATGATAACCATTCTCATTGTTATTTATAAGAAATAAAAAAATTCATTCAGTTTATTAGTGACAAACATTTCTTCTTTTTAGGAATTGTACTTTTCAACACACTCTTTAATGATTCATTTATAAAAAATAATGTGTAAATAATAAAGTGATATACAAAAAAATATTATATGAAGTTGATAATTGACAACTAGTCATTTTTTTTTTATAATAAATACAAATTTTTATGTGTTTTTTATACAGAAAATTGATTTTGTTTACACAAATCAAATGACACGTGCCAAAGAATTAAATGAAATTATTTTTGTCTTTTGATAGTTTTTTTAAAGAAATAAATAATTGATTGTTTTTTATTAAGTCCATAGTAGATGATGGAGCTCTTTTTGAATAAGGTTATAAAAAGATGAAAAAGAAAAGTCAAAGTTTTAATTATTCTAAAATATTAAAATAAGGTAAATTAATTAAGGGTGATAATTATGTAAAAATAATTGTAAAGAGTATGCCAAGTCCCTTTAGACAAAAGGGAAAAAAAACTAAATATTAGTACTAATAATATATTATAATGTTTTACTAAACTTATAAAAAAAATGATAAGATATACTAAAATAAAAAATGAAATTAATTCTTTAATAAAATAAACAACCTTATAAAAGATTACCATGAATCAAAGTATATAACAAAAAATGGTGATATTCAAAAAAGTATATAACAAAAAAATGGTGTTATTCAAAAAATCAAATTAATAGTCTTATAAAAAAGAAATCAAATTATTGATGTATTTGACTGCAGTTTTTTTTTAAAGAAATCAAATTATTAATTATATTTGACTACAGTTTTAAAAAAATTGACTAAGAAAAATAATATCAAATGATTGGTAACACAACAAAATTTAGCAATAAATTTCTTAATCTCAAGATTTGAAACCATTGGCCAATAATGAATATTTTTTTACAAGAGCCAAAGATGAAATCAGAACAGTAGAATCACCTTAACGATTACAAGTTTCCTTATTATGTTGCAAAAACTTCCAATCCAAAACACAAACAACTTAATCACCTCAACTTTATAAGAACCAAGTATGTGTGATACTTTGCACACCAAAAAAAAACTAAATGAATTCTTTTTTTTTAGCAATTGCAATTGCTTAAGCTTTTATCCACCAATGAACTCTTATCAGTAAAGTCTAAAGTTGATCAAACACTATTTTTTTCTTAAAAAATGATAAAGATGTTTAACTATCGTTAATCACTTCAAATATATCAAAGTGCATGTTGAATCATCAAAAGATTAACAAATAATGAGAATTCAAGCAGCACATCTGGTTGACATGCTTTTAGATTTGGTGAGTGTTGTTGATAACCTATAAAATATAAGTATTTCTTGCATAACATTTTTTATACCTAATTAGAGTCATACAACTATTGGATTGAGATCCGGTGATTCACATCTTTTTTCTTAGTAAAAAAAAACTATCTTTTTTCACAAGTGTTATTTAGACATGTAACAATTTATATTGTATGCCACCACTATATACGAATGAGAGAAAAATAATTTAAAAATAGGAAATCATATAAATATATGATGTTGATATCAAATTTTGTGTCATTAATTTTTTGGTTATAAAAAAAGATTAATGATAATGTGGAGTTCGACCAAAAAGTTGGTAAAATCTGATAAAAAATTGCTCCATCATAAATCGTTAACTACTTGAAACAATTGAAACAATTATTTGTGTCAATTTTTTTTAACAAAGTAACTCCCTTTATCATTAATACAAAACAATGCAATCCTACCCAAAAGATGATATCTTTGCTTAGGTCAAAATGGTATATTACCTAATATGTTAATCAATAGGATAATACTAAATATATATTAGTTGTTTTGAAGTTTTTCTTCAAGGGAGTGTTTGAAAGGTTGACAATTGATCACGTGCCCTATATAGATATGCTAATGAAAGCTATTTCCTTGGATCGATGTAGCTATATGTATTATTACTTTCTTTTTTGTTGAGAGAATGTATCATTACTCGTGCATATGCCTTTTTTTTTTAGGGATACTTGTGCATATGCTATGTATTATTACTTGTGCATTATATATCTTCTATAAATTTGACTTATTTACACCCATAATTGATAGTATAATTCGTTCGAATTTAATTTGTTTCCAATACTCTTATTTTCAATTAAAAAATTATAAGAAAATATACCATTTATAACGACAGACATTTCGTGTCAGTCTGTTCAATCTTCTTATTATGCTAATTTGTATATAATACGAACAATAGTTTTTGTGAAATTTTGATTAAAATTATAGATATAAATAATAGATATTTTGCACTTTTAAATCGTAACAAACTATACTTATTTTTTTCAATGATATCAACAATATAATATTTTTCAAGAAAATATTACAAATATAATATAAATTCTTATCTTTTTACTGACACCAACAAAATAGCATTCTAATCGTCAAATTTATTTAAGGGTATAACTGAAAGAAAAAAAAGTTAGCGCAAAACGATATATTTTCTTTATATATAGATTAAGGGTATAATTGGAAGAAGAGACATATAAGAGACCTACTGCACCAATATGAAAATACATAATTCTTATTTTTATCCACTGAGTTTTTTTTACAAGGTTTTAGTTAAAATTATGTTATTCCGGTATTTTATCTAGAATGATAGTCTAGGCCCCATATCTCTTTTATCTTTTCTTATTATCTTATACTATATATATAAAAAATAAAAAAAAACATATTTTAGCTCTTTTTGGCCGACTTTTTCTCTTTTTAAAAATATCCTCAATTTTCAATATAAATAACAAACACACACAAAACAAATAGATAATAATAAATTTAAAAATTAAAATAAAAGTGTAACAAACACAACTGTCCAATTTTTTCTTTATCATTTAAGAAGTGTAACAAACTAGATGAGTGTATCTATACTTACTTTTTTACTAACCCAATTATACCCTTAAACAACAACTTTTTCTATAATAAAGATTGTTGTTGGTGTCATTAAAAAATAAGAATTTAGATTATTTTTTTTGTTACATTGTTGGTTTCATTGAAATATATAATTATGGTTAATTTAATTTGTTATAATTTGAAAGCATAAAACATTTATAATTTTAGTTTTAATCAAAATTTCATTAAAAAAAACAGCGTTCATGTACTTGCAGTGAGTACAATATTAGAATCTAGGGTTTAGACTGTTTATGCGATACATTGAGAATGATTTCAAGAGGGGTATTTATAACCTTTTGTGGGTCTGTTTCTGCGTGACTTCAACCCTAAGTCAGCTGGGCTTTTATACTTATTATTAAGCTTCAGACGCTTCTAGAAGCTAGCTGAGGCGGCGCCTCTAGGAGGGCGCACCTAGGCTTTATGAGACCTTATGGAGGGCGCCCAAGCCCTTCTAGAGGGTGTTTGAACCCTCAGGAATATATTGACAGTTCAGTTCAATTTTTTAAAACATTAGCGCAATAAAAAAATGAAAAGACAAACACGTAAATGTCCGTCTTTTCGCTAGTTAACAATAAAAGTTATAGGATATTGCAAATGATAGACTTAATGGACCAACATAGTTAAAATGTCTTCC
>Ga0315915_1009606_pt1 | contig 10930 bp, 6 predicted proteins | sample MpolbnodulesMG_FD_207738 | JGI IMG/M metagenome (GOLD analysis project Ga0315915, IMG submission 207738) | Medicago polymorpha root nodule microbial communities from Los Angeles, California, United States - branched nodules | ecosystem: Host-associated > Plants > Roots > Nodule | place: USA... | reverse complement strand
TACAATGAGAATACATTTTTACTGAACTGCAAGACCATGATGTATCTTATGCGGAAGCCACCCAAGGTGATTGTGAATGATGTTTAAATATTTTATTTGCCCCTATTTTATCTTTGATTAGTTAAACGACTTGCAATATTGCATACTTCGTTTCACTGGACTCCGTATGTATATTTAAATCTATCATTATAGAAAATTTACACCATTAAAAAAGGGTTGGTGCAGGGTTAGCAAAGAATAAACAAAGCACTTTCTTTAGGTAGCTTGTGTTTATCGTATGTATTAAAAACAACATTTCAATCTTGAAGGGATCCGTAGTAAACAAGGTATTGAAGTGTCAGAAAGTCTACCATTCTCCCAAAATAAGTGTCAGGAAGTCTATAGAGTCTCTACCATCCCATATTTGCATTCTAATGTCTTGTTAATATTTCTCTTTTTTCTTTTAGACGTGCAATGTATATTTAACTGTTATCTTCGTGATGAATTATCTAGGATTTTGAAGTGCTCATCAAAGAACATTTTAAAAGGCGTGGTCATTACATTCTTAAGGCTTGTGATGCATATATGAAAGGCTACTTGATCGGCTCGTTGACTAGAGATGCCTCTGTGAGTGACAATAGCAGTCCGAATTCAACCTCTGTTGGTTTCAAGTTGATGTTGGCCAAGATAGTGCCAAAGCTTTTCACGTCACTTAGTGAAGTTGGGGCTGATTGCGAGGAATTTAAGCATTTGAAAGAGTTGTAGCAAAAGTAAATACACCAATCACTCTCTTACAATTTGAAGGTACCAACAAGTGTAAAGGTTCTTGAGTTTGATTTCTACTATTAAAAACTTTTATTTCTCTTATTTAAAAGACCAATTCATTTCTAGGAGATTGAAGGAACAGAATTGGAAGCAAAAACCTTTGAGAGAAGCAACCACTAACAGAGCAGGCTGAATATCCCTTTGAGTATGGTCACATGTAGAGGGGAGGCAATGTTCATTACTAACATTCATGTTATGAACTTTTATTTTTTGAATATTTGGACAGAGGGTGGAAAGGGTTGGATTTTCTCGAGTATTTGAAAGTCTCTGTTAATGGTCTTTCACTGGTTTGTTAACTCGTGTCGTGTGAGGATTCGGTGAATTGAATATAATTGAAGAATGACCAATTTTGTTTTTCTTCTTTCTCCCTTGCACTCCTTTTCTACGCTCATAAGTCTTCATGTTTTTTTTGGTTTAAGCGTTTGACATTTTTGCTGTCAATGTTTGTTGGTGAGTCTTGTGGGTACTTCCTCCAAGTCTCGTAAGCAACAGATTTCGCATTTTTACAATCTTAACTATTCAAATCACTTAATTCGACCATATTTTTTAACTAAAATGTTAGCATGTAGGATGATCAATTAGTTTCAATGAAAAAATTCATGATATCAAATTTTTATAATTTTTTATTATAGATATTAAAGATATTATAATAGTTTTTTTTCTCAAGGAAAAGATATTATAATAGTTAAAGTTATGTATTGGCACGTATGTTGTGGTTTCTCTAAAAACAAAACGTGTGAAATTGTGTGAAATTGTTGATTGCTGCATGTATTTTAGAATGTATTTTGGAACGTAGGAGAATTAAAAATATTGATTGACATTAATTGAAACAAAAATTTAAGAATAATAGCAATGAATGTATAAGTTGCCGCTATAAACTTATTCCTTTATACACGAGCACTCTGTTTTGGCTTTGGACCGCATCTCACATGTTAAAGGGTTTTAAAAAGTTGGAAGGATAAATGGTCCCCTAATTGCTCTTCTCCCATCTGTTTTTCTCATTCCCGTCAACATAGTCGAGTGTGAGTTAACTCACGTATGTGTATTTTTCAGCGTGAGTTAACTCACATAGGACGAGAATAAGCAAAAAAAGATGGGAGAAGAGCAATAATCTTTCACATAGATCTTGAAGCAGAAAATTCCGTAAATGTAAAATTGGCTTTTAGATCTCAACTTTGTTTATTTTCCCTTCTAAAATATATTTTTCAAAATGAAAAATAAATTATTTTAAAAAAATTATGTTCAAAAATTAATTGATTAGATTTAAGTAATTGTTTATCTTTTCTTTAAAAAAAAAGTAATTGTTTATCTTCAGAAACTATAACCATCTAACTATAGTAACTATTTTGCTCAAAAAAAAAAAAAAAACTATAGTAACCGTAACCATCTAACTAACACTTAACTAATGTTAACTAGCTTACCCAACTCCCCTGAAAGAAAAGAAAAAAACTACCTTACCCAACTCCACGTAGCTTCCTACTATTTTAACCGATATCTTATTCTTCTCAATCGTGAATTTAAATCAAAGTCCATTTTTTATAATACTGGGACCTAAATAAGTTGTTGGACACTTTATGGGTTGTTAAAATTAAAATTACTTGTTGCCACTTCAACAAGTATAATCGACTCATGAATCATGACAACTTATATGGGGTTCAGCTGGCAGCTGTATTGTTTAATAACCTTCAAATTGTTAATTACGTTCGACCTATAGAAATACTGTTTTAGAACTTAAACCGTAAATCTCCATGAGCTTAAGTTAGTTGGAGTTGGAGTTCGAATTTCAGATACCCCACTTTTCTATATTCAAAATGTGTGAGCACTAGTCATTAGGCTACTTAACCAAAATATAAAAAATAACTTAAACCGTGATCATGAAGTCACAACTTTAGGGACAAATTCAAGACTATATCCCTTTCATCAATTTTTCATGTATCATTTTCTCTTTTATTTTTAAAGGGAAAGAATACTTGATACAATGGATTAATGATTGATACAATGGATTAATAATAGTTTAAGAACTACTTAGTATATATTTTTAAGGAAGTGTACTAGTAATTTAAATGTTTTTTTTAGGGAATTTTTTTTTGAGGAAGTGTACTAATAATTTTACTTATGTTTGGCAAACCAGAAAACATGATAACTTGGCCTATCTTGGGTGTGAAGTTAATAATCATTTCGGTTCGGCAAGGTCTCTCCTTCCAACTTTTAAGGTGTAAAACCCCAATTATGTCTTTAAAACCATTAGAGTATGTGGTGTAAATATTTTTGAGTACCAATTATTGATGGTGTTAATGTAAGGACTTTCTCTCCCTTGTTGTAAGGATCTTCTCTCCATTAAGATATTGTTCATGATATAATCATATAAACCAAAATGTGACTTCACAAACTTGGAACATTGACAAAATTATTCGATGATGTGGACTTCCAATATTTGAGTTGTTTCTTCAAACACAAGCAAACCTGTAGCAAGTGGCAACCCACCCTTATTTCAACCACTGTTTCATCACATCTTAGCTTTCCAAAGAAATGGTGATTACAAATTTCTTCAACAACTGTACCTTCATACTCTCAATTCTTATTTTGCTATGTAGTTTTCTCTTGAACTGTGTCATGGCTAGTGTTTATGCTGTTGGGGATCAAGATGAATGGAGTAGCCAAACAAATTATGCTACATGGGCAGAGAGATACAACTTTAGCCGTGGAGATGTTCTTGGTAGTACTTCTCAATTCAATCTTTACTGAATTCTTGTATTTGATATAATTTAAAATATATATTGTTTTTTGAAAATAAAAGATATTCATGTGATATCATAACATTATCTTTAAAAAATAAAGGGCTTATTGTGTTTAGTCTATTAAATTTTGAAAGTATAATTAAAATTTAATATTTAGTTTTGAATTTAAATTCAAAGATGATTTATTTTAAATCTAAATCTATTTTATATTTTTTGGTGTTATATTGGTATAGTTTTCAAGTATGTGAAGGGACAACATAATGTGTATGAAGTGAGAGAGGAAACTTTTCGATCATGTGAAACAAGTAGTGGAGTGTTGGCTAAGTATGAAAGTGGAGAAGATGAAGTGGTTCTGAATAAGGTGAAGAGATATTGGTTCATTTGCAATATAGCTGGACATTGCCTTGGAGGAATGAGGTTTGGGATTGAAGTCAAAGAAGTTAGCAACAATGGTACTGATTCCATGGATGGTGCATTAAATCCACAAATTCAACCAACTCCATCACGAAATTCTTGTATCTCTCAAAGATGGAGAGTGATTGGGAAGTTCGTTCCTTTCGGAACTGGATTATTATTGCTCAATTTGTATTTTTGATGGGACAAATTTAGATACTTTTTCTTAGATGATTTTTTGTATGATTCATAATTAAATTACCCATGATTTATTTTTATTCATAATTTTTTTAAGGTTTGTTATAATCACAAAAATGTATATCTAGTCAAATTATGTCAAGTGGATATTTGTTCAGATATTTTAGAAACTAACTTACAAAAGTAACAATTCTAGTCGTGAGTTTTTTTTTTTTTTAACCCGTCTTTCCGTTCTTTTTATTGCGGAACGCAGGTAGATTATCAACGATGTTTTTTTTGAAATATTATCAACGTTATTTTATATAAATTAAAATTATGAGTTTATATATTTGTGACTTCCAAATGTAGCAAACTCAATAAATCATATTTATCTTTATCAATTACAACAATAATAAAACAAAAATTCTTTTTTTTTTGTCCAGGATTCGAACCTCGGACCTTGCATATATTATGTATTGTCCTTATCAACCGAGCTAATTCTTATCTTTCTAATAACACCAACAATATAACATTATTATAGAACTTTTTTTTGTTTAAGTGTATAATTGAAATAACAAAAATTCAGTCCAATTATCTTTCCAAAATTATATATATACATAATTTGTTTTTTTTAATAATAAGAATTTGTTATTTGCACAATATAGGGATAAACTAAACAAATTAAACTAAAAATCGGATAAGAAGGAGAATCAACAAAAGATTAAAGAGATAAGAAGGAGAACAAATGGATAAAATAAAAATGAAAGAAAACCCGGATTAGAAGCAGAATAAACTGATAAACTAAAAACTAAGTAAATCGGTGCTAGATATGAATTGTCCTATAATTAAACGAATTCTCCTATAATTAAAAAAAAAACAAATTATTATCATCACAACAATATCATACTTAGCATCGATTTACTTTAATTTTTAGTTTATCATGTTGTTAGTGGATAGATTATAAAATTGTTTCTATATGGATCTCCTCTAAGTTACCACTCCTCTTCAATATCGATGTTGGATCATCTCCTTCACTCTCTCTATCCATTGCTCTTTTACTCTCCATGTCCCTCTTAATCTCTCTCAAAGAAATTTAGAGTAAGGAGAGCAATGGACAAAGAAGTGACGGAGAGAATCCAATTTCAACAATAACGATATTCAAAGTTGTCTCATCATTATGCTTAGGTTGGCAACAACCTCTTCAATTATTTCCACTGTGCTTGCCAAAGTATTGATAGAACATTGTTATAAATGTTTAATTAATGACAAATTAAGAGTGATTAATATATAAATTTTATTAGGGAAATGTTAACTTGTGCTCTTAGGGCACATGTTAAGAATTCCATTAATAAAAATTATGTATTGGAAATTGTGTTAATTTATTGTTCAAAATGTTTAATATTAATTTTTTTTTTTAATAAATTCTTACCATGACATTAATGCTTGTCCTAAGGGCTTCATATGTTGTGTATGTATGCTTGTCCGTAACACCTTCCTGTTTTTGTTTTGAAACATAGCCATTCCCAACATGAAAACTTTACTCTTTCTTGGGAGAAGGTTTCATCGTTTTTTATTCTGTTCTGTTGTTGATTGTAATTGTAATTGTCATGTAGAAAACTCAATGTCTCTCTATGATGGATGGGAAATATTGTTTGTTTCGTTTACCATAACCTTGTTCGTGATATAATCATATAAACCAGAAAAATATGACTTCACAAACTTTGGAACTACTCTGTTTTCACTGGATTGGGATTATCTTCGTCAAGTTATGCTTAAAATGGGTTTTGATCATAAATGGGTTCACTGGATGAGTTTATGTGTTGAATCCGTGGACTACTCTGTTTTGGTTAATGGTGAAACAGTTGGACTTATTATTCCGGGTTGAGGGCTTCGGCAAGGGGATTCTTTGTCACCGTATCTATTTATCATTTGTGCTGAAGGCTTGTCATCCCTTATTCGTGATGCGGAGGAGAAGCGCGCCATTACTGAAACCCGGGTGTGTAGAAGGGCGCGCCCAGTTTCCCATCTTCTTTTCGCCGACGATTGTTTCCTCTTTTTTCGTGCGGAAGAAGATGAAGCTCACATCATGAAGAATATTTTACTAACATATGAGAAGGCTTCTGGTCAATCCATTAGTTTGCCAAAATCTGAGATCTTCTACAGTCGTAATGTCATTGACACGAGGAAGAATGCTATCACAAACATTTTGGGTGTGCGTGCAGTTCTTGGAACAGGGAAGTACTTAGGTTTTCCGTCTATGATCGGAAGGGATAGAACAGCCATGTTTGCATATATTAAAGATCGTGTTTGGCAAAAAATAAATTCTTGGAGTAGCAAATGCTTATCAAAAGCAGGAAGGGGAATTTTGATCAAGTCAGTATTGCAGGCTATCCCCTCCCCCTCTTATGTCATGAGCATCTTTCAATTACCTGCTACGCTTATTACCGCTATTGAAAGAATGATGAACTCCTTTTGGTGGGGGCATGGCAGATCCTCCAATCGTGGTATCAACTGGTTAAGTTGGGAAAAATTGTCCATGCATAAAACTCAAGGTGGTTTGGGTTTTAAAGATCTTTCGGTGTTTAATTTGGCGATGTTAGGCAAGCAAGGGTGGAAATTCATGTCAGAACCCGACTCTCTTGTGTCTCGCATTTTTAAAGCGCGGTACTTCCCTAACAAGTCTTATCTTACGGCAACCATTGGGCACAATCCAAGTTATGTGTGGCGAAGCATTCTCTGGGCTCGCTTTATTGTTCGTGGCGGAGCACGTTGGAGTATTGGTTCAGGTAACAATATTCCTATCCGTAATGAACCTTGGATGTGTAATGGCGACAGTATTGACGGAAATATAGCAGGAGCACATTTTGTCAGCCATACTTCTATTAATAGTCTTGTGGATCCAAATGCAAAGCGGTGGAATGAACCTGTGGTTCGGCAGGTTTTTAGTGACAACATTGCAGCACAAATTTTAAATACTCCTCTATTTGAACAAGTGCAGCAAGATCGTTTGATTTGGAAAGCTAAAAAACACGGTCATTACTCGGTTCGTAGTGCTTACCGGTTATGTGTGAATGAACTCATTGACGTGTCACATCTTCGCAGGCCGGGCAATTGGTCTGGAATTTGGAGACTCAAAGTCCCACCAAAAGTGAAGAACTTGGTTTGGTGTATGTGTCGAGGTGTTTTGCCCACCCGAGTTAGACTACATGATAAAGGGGTTCATTGTCCAACTGACTATGTAAATTGCAATTCTGGTCAGGAAGATTTTGCTCATCTGTTCTTTACATTTCCCTTTGCGATTCAAGTATGGACAAGAGCCGGTTTATGGACTGATATTGATTTTTCTGTTGCTACTATTCATACGGCTGAAGAGGCTATTTTTTCACTTCTGCAGAATCTCTCTACTGTGCAGGCAAAACAGTTGGTTATGCTATTATGGAGTTTATGGAAATGCCGTAATTTAAAGGTTTGGGAGGATGTTACGGAGTCATGTGCAGCTGTGATTGAACGAGCTAAAGTTATGCTAGATGATTGGGAGTTCGCTAACAGTTTGCGAACAGATATGCAGCCCACAACTCAGCCTGCACCACACGGTCTGCAGCAAGAGGCTGCTGCTGTGAACAGTTCAGCTGTTGTTCTTGCGGCATCTGCTACTGCTAAACCACAACAGATCAAATGGCAGCCCCCTGCGAGTGGTCGTTTGAAATGTAACGTTGACGCGGCTTTTTCTATCCCCCATAACCGCACCGGTGTTGGCAATTGCTTGCGAGACGACGAAAGGACTTTTGTCCTTGCCAAAACTGTGAACTTTGAAGGTGTGTACTCTGTTGAGGTGTGTAACCCGTCATCCGATCAATCCGTTGGCACACACGGTCGGAGATGGGCTTGAGATGGGTGGTCGAATCCGACCAATCCGTTGGCACACACCGAATCTGACCGTGTGTGCCAACGGATTGGTCGGATGACGGGTTATACGAACGACGGGTTCGGCGGGTCGGTTAACTCGGTTATTGCTGTCAACTTCACAGACGGAGATGGAGAGTAGAAAGGATGCAATTGTGGATGAGATGGGGTTGAATATGGTAACTTTTCGAAAGGCAGTGCTGGAAAAAGACGCACACCACTGTTTGGACTTAGGAGGAAGAAGAAACAATTGAAAGAGAGAGAGAGAGAAGAGAACTAATGTTGCCTTATTTTATATTTTATATATGTATGTTTAATTATTTTTCATTATTAAAATTCATTGATGGGACGAGATAACATTGAAAGAAGGAGAAAGTACATAAAAAAAGTGGGATAAGGCATCTTGCAGCAAAGCACATGCATTTGTCAAATTCTAACTTTAACTAAAATATATTTGTATGCCTAGCCTTGTAACTGTATCAGGCGGGTGCGGCCTATGTTGGGTTTGATTTTGACGAACCGAGCCCGACCGCACTAACCCAGTGCTAACTGAATTTTATCACTTTTGAACCCGAGACCCGTTTCAATCTGACCCGTGAACCCGCAGGTGACTCGGCCATTGCGGGTGGTGGGCGGTTTCGGATTCCTTGCTCACCCCTAGTTTGTTCCATGTTATTCAATGGTTGAGTGATATGCAAATGGACAACATTGATTTTGAAGTAGATTCAAAAATCACGAAAGATGCTTTTACTGCTAGTCGAGATGATATATCTGAATTTGGGCACATTGCTGAAGCGTCTCGTTCTATGTTTCATTCCAAATTTTCTAACTCTCGGGTGGAGTTTGTTAGGCGACAAGCCAATGTGGTAGCTCATACTCTCGCTAGAGGCCACATTATTAGCTAGTGCCGTAGTTTATTATGATATACTCAATTGTATTGAATCTTCGATTATAAATGAAATGCTATAAACACCTTTTCTTAAAATAAAATAAAAAACACTTTGGAACATATGGACAATATGAAGTGGACTTTCATATTTGATCTGGTTTCTTCAAACACAAGCAATCAGCTGTTGCAACCAACCCTTATTTCAACCCATATTTGAGCATTTAATTTCTTAATTCAATCTTTACTTAATTAATGTATTTGATTTAATTATTTTTAAATTAGTTTTCACCAATAAAATATATATTTATGTGATATTGATCATACCATTATATTTTTTAAAAATAGTGCTTTTTTTAGAGGAAAAAAATATAGTGCTTATTGTGTTAAGTTATTAAATTTTGTATAGTTTTGAAATTAAATGCAAGATAATTTATTTTAAATTTTAGATCTATTTTATATTTTTGGTGTTGTATTGGTTTAGTTTTCAAGTATATGAAGGGACAACATAATGTGTATGAAGTGAGGGAGGATACTCTTCGATCATCTGGCTAAGTATGAGAGTGGAGAAGATCTAGTGGTTCTCAATAAGGTGAAGATATATTGTTCATTTGTAATACAGCTGGGTGTTGCCTTCGAGGAATGAGGTTTGGAATTGAAGTCAAAGAGGATAACAACAATGCATGAATTCCATGGATGGATTGGTGCATTAAATCCACAAAATCAACCAAGTCCATTGGAAAATTCTTGTATCTCTCAACTCTCAAGGATGGAAAGTGATTGAGAAGTTTATTGATTTTTAAACCGGATTATCATCGTTGTTCTGATAAGATTAATTTCTAAATTATGTGCATCCACTCTGTGTAACAGTTTTATTATTCAATCAAATCATGCTAAATAGATATTTTAGGAACTATCCTACAAAATTGATTTTTTTTTTGTTGTGTTAAGTTTCCGGTTCTTAAAAAAATGAGACAAGTTTCAACCAATGATCGAACTCAAATTCTCATAAATAGTTTGTCTTTACTAGAGCTCATTAACTACTCAAATCCATATAGTGATTTAATGTTTTACAATATCAATGCATAGAAAGCAAACTTGTTCTTTTTTTATTAAGTGTATACTTTCTCAATTATACCTTTCTCACTTATTTCAACTTTACTCATTCTCAATTAAATTAAAAATAGTCTTTTTGTTTGTTTTTTGCTATGTGTAAATTGTTATGGGAGTGAAATAAAGTGTGTGCAAGAAAATATGTGTAAATTGTTATGGGAGTGAAATAAAGTGTGTGCAAGAAAATATGAATTTATTGAAGAGAGGGAGAATGTAACACAATTATTTTAAATAAACTAATATTTTTCTTTTGGTCACGTAGACTATTGACTAAAAATTTAGTAGTTAAATGCAATATATGTGAACAATTAATTAATTTTTTCTAATAAAAACAAATAATTTAAGCTTAAATCAGTTTTAGTCCCCTTATTTTACTAAAACCACAATTTCGGTCCTCCTATTGTTTTTTCCGCAATTTTGGTTCCTCTATTTTAAAAAATTCTTTAAACATTTGGTTCCCTCTTCACTTGGCTTTCAATTTAGGTGAAGAGGAGACTAAATGTTTAAAGAATTTCATTATCTACCATGATGATGTTTAAAAATAAGGGGACTAAAGAATTTCACTTGGCTTTCAATATGACATGACATTTCATTATCATGTTTTTTATAATTTGACATTTTATATTTTAAAATAAAATCATATTTTTATTTTGAGTGTAATTTTCCTTTCTAAAACTGATCTGGTATTTGCGTACCGTAAAATATACGCCTTTTTATCTTGTGTAGTTCTTTTCTCAAAGCCATTCAACGGTTTATGTATATCCAGTTTTGCTAAGTTGAAACACTTTCTTTTCCTTTTCCCCTATTTTCTTCTTTTCATTCATATTTTAGTTTTATTTGCTAGCTAGCTTGGTCGAGACTATGATCTTGAGCAAATGATGAATGAAAAGAGGAGAAAAAAAAAAGAGATTGTGAT
>Ga0315915_1009605_pt1 | contig 10930 bp, 5 predicted proteins | sample MpolbnodulesMG_FD_207738 | JGI IMG/M metagenome (GOLD analysis project Ga0315915, IMG submission 207738) | Medicago polymorpha root nodule microbial communities from Los Angeles, California, United States - branched nodules | ecosystem: Host-associated > Plants > Roots > Nodule | place: USA... | reverse complement strand
AATTTCATATGTTCACAGACAACGTGGCCAAATGAAAAGATCCAACACAAACCAACTTATGAAGATTGTTCAATTATCTCCTTAAAAAAAGGATTGTTCAATTATCAATTTCAGTTAAAAAAAAGAAAAGAATCTTGACCAAGAAGTAATAGAAGTTTAAGCAAAGACATAACGCATTCTAAAATCATCACCGAAACCCTAGACAAGTTTCACCATCGTCTTCCTCGAAAATAATCAACTTCAATCTTTCTTCAATTTATTTATCCAATTCACCTTTTTTTTTTTTAATATCTTTTCAATTTTCACTCACCGAAGCTTCATTCAAACAATTCACCTTCCCTTGTCTCCAAACAGTTCCTCTTGATGGGGTAGAGGCTCTTTCAGAGACACTTTTCAAACTCCGTAAGGTTAATCTTTCTGGATTTCCCATAATCCAACAATCACTTTTCCACTTGTTGATGAATTGTAAGCTTCTTCAAGAGGTCATCTTGTTTAACTGTGATCGTAACAATATAACTCAAGTAGGAATTGCTTCTGCTCTCAGTGAAATACCAACATTGACGTCTTTCTCCTTTTCCATTACTCCTAATCTGTGGTACATCACTTCAGATTTTATTAACTCGTTGGTGTGTTTGAAGGGTTTGACTTGTCTTAATTTGCAGCATTTAGGAATTTCTGATGAGTTGCTCTACTCTATTGCAAGGGAATGTCTTCCTCTGACAAGTCTTGTCCTCCATTGTTGCGACAACTATAGTTATGCCGGAATCTTTTGCTTGTTATCCAAGCGTCAAGGTATCCAACATTTGGATCTTCAAAATGCTTATTTTCTGAACAATCAACATGTTATAAATTTGTCTTTGCTTCTTGGTGATTTGTTGTCCATAAATCTTAGTCATTGTTATAAGATCACAAAATTGGCCTTGTTTGCACTTGCTAAAAACTGTCCTTCACTTAGTGAGATCAAAATGGATAGAATAGGAAATGAGATTGTAGAGAATTCTGAATCTTCGATGGAGCTTGGTGTATACCCTCAATTAAAGTCTCTCTATTTGTGCAATAATTCTTGGTTAAGTGATGAAAACATCATAACGTATGCATCAATTTTCCCCAATTTGCAGCTACTTGATTTGAGTTCTTGCGATCGAATATCTAAAGGTATTTGTGAAGTTTTAAGGAGATGTTGTAACATTAGGCATTTGAACTTAGCCGAGTGTTCAAGAGTGAAGCTAATTGGAATGAACTTAGCCGAGTGTTCAAGAGTGAAGCTAATTGGAATGAACTTTTTAGTTCCCAAGCTAGAGGTGTGGAACTTGTCATCTACAAAAGTTAATGATAAGACACTCTCTACGATCTCAAAGAATTGTCGTGGGCTTTTGCAACTATTACTGAAACATTGTGATAATGTCAGGGACCAGGGACTAAAACATGTGGAAGAAAACTGCACACAACTAATGCCTTCTTGGCTAGTATTTTAAAAGTCATGTAATGAAAGTTTGAACTATGTAAGTTGTTTTTTTTCTCAATTAGCGTGCACACTCTAATTATACCATTTTGGAATGGTGATTTTTCTTTATGTAACTCTGGTTTTTATTCCGCCACTACTATACTACGGCAGACTTGATGTAATTCTGGTTTTTATCCAGCCAATACTATGGTAGACTTGATGTAATTCTAGTTTTAATTTAGCAATTACTATGGAAGATTTGATATATAAATTCTGGTTTGGTATATAAATGCTGGTTTGATCTATAGATACTGGTTTGATCAAGTGTATAAAATTCTGGTTTGATCATGTATATATAATAGAATATACTCTAGTTTGATCATGTCTAAAAAAAATTGGTTTAACCAGGTCTAAAAAGTTCTGGTTTGTTCATGTCTATGAAGTTCTGGTTTGCTCATGTCTAAAAAATTATTTTGCAAGGGTACTTAAGCCCTCTTCTTTGCTCACAGCCCTTACAGAATCCTAAAAATAGATAAATAAACAGTAACAGAAATTAGAGAAATGCATAAAGAGGGACAATACCAGCAATCTTGCAAAACCTCACATGATAAGATCCATTCCTAGGAGCCCTGGAAAGCTAAGGGAGGTATCATGATCTTAACCTCTGCTATTGCAATGTGCATTTGTAAATGACATTTATGCTAATCGAGGTTTTATTAGTCAAATTCATCTATATCCAAAAGGTTCTTAAATGGTTTGAAAGTATCTAGTGGAACTGTAAATCATTGGCTTAAGTCGGTTGCTTAGACAAAACGATGCCCCCTAAAATGTATGCATGTAATAATTTGCATATTCACTGAATTGTCATTCATTTCAAAAGCAAATTCTACATGGATGCAATGGAAGTGTGTTAAGATATCAAGCAGGCGACATATAAACGGTGCTCTAATTGCATTTAATCTGACTGGTTATACAAGGATCCAACATTCCAATGGATGCATCTGAATATCATGATGACAATAGCAGATAACTTAGAATGTTCAACTTTCAATGCACCTTACACTTAGGACTAGACATTTAGAGCGTGATCCGATAACATATGCCCCAAAAAATCTTAGATAGACTCTAATACCATCTAAATATTTGGGTTTGTCTAACTCAACCATATAAAATTCACTTGTAAGGTGAGAATTGCATCTCACCTTCGAGTCCAATTATCCGTCTTCTGAAATGGAATTGCTTTAGTTCCCTATAGTCAAGCTAAGGCTCTAACTCAGTCATAAGCTATCATCCAGTTGTCCCCCCCTCCCATTCGTTCTCAAGTGCTATAGCTTGTTCGCTAAATTCCTTCGCGATACCCCTTCATCACGTCTTCGGCAACCAAAAACCTAGCCTTGAAAGATTTTATCACTTCACCGGATGAATGGATTAACTCTCTTTTCAGTTTCAGTGAGGACAGTCCTTAATATCCTAGAAGCGGTTCCTTTTCATATCCCGCTTTGAATCAACTACACTCACCGTGGTTAGCATATCTGGCTCTCGTCCTGCTTCAGTATATAATTTTACCTGCTGCATGGCAAGCTAATACTAACTCTGAGTGATTACTGCTTCCTTTTTATTGATTAATTAGCCTATAATTTTGCTCATAAATTTTGTTTGTAGATCATTTTTATTGTATCTGGTGGAGAAGTTCCCAACCAATGTATGATGCAGGTAAACCAGCCTTTTTAAGTGTCAACTCAATTGACTATTGCTCATTTCTTATTGCAAATTTAAACACTTCTTTGTCATTCATATGAATACGTCTTAGGAGGGAAGTTGAAAACACTACTATTTGAGTCTTGTGCATTATTAGCCCCTTCTTCTTTTAAAATAAATGATTAATCACATAATACTTAACATTTTGCACGTGTCTGTGTGTAAGGAGTACTAATACCTAATATCTATAACTATTCAAATCAGAAGTAACTAAACCATCTTCCTCACAGTGTTAAGCCTGAAATATAATCATAATCAATTATGATAAAACTTGATTCACTATGATGATTGATGAATCTCGGTTCATTCTGATGAATCAGAAAATTAGTGATGTACCATGCACATTTTTTCTTGTGTACACTTTCTATAGCCAATCGCTTGTCTTATCATTTAATTTATGACTTGAATATTGAATTATCTTGTGTTCATATATGATATATTAGCTTAATTTTTGTTATGTATTCTTTTTAGTTAACAATGTCATGATTTTATCGGTAAAATACTAAGATTCACGATAAGATTTGTTTCACGATTCAAAAAATAAGTGTTCTTATTCACGAAAGTAGATTTGCATGTAATAGTACAACGCCATGAGTATCGCCAAAAGGAATAGAAGATCTTCTATCGGTTCAATCGACATGTCGCAAAATAGCATCTGTCCAAATTACTATAACATTTTGAAATCAAGATCCTGCATCATTCATTTATGTTGGACAACCCTAACGTGAGTAGACGATGACATTAAACCCGACATAAATCTTGGACATGCAACTATAATGTTATAAGAGAAGAGTCTGGGGTTGGCAGCCACCACCCTTAAATGCTTGGAAATAGGATGTTGGGGGATCATCAAAAGGAAAACATGGTCAAGTTGGTGTTGGATGAGTGTTACGAGATGAATCTGGTCTGACATTAGCTCAATTAGAAGTTTCAATTGGCCATATCCACCATATGTTTTCCTAAATTAACAAAATTATTGAATAGTTCGCACCAACAACTTGGTTAATTTTCCCCTAATCCTTATATCATAATTGTTGGTTTGACTAACTCGAGAATGTATTCAAATTACTCTTAACTCAATATAAGCAAAATAATAATTGAATTTGTTGGTAAAAAATATAAGAAAGTGTCAACTAATCTATCCATATTATGTTATTATTTAAAATACACCCTTAACTTACTTCTTAATTTGTATGGAGGTGATCATTGAGGAATTGGTATTTCTATAGTTATGGACAACAAGACGCTGTAATTGATTTGGGTCGTTCAATCTCAAATCGACGATTAAGACCCATACAATGTGAAACTAATCGAAATTTCCAATGCTAGAAATCCATGTCCATAATTAGGGATAGGTTACGTGTATTTAATTTTTTTACATGAAATCAAGAAAACTAAATCACTAAACTAGTTTCCAACTTTGCATAACGTTCTCCTCTCAACAAACAAAAAACAATTTTGTAGAACACCTTCAAAAAGGTCTATGACATTACGAATATTTCAAAAATGTCCCTAACTCTATTAAATTATCAATGCTTTTTTTTCTTTCCATTGGCCTAAAATCCTTCAATGAGAGAACTCAAAAAATACATTAGAGAATTTTGCAGGATTTAAAATAAATATCTAAAATTTCTTTTCTCTATTGTATTCACAAAAGTCGAAACAAATAGAATAGTACTCATGAGCATTTTACTCTACCCTTTTCAAAAACACTCCCAGATTAGGTGAGGGATCCTCCTCCCGTACTCATCCTCCCCTCTCCTCCAAAACTCTCCACTCTTATCCTCATAAGTAACTTGCAAACAAAACCTTTAGGATAGTGTTTGGTATTCCTTCACAAATTTTTAAAATTAAAAAAATTGAAATTTCTGCAATTAAAATGAAAACACATTAACTAAATGAAAGCATAACAAATCAAAATCATCTAAACTTACGCTTCTCCTGATTTTTTAATAAACGAGGGACACAAATTACCAAAAAAGAAAATCAAATTCAACAAGGTTAAAAACGTAATCAGGTAATTTTGGTAAAAAAAAATGTAATCAGGTAATTGTCAAAATAAATAAAGTAATCAGGTGCAACAATAGAAATCACTGCAGCTTGTCTTTCCATGTCAAGTAATTGTAGGAATCAAGCTTATTGTCCAAGGCAGCAGAGGTTGATACCTTTTCTACAATAACATTACCATCATGATCAATTCTATATGAGACATCAAGTCCCTCCAAAATGAGGTGATAAACTACTTCCATAGAATTTAGAGAATTTTGTTCTCTTGCGTGAACAATAGCTGTTTCACCTAGGTGCTCATCATCTACATCAGAAGTATCACACAAAAGTTGATCCTTTTCTTTCTTCCGGAGAGCATCATGAGGCCTATTCCGCTGACTCAATGATCGAATATCCCATGATAGAACCTGCATTACTAAGCTTTGGAATTCACCCGATGATGCATAGAGTGATTTCTTTTCCTAAAACAGTAAGAGATAATCATTACACAAATGATTTGTATAAGAGGAACAAGAAGATTGAGAATTGTTTGTAGCTATAGAAAAAGAAAACTAACCAGATGTTCGATAACATACACTCATTTTAAAACATGACACAACAATTGAAGTATTTTTACAACAGGTGGGGCTGGCCAAATAGACTGAGTGATACTTACATGTACTATTGAGAACTAAATCTTCAGAGAGTTCGTTAGTCATATTTATTAGTTTTATTGAGCATATTTTAGTCATTCTCTACCTTTATTTAATGGGCTTTCCAGCATTGGAGCAACTCTTCTAACTAGGAATTATATTAGTGATTTAGTATTCTTCTCATTCCTTACTCAAAAACTAATATTGGACTGGAAAATATCATAAGATTTATACAATACTATTAAGAATATTTAAAGAGCTCTGGAGCTAAAACAATAGTTTCAAATACAGTACGCTGCCGACTGAAATATAAACAAGTGAAATCAGCACCAAATGATTAAGGTTTAACAAAAAGCAATTAAACCTATGAAATATGTACACTGGAAGGAAGTTATAGCCATGAAGAGTTCAATTACACAGTAAAGCCCAATGGGGTGCATGCATATCTTCTGGTTTACTAACCAAAGTTTCAAACAAATAATTAATCAAAACTTGATTGATTTTTAGTTCCTATAATTTAGGTTATGTTCATTTCAGTCCCTGATTTTTGAACTTTTAATTGAGACACTTAATTTATCAATCTTTGAAATGTAACCTTCACAGTTAGCTGTTATCCAAATTTAATAGCTCAAGGCTTGCTTTGCTAATGTTCTTAATGCATCAAAATGAAAAAAAGACCCTTTTGGGGGTCAGGAGAAAGATGGATATGATGCAGAAACTCAATATTTCAAGCAAGACATTAACAACTTACTGCCGTTATTTGTTAAAAAAAAAAAAACTTACTGCCGTTATCCAGCAACTTTCAAGTGATGAAGTGAATTCCTCCGAAAAGCTGACAGAAGCTACTGAAAGTAAGTTATCCTCCTGAAGAAATGAAAGTATTTTTTCTTAGAATGAGATAATCATTTTTTAACCTTCTACAAAGATGAGGAAGAAAATACAATACAACTTATTCATTTCTTTGTAGACTTTTGGTATGGGCCATATATAAAGATTCTAGAGTCAGGAAATCAGAATAATAAAGGTTCTAGGACTAGTAGCAACTAATTATGATTGGTTACTTGATTATATTTCCTTCTTTGCATGTGGGATGATTATATTAGATATTCTGGTAAGAATTGCTTGATGTTAGCAATAATCATTGAAGAATCAAAATGATAAAATCTGTTTTTTTTTTAAAAAAAAAAAGAAAAAGAGCTTGCACATTCAAATATAGCTAAGAGATAATGGAGCATTACCATAAGCCAATTTGGCACTGCAGCTTCTTGGATGCTGTCACAATATGGTAAATAAGGCTTGACATCAAGAACCGGCTGTTGATGAGAATCAGAAAATAAGTATAAGTCCACATAAAGCATCATGCTTTCAGATTCACAAAAAAAACATCCAATTCATAGTTAAAGCAAATAAACAATAACCAAAAAGCCACATAATTCCAGTACATTTAGCAGAAGAAGCAGAGATTAGAAAATGGAGACTTACAGTTCCATCAACCAGGTCCACACCAGAAAGCAAAATCATATTTCCCTGGACAGCCTCTACCTATAGTACACAGTTAAACCAAACAAAAGTTACATTGCACAGTCCGTCATTTGAATTTTGGTTGATTCTGCGACAAAAAAGTTGAAACTCAGGGATCGGTTGGAGAAGGCAACAGATATAACACGATAAAATATTCACCGATGAAATTCATAGTAGCGGGACACAACTTCTTTGTGAGGATAAGGGGTTGATTTTTCTTTGTGAGGAGACAATAGTTAGTTAGTTTACAAAACATTGGTTTATATATATTATTTCTAATTTCTTAAGGGTTGTCTCAAAACATCATAATTCTATGTTGGATGTGATTAACACATGCATTTCACAATAAAAAGTATTTGATAGTTTATCGATAACTGTATAACAATAATTTATACTAACCTGTACTTTGTGTAGGGGGAGAGAGTTTAATTAATGCATATAACTATCATAAACCTTGAAACTAAAATTACTTACTTAAAAAGTACTGGATTGTATCTTTCAGGAAATAAAATGAAACCTATAGTTCGTAAGAAGGGTATGGAATCCTAAATTCTACTTTAGGAATAATTGTCATAGGTCTGCAACAATCCAGCCATGCTAAGAGATAATAGCATAGCACTCTAGAGAGAAAAAAAGATAAAGTGATATTTTCTGAAACATTGAGGGCATGTTTGCCTTTAAACACTTCCAAGGTTCAATTTTCCTTTCATCATGCCACATATGAAGGTTACTGCATTGAATAGTTGTGCCAGAGAGAAGATGGATGGCTAACTAGGGAGAGTGCATTTTAAAAATGTGTAAAATGCATTCTTCGATGCTTAGTATTGTCAATGAAACTGAAAACAGGAACCAGTGGAAGTAAGCAGGGCCTAAGTTATTTGTAGTTCGCTGATCTCAATGTTGTCGATCACAGTTTGCGGAAAATAGCTGTTTGTTCAAATTCCACTATGCTACAGTGATATAGTATCGCCATAGCCGCTATTTGACAACACGTTGTACTAAATAGCAGATCGTGGAACAATAGCGGTTTGTTCAAAATACTGGTAGGTCTCTAAAATGAATAATATGCACTGAAACAGAGCGATACATATCACAAGAACTGTACAAAAAAACTGTCCCTTCTGAGGGATATCAGACCACGAGGCCAACATGTGTCTTTACCTTTGCAACTGTGAGTCCAATGGGGCACGGACGATGTGGAGATCTCGTACCAAACACTCCAATTTTTCCACCTTTAAGTCTAGGGACCCTCACCTATAAATCCACTGATCCGTAAGTAAAAATTACTAGTAAACAAATATTGATATTTGAGGCAAATAGATGATTACTTATATCGATAAAATATCAATTAACACTGGAGTCACACGCACTCACACACCTTTGCTTTGAACCCTGATTGAGATGGATGCTTCCATAGCTTTTCAAGATTGGTATTTAAATGAAATACATATATAATCCAGCAATGAGAATATTCCGCTAAACCCTCAAGCGATGCTAGAGGAACACGGGATGTATTGAAAACCAAACATGCTCTAGCAAGTGGTACAAGTAATGGTTGCCTTGGTGTTCCATTCCTACACTAATATAAAACAATGGTTCATTAATCATGCATAACAGCATAAGACATTGCACAAATAACAATTTCACAAAGCACAGATAAATAATTAATAATCAAAGATGGATATTAATTTAGAGTAAATAGTCATTTTAGTCCTTGAAGGTGTCAAACACTCACTATAATCCTTAAATTAAATGTATTAGAATTACAAAAGTAACTATGGGATGTTAGTTAGTTTAGTCCTCGAATGTCTCGTGTTACTCAGGGATGTTTTTGAAATTTCAAGACTACAATAACATTGTCTCACACATTTAAGGACCAAAATGACGATTTAGTCGTATTATTATTAATTATAAAATTGAGAAATTAATTAATAATGAATAAACATTGAACCTGGTAGAGAAGCATGAGTGAATGGTGGCAATAGGAATCATAGGATAATAAGTGAGGTTTAGGTTTTCAGATTTAGGTTGAGTTAGTTGTTTTCTCAACAACTGCAAACATATAAATTAATTAATTAAGGAAAAGTAAAAAACATATCATTAAGATTAAGAAGGAAGGAAGGAAGAGACCTGTTGAGCCCTAATTCGACCTTGTCTTTCGGAGGCGCAATTATCGGAGCAAGACTTGAGAGATGACTCCAACTCATGAATTTTGGATTTGAGAGCGTTACATTTACGGTTGAATATGTAAGCTGCAAAAAAAGTTGAATGGGATGAGGTTGAAAAATAATGAAGAAGAAGAGAAGTGTGCATAGTTAGTTACCAGAGATGGAGATGGAGATGGCGGCGGAGAGTGTTGTTAATGTAATGGTCGTCACTGCCAACCATCTTGCTTCTGAAATCATGTTACTGCGCATCGATCTATCGGCTTCGGAGGGAGGGTGTCTGTATCAATGAATGAGAATGTCTTGGTTGGTTTCTTAAAAAATTACAATTAAGTGCTATCAAAAATATTTAAATGATTAATATGTTATAATTAAACAATTTAAACAACAACTTTTTATAATTAAATAACTTAAAGACCTCTGATATAATTTAGTAAAAAAATTAAATAATTTAAAAAATCTAAGCGGTATGAAAAATACTTAAATGATTAATTTAATACAATTAAATAATTTAAAGAACGTAAGTGGTACGAAAAACACTTAAAAGACCAACTTGTTGTAATTAAATAACCTAAAGGATCTCTCATATAATTTAGTAAGAAAATAATAATAATATTCCTAATAAATTCGTGGATGATCATAGCTAAACAATGGCGAATGACACGACAAAAATTGAATTTTTTGTATTTCATTAAATCACAACATAATTTTTTAGGGTTAATTAATTAAATGGTCTCTATAAATATTCACAATTTATTTTTTAGTTCTTACAAAATAAAATTACACATTTTAGTCCATGTGACATTTTCCTTTAGCATTTTAAGGACCAAAAATGTTGACGGGAAATTTTTACAGAGACTTAAAATACCGATGGAAAATTTTATAGGGACTAAAAATGGTGACGGAATTTTTTATACGGACTAAAAAGTGCGATTTTATTTTGTAGGGACTAAAAATAAAATTTTGAATATTTATAGGAATCATTTATTCAATTAACCATTTTTTTAGGTACAAGTTGTCTAAAATATAAAAATAGGTTTTTGTCCAACAAACACAAATAATTCTTTAATACAATAAAAGTTTATGTCTGGTACTTATTTTTGACATATCAAACACACTTTTAGATACACTACTATTTTATTTTTTAAAGATGAAAAAAAAGTATTTTTGTAGGTGTGTCTAAATAAAATCATTGTGATCGTGTAAGAATTTTTCTTTGTAATTATGTCCTCATCCATTAAATTTTAATGTTAAAAAAATAAAAATAAGAATTTCTCTATTTTCTTAGGTGGAGAAAAGGGGCGGGGGGGGGGGGGGGGGGGGGGGGGGCGGGGGGGGGGGGGGGGGGGGGGGGGGGGGGAGGGGGGGGGGGGGGGGGGGGGGGGGGGGGGGGGGGGGCGGGG
>Ga0315915_1009602_pt1 | contig 10934 bp, 9 predicted proteins | sample MpolbnodulesMG_FD_207738 | JGI IMG/M metagenome (GOLD analysis project Ga0315915, IMG submission 207738) | Medicago polymorpha root nodule microbial communities from Los Angeles, California, United States - branched nodules | ecosystem: Host-associated > Plants > Roots > Nodule | place: USA... | reverse complement strand
TATATATATATATATATATACACACACACACACACACTTTTACCATTTGAGCAATCAAATAATTTTAGGCTTAAACACACTTTAGACGCCCCTAACTTTGTCATAGTTGCGATTTTGGCCTCGATTAAAAAAAACAACTTTCTATCCCCCTAACTTTACGGGTCTGTTTGGTAAGACCAAAAAACGAGCTTATAGCGAATAGCTTATAAGCTCGTTTGACCAAAAAAGTTCTGTTTGGTAATGTTTTTTCACCACAAGCTTATAACTTATTTCACGAGCTTATAAGCTATTTTTCAGACGTATTTCAAGTAGCGTTTGAGCTTATAGCTTATAACTTATCATTTTTTCTTTCAATACTACCCTTATTACTTTATCTAAAATCCAGTTTTACCCTTTAGAGTATAATTTAAAACAAAGCAATTTAATATTACGTTTACATTTTTTGTACGTTCTATGTTTATATTTTTTAATGTTACTTTTTTTTGACAAAAAAGCATATGTATAGTTTTTTTTTTATGTTCTCTGTTTCTACGTTTACATTTAAATGTCAAGTTTAAAATAATAATTCATTCTTTTCAAGAGTTTAAAATAATAATTTTTGTCAAGTTTATATTTTTTTCACGTTCCCTTAAAACTTAACTTCTTTTGACCTTTAAAAAAGGAAAAAAAATCTTCTTTATACCTTTCAAAAAGAAAAAAACTTATATTTTTTAGACGTTAAGTTAAATTGGATTTAATTTTTTGACATTTTCTTAATAAAGTATACAAACTTAAAAATAAATATTCATCGGAAAAATTTAGTTAATGATAATAAATAGAATATATATATTAATTTTTTTGAAGGAATATATATATTAAATTATATATTTAAATTACTAATTCTAAGTATCTTAAATATTTTATTCATTTAAAAAAAAGCTTCTTAAATATTTTGTCAAAAAAAGCATTTTGAATATTAATTGATATTGATTTTATTGTGAACTAAGAATGACTTTTATGTCATTTTATATTTATCAGCTAGTTGAACCGCTAATTTTACCAAACACTTCAATTAGTTTATCAGCTATCAGTCCTCAGCTATTAGCTATCAGCTATAAGCTTATCCGCTATAGGGATGACAATGGGTACCCAATGGGTAGGGTACTATAGTACCCATCCCCATACCAGCGTTTGTAAAAAATGCCCGTACCCAAGGTCGTACCCTCGTGGGCAACAACTTTAATGCCCTTCCCCATTCCCTATGGGCACTTAAGTGCCCATACCCGCACCCCATTACACGCACTTTAATCATGACAAGTCAATAAAAAACACTACAATTGAAATAAAACCATGGTCCAAAAAAATATAAATCAACTCATAAAATAGTACGAATTGTAGTATTTAGCCAAATAAAAAAACATCCAAAATATCCCTAGAAATTAAGAAAAAATAGATATTTTACATAAGTTATACGCTAAAAAGTTGCAGTTGCAGTTGCATGTTAAAGTCATAATAAATTGTTAATAGAGTTTTTATTAAGCTGTTTTAGGGTTAGATTTAAATAGTTAAATAAATAATTAATTGTACACAAAAAATAAATAAATTATTTATCATATTATATAAATACATATATGCGGGTTGTGGGGCTGGGTAGTACATCGCCCATACCCGTGCCCAGACCCATTCAAATTTGCGGGTAATTACCCATCCCCAAGCCCGGGCCCATGAAAACGGAGTTTTACCCTACCCATAATGGGTATTTTTTACGGGTGCCCATAGGGTCTTGGTCCAATTGTCATCCATAATCCGCTATCAGCTATCCGCTAATTTTACCAAACAGGATCTACCTCCTTTTGCAACTGATAGGCCCCCTTGATTTTGACTGGGTCCACGCCTACATAGCTCCTCAATTAAGTGAGTTAGGATGCCACGTAAGTAATTTTGAATTAAAAATAAATGAAAAAGCCATGTGTATTTCTTTAATTAAAAAAAATTAAAAAACAAAATGGAAAAGGAAAGAACTCGGATTCATCATCAACACCATTCAAACCCAGCATCTTCATCATCATCAACACCCACCATCAAAGAACCCACTATTTTTTATTTATTAATGGGTGTTAGTTTTGATTCTAACTTCATTACCGTCCCTATCCATCTATTTTTAAAATAACAACCTTGCAATTCTTCTTCTTTAATTTAACTCATCGATGAAATCTCAAATGATTTTTCGTTGCTACATTTATTGGAGAAAATTGTGCTTGTGCCCAGTTTTTGAGTTGTTGTTTTTGGTGTTAGGTGTTGTTGGGTTCTGGGTTTGGAAAGTGGATGATGAAGAAGGATTATGGATTTCATCTCACTCACATGCCCCTTTCTTTGAACTTTTTCTTTGGCTCCCTCGGAGTTACACCTTTCAAAATGCACAGTTTCCTGAAAAGGGGTAAATTGATTTGAAGCTGCTTGTGTCATGGTGACAAACTTAGCGGCATTTGCTTCCTTTTTCATCCCGACGGGTCTGTAGTGTTTCACCATTGCTGAGGCTGCTGTGAGAAGAAGGGAAACGAAAACACACAGTCACCACGTGCCTCTTTCTTTTTCCTTTTTCTTTTTTTATTTATTTAATTCTTTTTTTAATATGTGGCTTTTATATTATTTTTTTTAATGTAAAAATTACCTACGTGTATCGACTCACTTAAGTGAAGAGCCATGTAGACGTTTTTTTCTTTTCTGAAGTGGCTAAAATGAATTATATTACTACAACAAAAGGTCTTCCTAGCACAAGATGTGTCGAGGAAGATACACCAAAGTCAAAACAAGGTATAAACAATAATTACAAGACAATAACCTGAACCAAAATAACCAAACCAGAAAACAACATTAATTAGCTTATGTCTAGTAAGGTGAACGGAAGAGTAGCAAATTTCACCTTTAACCACTTGTAAGTTAACGACTTAATCTTGTCCACCACCTGCATAATTGAGCATTGCATTAAAAATTATGTTATTTCTTTCTTTCCATATTTCCCACACCGTTGCAAACCAAATAACCTGAGATATCGAACGCCTCGACTTAGCAACTCCACCAAGAAAATTGAATTGGTTAAAATGATCTGCTACATCAAAAGGCAAAACCGCAGAAACACCAAGCCACCGTAAAATGTAGTTCCAAACAGAGCCAAAAAGATTACTATGTAAAAACAGAGTCATGTAGACGGTGACTCAGTCAAAAATTAAAGGGGCCTATCAGTTGCAAAATGGACTAAAGTTAGGGGACTGAAAAGTGATTTCTTTTTAATAAGAGATCAAAATTGCAAATATAACAAAATTAGGAGGTCAAAAATGCGTTTAAGACATAATTTTACCATCCGAGCAATCAAATAATTTTTTTTTTCTAGTAGCCTAGTGGCTGAAGCTTCACGAGAAGTGAAGTGTCAGAGGTTCGAACCCGCCCATAAATTATACAATGTCTCTGCCAATTGAGTTAGGCTCACGGACCGAGCAATCAAATAATTTTATTCTTGAATAATCGACTAAGTTTTAACTTATAGCAATGACATAATAGTTTGGAGAGTGTTAATCACACAAGGAGAGCGATAGTGAGATGGATTACAGTTTGGCAGCGTTGAAGCTATTTTGCTCACAACTGAAACTCGCTCGTGAAGTTCCTTCTCAACATAGCTTCACTCTCGGTGGAATTCTCTTTCAACGCGCTTGGTTACAGGTTTCATTCCTTATTCCAAAACGCCATCGTTTTCACTTTCAATATTTTCTGTTTCTTTAAAATGTCTTAACCGCAGGGCGTTCTGGTGTCCTCTAACGACGGCAGCGGACCTCTTCTTCTCGACGATGGAACCGGCATCATCGAACTCTCTCTTTCCGGGGAGTTCCGTCAACGTCAATTCAAAGCTGGTAAATTATGTTTCTTCACTGTTCAAAATCAAAGAATTTTTGTTCTGTGTACATTGTGTGTGTGATTCCATTGAATGTTGAAAAATCTGATTAATCATGTTCAAAAATATGTTTAATTCAGTTGAATAGATTGTTCATTTAGTTCGTGGTTAAAATTGTGGTTGGTTTAACTATATGATTAACTACAATTACACTATTTTTCAATGTGATATAAATTAACTGTTTACGGTGGGGTGGGTTAAGTCCATACTGAACTATGCGCTTTAACGGTGGGATTAGACCCCTCAGATTAGTCGTTCTTAGGCTGGATACCGAGTTTTCAAAAAACAAAAAAAAAAAAAAAAAAAAAACTGTTTACTCGACTGAATTAACCACAAAATTTAACGTGTGATTAATCAGGTGCCCATGAAACATTTTTGTTTTGATTATTTACTTGATTTATTGGTAGGGATGTATGTGATGGTAGTTGGAGGGTATGCTACACGTGCGACGGGAGAACCTTCTGTGATCAAAGTAAGTGTGTTCACTTGTTTGTCAATTGTGATTGAGTTAGTCTTAAAATGAGTTAATTACAAGATTAATCTCAAAAAGTTGTATGGAACTAGAACCAACATGAGAATAAAATAAGTGTAATGGAGATGAGGATGTTGGGTTTAATGTGTGGTTTAATGTGTGGTAAGCCTAGACAAGATAAGATTAAAAATGACAACATTAGAGAGAAAGTTGGGGTAGCACCTATAGTTGAAAAGATGGTGGAAACTAGAATTTTATGGTTTGGGCATGTAGAGAGAAGAGCTGTAGATTCTGTGGTAAGGAGAGTATATCAAGTGGAGGAGGTAGAGGTAGTCCTAGAAAAACTAAGAAAATATTTAGAAAGATCTAGGGATTAATGAACTGGATCAGAATATGGTTTATGATCGAACATTATGGTGTAATTTGATTCATGTAACCAGCTCTGCTTAGTGGGATAAAATATGGTTGTTGTTTTCGTTGTATTTATTTATCTCATTGAGAATGTTCAGTGCAGTAAAATGATGTCATGTACGAGTTGTAAATATAGAAAATCTTATATCAATTGGATCTTTATCTATTATGGCAACTCAAGCAAGCCTACTCAATGAATGTCATACGTAAACGCCTGTTCACGTCGCAACTAATAAAAAAAAATGACTAGACTAGTAGCGTAGTGCTCCTTGTTGTTTGGATCTTGACCGGGTCCGAGCTTCCCAAGCTCTATGCTGTTGAGGAATTCTGGCAATATGCTTGTTAGAACAACAAATTTGACTTTAAAGAAAACAGACAAGTAAATGTACACAAGAATACAGACGATTGATTACAGAGTTGGCAAATTGTGTCTGCCTCTCCAACAATATATTTTCACTCATCGTGCTTTTAGTTGAGCTCGAGCTTCTATCCATTTATCAGTCAATATGAGTAATGTCATGAGGCCAGAAGCAGCATACAGCACCATACCATGATATTATAAGTTGAATTTGTTCTTCACTAGGTTTGTTTAACAGAATTAACATGACCTGAAACATACTGAACTTTTGGTAATGAATGGGAACTGGTTTTTTGGAAATAGAAATCATAACATGTTATTAGGAGAGATTCAAAGTTGGTCTCACTTCTCACAGAGAATAAATTTGCACGTGCTATTTGGTGTGGTCCTCAAAGTGTTGTGCCCATTGATTAAGTGTTGAAAAGAGTGTTATTAGAATTGATCTTGCTGGAAAATCCTGTTCATGTTTATGTTTTTTCTTTCTTCAGCTTGTTATGTAGTTCTCTTCAACAACCCAAGTCTGCATAATATTGAAGCCACCTAACTAAACTTGTTATGTTGAGCAATAATAATAGATCCCGTAATAATATTAATATTGATATTGATGTTATGACAGGTTCACAAGATTGTTGATCTTTCATCATCCCCCGACCGAGAAGCAATGTGGTATCTTGAAGTTATGGAGGCATACAAACTGTTCTATCAGCCTCTTTTGGAAAACTTTATATAACAGGGTACGCAATTAGACAGAGAATGTGTATTCGAGATTAGCATCTGACATCTAGAAACTACCTTTCTTTTGGCCACAAACGCAGAATTGTTTAAAGATTGAATTGGTATTCACATCTCTATTTCCATATTCTGTGATATTCATTAACAAAGTCATCATTCATCACTACAACGTTTATGAAATATACTGATATGCAATAACAATCTATTGATCATCACCTGTGTTATGACTTTAGAGTTGTATGAACATTTAACTTCCTTTAAATATTCAGGAAAGTATGAAATTAATATCTTGTATTGAAAGAAAGAAAAATTGTACCTGCTAAGTCAAAGTATACTCTCTGTTTCTTTTTATATAAGAAACAAGAAACAAAATTATCATATATTGTCATTCTTGTTGTAACATGAAGGATATAGTAATGGTTAAACTTGGTACCTTCTCAAAAAGGCTTCAACTGCTATGCTTTGACAAGCTCTTGTTTCAACCTTGTTAGCATATTGAAGTATATTGATTGACCACACTTTCACTTCTCTATTTATTCATTTCATGAAAGAGAGCAACTTTACTCAACGCACGTATCTTAATAGTCACACATGATTTTGAAAATACACATTTGAATGATTCTGGAAATACAAATCTAGACGAAAAAAGCTGTGTTATGTTTTCCGGATGTGTTCTTCTAACATACGAGTTCAGAGTCATCTTAGCTAGCTTTTCAAAACAAGCACTGAATATTGTTTGACATAACCGAACTCTAAATACTTTCTTACAACTTTTGCTACTTTGACAAAGCAGGAATTCAAATCAAGGAAAAATATACAATATGTGAATGTTTTTATACATACAATGAACACCAACCGAAGTTATATGTACCATACACTCAAAAACATAACAAAAAGTGGTGTGAAGTGCACAACGATAAAGTCAGATGGAGATTCAACTCATTCAAAATGAACAACTCAAACCACCCAAGTATACTATTTATGGAAGAGAAAAATGTAATCTAGGAGAAGTTGCAAATACTCCCAAAAATTTAGTTTATGACTAACAAAGAAAAGTACCAATAGTTTTAATACTTAGTAGGATATAATTCACCTTTTAGCTAGAGTATTCAGCTCTTGAAAGTTGCCAATATATTGTCCAACTTAAAAGTTAGCCGAGTATTCGGCTATCAGCTCTCGATAGTAATTTTTGTTTTTCAAGTAATTATGCTAAGGAAGAAACTCTATCGATATCCATCGGCTATGGTTCCTTAACTCCTTGAAAAAGTGTTAAATGTGGCATAAAAAAATTATTACCAATCTGCTCACATTATCAGAGTCATTATTCATCATGAGAGAATGTTCAACCACCTCAACACTCTCAACACAATCTTTCTCAATATTGTCATGATTCTCAATACTGTCATGGTTTTCAATATGATATTGGCTCTTGCTTTCATTGTAATTATAGTCAACCATATTTTTAAGATCAATAACAGGTTGTTGCCGAGGCATATGGGGTAGCAGACGTTTCCTCAAGAACAGATTTGTCATAATTTTCTGGCTTGGTTCACACAAACGTGCTGCTCTTCCATTCTTACACTGATGTGTTAAATATGACCAACTGTGTGGCACTTGGTACAAAAGGAAGGAAATGATTCATATTCAGTTTCAGTGCCCACAAAAAATTCAAAGTTTTCATGCTCCACCAAGAGATAACTTAAAAATATTTTCTAGACAAATCAACATCCACTAAACCCCCAGCAGAGTAACCATAAGTTTTGTTTCTAGTAGATTCATGGATAGTGATGAGCACCTATACATACAGCAATCTCAAAAAGATTCTCAGTCTCCAATATTCAGGAGGAAAATCATAAACGCATATCCCAAGTTTGAAGGTGAATTTGTTAAGTGTTGATTGCTTGCAACACAAGCTTTGTACTCTTGCCTATATATAGGCTGAACTCTTAGTGAAATAATGATGAGTGAATTACCACATTCTAACAGAATTTGCTTTTGAATGTTTGGGTTGAAGTTGGGAATGGGAACCAACTTAGAAAGACGAAGAAGTCTCGGATTGAGATTTCACGCACCAAGCCACCAACTGTCCGCACTCTATGCAAATCATCAAATGAGGCAAAGGATAACTCGAAGAAGCCCTTGCCCAAAGGCGTGATGTTTCAAACACCAATCGGTTTAGATAGCAAAGCAAGCTTGATACACGTAAGTATGTGGTCTCTTCATCCGCTTGCCTCCCTTGGGAAGGCAAAGTCTTGCCTACAAACTATTATTAGTTCCTTTTATACCGCTCATGTATCCCTCTTCTTTTATTTTGATCGATACAATGTTGCCTTTGATCGTAGGAACCTGTAATTGAGTGAAGAAAGATCATCCTTGTTAGACAGGGCCTGAGCAAACTATTACATAATGAGAAAGAAGAAGTCAACAAACTAGTTGACTTAGTTTACTTGATCCTCAAGTAACTAGCTAATAGTATAGATTGACCAGCTATAGGCAAGCTCATTGCAGTAAATACATATTGTAAACACTGATTAAGTGAATTCAATAACACAATTTATCCACTTCATAATAAGAACGTCTTGCGTTGAGGGGAAGACTTAGACGATGGTGGGGAGGAGGTTGCGGGGAGGAGGCTGCGGCAAGGGCAAGGAATGAGAGCGGTGGTGTACAACCATTCATATAGTCACTTGCATTATTAATGCTATCTAGTCCATTAATATGTATCATTTCTAATTGATTAAAACTAACATGCCTACATTTCAAATTCTGACTTAATCATTAATCAATTACCAATTTATTACAACCCACTTGGGTTGACCTGGTGGTATTGGCTTGGGATCTGAGAGTGTGCTCCTCATCAAGGTCTCAAGTTCGATTCTCCCGGATATCAGATTTATTGTAAATCGATTAATCTTTAATCTTTAACTTAGCCATATTCTGAATTCCAATTAGAGATAATAGAAAAGACAAAAAATTGAAGTGCACGGATTCTACACTACTTGCTAGAACTACTTTTAACAATATCCATAGGTTGATGTTATGTCTCTCACTGAACATGGAGTCATTCTTTTCATGTCTTATTAAAGAATAGGTCTCTTCTGGGATTTACCTTTAGATATCCCAGTATTTCATAGACTACCTCAAGATGTTGCTGAAAAGGAGAATGCATAAACTGACTTACTACACTATTGAGAAGCCGATGTCACATCTAGTGTGTGAAAAATGACTCAGTTTACCAGTCAATCTCTTGTATTTTATAATGTCAATGGGAACACTTCATTCTCCCCAAAAATAAGTAGAACATCAAATTAAGGGTTAAAATATGTGTTTTTTATTTTACATGATTATTTTTCAGACATCGCGTATATTACATAGTCAATTTGAACAATTAGTAAAGTTTTTTATGTCACGTGTCACTTCCACATTTATTCTCAATATTTTTATTATTTATATTTTTTAAAATCAATATTTTATTTCACATAAATATCTCAACAAACTATTAATCTTATCCACAAAATATTTTATTTAATTTTTTTATCGAATTCCTAATATTTTATGTAGAGTAAATATCTCAACAAACTATATATAATACTTTCAATCCTATCCATTAAATATTTCAATCCATTTGTTAAATGATTTTTTGTTTAATGAATTAATGGCTACTTCAATTTTAGCATTATTTGTTTTAATAAATGTAGTTTTTTATTTGTATTCGAATTTACAAATTTGTCAAAAAAAATTGAAGGAAAATTTGATAATTTATTTAAAACTGATTTTTTTTTCCTTCGAATTTTCAAATATTTCATTGAATTTTCATCATATCCACTAAAAAAATCATACTATCAAAAAGTATTTACGAAATTTAATGACGGGTATGATTTTTGAATGTCAAACATGCTCTGTTTATTTTTTAGTAATTTATAGTAAAAAAATCTCTAAATTATTGAATGTCAAAATCTATTTTATTCAAATTTGTTACAAACAAGGACTATAGGGTTGTTCGTTATAACTTTTAAAAAAGATCACTTTAAGAGCATTATTTCTTTTTGTTATTTTTCTTTAAACCAATGTTCTACACAAACAAAATCTAAAAACAATTTCAAATTAAAAGATATTAAGATTATGTTTTTATGGGAGGGGGAGAAAATAAGTATCAAAAGATTAATGTAATTTTTTTCTTTGGTGACCGAGGTTTGAACCGCAGACCTTACATATATTATCCATTGTCTTTACCAATTGAGCTAAGCTCATGAGGACAAAAAATGAAAATAATTTTGTAACCAAAAAGTCCATTTTATGTAGTTGTATCAAATTAAATTAATTTTTTTTTTCAAAGAAGTGATTATTATTCTAATAAATAAACAAAAATTGATTATACTTTTTAATAATATGTCTAAAAAGCAATCTTAAATTATAGAATGTCAAAATCATATTTATAATCTACAAAAAATGAGTCATATGTTTAGTTTATATTTACTAAAAATAATTTTATGATGTTCATGTGTTTTTATCTCACAATGGGTCTATTTGATGCAATAGCACTACCTCAATGCAAATTTTTATTTTGTAGGTATTCCAATAAAAAATGACAATTGTTTATGCACGTGTTCACTCCTATGTTAACATTTATTTTTTTATTTTTAGAAAATTCATTTTTCTATCTAGCATAAACATCTCAACAAATAATCCATATCTACTTTAATTGTACGATTAAAATATTTTTGTTTTGTTTTTGAAGAATAGTCAAATATTTTATTTATTTATTTTTATTACTTTCTAATTTAATTTTAATGTAATTTTCTTTGTTAACCTCTTATATTGTCATGGAAAAACTTTCTATACCCTCTCTCTATATATAGGGTTGTTAATTTACACCCACCTAAAAACACTAAGGTGTAAATTATAGCAGACACCTCTTAGACTTATTCCTTCTTATTTTGATATGACAAAAATATTATACCACACGCTTTCAATTTGACACAAATTCTTAATCAAACAAAAATCATTAATTAGGAAATTCAGTTGTATTTAATTTC
>Ga0315915_1009599_pt1 | contig 10938 bp, 7 predicted proteins | sample MpolbnodulesMG_FD_207738 | JGI IMG/M metagenome (GOLD analysis project Ga0315915, IMG submission 207738) | Medicago polymorpha root nodule microbial communities from Los Angeles, California, United States - branched nodules | ecosystem: Host-associated > Plants > Roots > Nodule | place: USA... | reverse complement strand
TTTCTCTCCAAAATCTTATATTTATCTTATTATCAACTTTTAAAATTCCCTCTTTAGAAGATAGAAAAATAATTTTCGTTTGTGTTCAATATATAATACCAGTGCTCCAATTAAGCCTTTGTAAATGTCACATCATTTTGTTCAATTATTAATTATTGAATTTATTTATTGAGTACATTCTTTTATTTGATAATTGAAAAAAAAAAAACATTTATCACGCAGATTAAATGATGAACATCATGATCTCAATAACATGATCATGATAATAGTGGTCACTATCACCAATTTCTTTTGAGTTTCTTAATTAGATCTTGTAATTATTATGAAAGTGTTCAAACTAATCTTTGAACCGACCATGTGCCTTTTCATGAATGTATATAGTCATCAATTCTTCTGCGGATCAGTACCTACATGTTTGTTTATTATGCATGCAGCACTTTAATTGATGTGCTTTTATTTTCTCTTAACCTTGGTAAAGTCACATTTCCCGCCTGATATCTCACACCATGATGAGAATTTATGAGGAAAAAACATTTCCAAATTAAATGTATTTTGGTCCAGGATTAATATATTTTGATTCATAGACGCATTACATTACATTTTTCAAGAGAAACATATATCAATAATACTAAAAAATGAATTGTTTTTTATAATAAAAACCGGATGATGCATCATATGTCAAACTTATGTATGTGCAAAAGACGTGTCATATAACTCCCAATGATAATATGATATCAAGCCATAAAATCGAGACTCTAACTTGTTCCTGTTTTCTTTCTTCAACTTTTTCTCAGGGATTGCTCCTATTTTCTTGTAGGAAACTAAATAGGCCATGTTGGGCATGAACATTGAGTTTATGTAAAGCACAGCTTATACAAATAAATAAGTATGTGTACTATTCATAAGTTTGTCAATGTAGTTTATGCATAAATAGCTTATGAAGATGCAATTTTCGTTAGTAAAAACTTATAAATTGAGATAAAAGGTTATTTATTTACATAAACTATTTTTCATAAGTACAAGAATAAGTTAATCCAAACAGTTCCTTAGTGTTACATGTGCTTATGATTTTAAAAGAAGACGTGGATATGATTCTCAATCCAACGTAGCAACAAAAACCAATGGTGCAATTAAACTTCAATTTTAAATTAAAAAATGTGTTTGATTCGCAAAATACCTGAGGGATGGAGATATACTCTGTCTCAATCCGTCCCTAGTTAAAAGCACCCTTTAGGAGGGACAATTGTCCTTAAATATAAGTATCTATACAAATTACTAAATATATTTATTATTTATTTTTTCAAAACATACCCCTAACTAATGGGTATGGATCCTCTCCCATGAGAATTTAACGGGAGGAAGTCAAGTGAATATCCATGCCTTTAATTTTTAATTTTTACAAATTGAACTGTCTGCAATAAAAAAAAAAAACTAACGGTTTAGATATGACGGGAGACAATCTTCTCCACTAACTAATATTATTAGCTTGTTTTTTAATTTAAAAAGTCAAACTAAATACACAGACAAACAAAAAACAATTTAGTAATATTCATATAATTGACAGATTGACTTAACTACCAATTTTTCTTAATGTGTGAAATTTGTGAAAATGACTTATAATAAAGAACGGAGTGAGTATTATTTTTTATGTAGGAAAATAAAAAGTGATTTTGTTACTTTTGATAATTTGTCCAATTCAATCCACTGTTTTTAGCAAATCAAACACATCCAAAATTTGTAGTTTTAACATTACGGAAAACATGATTAATTAAGGAGACTATGACCAGACAAATTTTTTGGGTGAAACAAATTCAAGCTACGGTACAAGTGACTCCTCTATGTATAAGTTAAACAGAGGAAGTTAACTTCACCAATTATTGTTTGTTAGTACTATACTAGCAGTAGTTAACTACTTATAATGGTTATTGATTTTTATTTCAAGTATTATAGATGCGTCCTTCTATATATTGTAACGATGGAAACTTCCTGTGTTGCAATTAATTATGGATGATTGTGTCTTATCTTTTGTGAAGTGGGAGTTTCAAACTTGACATTTAAGGAAGCAAGCTTTAATATTTATGGACGATCATGTCATTTGTTACTTTATCAATTTCTCAAGATACGGTATATGGCCAGGCATGAAACAGAAATTGGTTCAGACATCATCAATAATGTGATTGGCATGCGGTTATGTTTATGTAAACATACAATTAATGAATATACTGCACTGATTAGTGATTATTAACTAAAGCAAGGTTTGAAATTCCACCTCACTCCATCAAAACGGGCTTACTACTAATTACTGATTTATAAGTGTAGCAAAGACTCTTTTTTTAGAGGAAAGGGTAGTAAAGACTGTTTTTTTAGAAGAAAGTGTAGTAAAGACTTCTTTTAAGGACTAATATTTTCCTTAATATGAAGTAGGAACTCTAAAATAACCCACATTAAAGATGTTCCTGTCTGGCCAAAGAGTCTAGCTTGTTTCTTCAACTGAATTCTTTACATTTTATTAGGTCTCCGGCGAATGTCTTGATGGTCTTACCCTTGGACCGGCCCTGATTTACTCCCAATTTAAAGCGCAAATGTCAAGTATACCCATTTCAATTTATCGTCAATAGCTTTATGAGAAACACGAGCTCTGAAATATTTTTTGAGCAAAACAAGCTCTGAATTATGATTGGCACATTTAATCAAGATTAGTTTATCCCTTTGAATTGGCGGTCATTTTGTTTATATATACATGTCATTAAGGCTACTTTTTAATGTTAACGAAAAACTCAGAAATGCTGTATCACTCATTTTGAATATATTTGGTATCCCTAGTCCTAGTGAGTTGCAGGACCCAATCACGTAACACTCTATCGCAACCTTCTTGTAGGACACTTGGTTAACAGCCTAATTAACCAGTATCATGTCATGTTAATACTATTTTAAAGCATAATTAACCAGCATCATGTCATGTTAATACTATTTTAAACCCAGAAACCAGTATATGCTTCCAAGTAACAATGTGCTTCACTGGTCAAATCCTTATTACTGATGACAAACCAGGAGAAGCATCTTAGAAAACGTTGAGATAAACCCATACTTGAATGAACTATTTAATGGCTCTATGAAAAGGGCAACTTACCATTTAAGGATGAACCTGCAATCTTTAAGAGTTTGTGGAGTATACAGTGGTAAACATTGATTATGGATGGAATGGAACAGTAACTCCAGATGATAAAAAAGCGCACAACATAATATTTTGCATGTTTTCAACTCCCTGTGAACTGTGAAACTCAAAAAAATACCACAAATCTATTCCAAAATGCAATCTGCATAGGTTCAATAGTCACCCAAACAAATCGTCATCATCATCGTCGTAATCAGCATTGCTTCGATTACTTGGATTACTGTCTGATTTTCCACTTTCTCCATTCTCCTTAGCTGCTGGTGCTCGTTCACCACTACTGACAGGTGAGTATGCCCAGGCTGATCCAACCTTGACAGATAATGATTCTCCATAAAGGTCATCGTAAATCCCAGTTTTAACGGGGGTTTTTATCTTATTTAGGACTTCTTGTAGTTTATCAGTCACACCTTTTTGGGATGAATCTACCTCCCTAGCAGAGGACTGCCCTTTCCCCTTTGGGATTACAGTAGTTTGTACAAGAGATTCATATTTACCAACTAGACTTCCTTCCTTAACACCAACTGGACCAGGTTCTGTTTCTACATCTACACCATCTGAAATTCCAACAACCTCAACTAACTCTCCCCCAACTTGATCCCTGAATGAAACTCTCATCTTCTTAATTCTCTTAGCAGCTCTTTCTGATTGGCAATCCTTGTTTTTGCCATTTGTTGAACTACCAAGCTCAGTGGATTTGGACACTAGATCAGACTTGTTGATGCCATAACGATTCAGCAGCGTATTATAAGTAACAACAGCTTCTTCATCCGATGGGTCAGGAGGTGGTGGGAAATTAACCCCCGTGGGTGGTGAAGGACGAGGGAAAAGAGCTGCATCATTCTTTCTTAATATGTATAATCTTGTGGATGCAGCAAACCGCAATGATTGTCCCACTTCAAACTCAACTGGTGAATCCTTGGTCAAACGCTCGTTTGCAACAAAGGTACCGTGTGCAGATCCCAAATCAATTACATATACACTGAAATAAAGTAGAAAAAAAAAAATATTGTTACAGTTGCAAGTGACAGGGGAATCGTCATTCCTAAATTATATAAGACATATTTTAGCTCAATATCTAAAAACACTGAAGTGGTTCCTAAGTCATTTGTAATTCATTTTCATGAATGACTGATTAACATGAGTTAGTATGTTTGAAATTTGAATGCTTTCGTTTGATAAGGTAATATGGTGTCATTTGATCCAGGTAATAGATGCAAGTTATTGGAAAAGAAGCTTTACTTTTTGCACTTATTTTTGAGAGAAATTATTTTGAATATGTAATTCAGAAACAAAATGGCATCGTATTTATATAGAGAAGCATCACATCGATTCCAGTAACATCAATGGAGAGAGAGAGAGATATGTTCTAACCTCCCATTCTTGTGAGGAACGACAGCAGCATGTTGGCGAGAGACAGATTGATGATCAAGCACAAAATCACAAGTTTGGATTTGCCTCCCAAAAATATTTCTTCGTCTATCCAAATTAATCCGATCTAGCACCTGACCATCCTTCATAACTTCCAAGTAAAAAACACCCGGCCGTGGCTCAATCGCCCAATCCGGTGGCTGCCACATCGACTGCCCTCCACCAATCTGAGTTGCCTGTTGATTCTGCCCCAACAACGGAGCCGCCTCAACTCCCACGCCTTTCTGAGAAGCATGTTGCGATTGATGTACAGAATTCTTCGACTGTGGTGGCGGCCAAGCCGGAGAGTGACCAACTACCTTACTAGAAGAATGAGCAACATTTCTCGAAGACGAATTAACATTAACCGAGAACGGTTCCAAACTCTCGGCTTTCTTAAACCTATCAAGACCAGATGTTCTTCCATACATTCTCTTCAAATTACACTTATTAAATGAGCTCTCTTAACTATGAGCTCATAAACAACTTGCATCACAATTCCACAATGACACCAAATCTTAAAAACATGCTCTTAACCTCTCTTAGCACAAACCCTAAAATTAATTTGACAAAAAAAAAAATCAAAACATAATTTTAAGTAAGTAAGGTGAGTGACATTAACATGCAAACAAATCACAACATAGAAATTTGCCCAAAAGAAAATAATCAATACATGATGATTAGAAGCCAAATGGGTCACCAAAAATGCAAGCAAATGCTTTTTCTACCCTAGAATTAAAATTAGGGGTAAACCTACCATGTGATCAATTACTATAATCATAGCGATTAAAATGAAAATTGCAAAGTTAGAATTGAAATAAAGAAAAAAAATGGTTGATTTAGAAATTGATTGGTGAAAAACGAAGTGATAGAATCGTACCGATTAGGGTTTTAGAAACGCTGCGTCTTTGAGAAGCGTAGTAGAGAGAAAGAGGGGCTGAGGGAGACACGGAAAATGCTAAATTCAATTTCTTTGTAAATATTTATATTTTGTAATTATGTTATTACTGATGTATCCTTCATTTAGATTTTAGAGGATACGACCATTTTATCCATGAGATTTCATTTTTCATTGGAGTTTGTTACTTTGTACTTGCGGAAGCAAAGGTCAGAATAGGTCAAATCGAGTTAAGCTAGCGAGCTGTTTTGATTGAATTTATTAGAAAGATGGTACTCCCTCCGTTTTTAAATATAAGTAAATTTAAACATTTAGGTTTATTCAATTAATTATGTATGTGGTCTATATTATAAATCACATACATCATTAATTGAATGAACATAAAGTCAAAATTTGCTTATATTTAAAAACAGGGGGAGTAAGATTTTATTAGCGAAAATTGTATATTTATAAGGCGGTTTGGGGCAAGTGAATGATGACGTGGCAGAAACTCACTGGCAAAGAAAGCTGATGTCGCCATAGCGACAAAAATCCTGTCTGACAAGAAAGCAAAATTCTGCAAAAGTATAAAAGCCTTTCTTCTCATTTCAGAAACATTCTTATCAGATATTATGCTATTCTATGGAGAGAAAAACAAGGGAAAATTCAGAGAGACCCTTAAGGAGCAAGGAGCACAAGGATTGAAGGGATTCACAAGATCATTGAGACATCATGGCTTGCTTCCATTCCATCTATTCTTTACTCCTTGTAAGATTACCATGACAATGAGTAGCTAGACTCTTTTTGTTGTGATTAAATGTAATCAACTCTACTAGTATGTATTTCCTTTGATTATGATGTTATTTGATTTTAATTATCTCATGATGTTGAGGTTATTCTTGTTTTCCATGCTTTTAATCTTATGGATTTGATTTGTATTGAAAAATATCTTTTGAATCTAAGTTAGAATAATCTTCTATCAAAGTTTTTGTTCTAGACATGGAATTTAGGTTTTGATAATTACTTTGAATATTGGAACCCAAAGCTTTTGTATCGTTTAATGGCTTGGGGAATCAGTTATACAACGATACAATCGACTATTGGACCGTTTAATAGTTTGGGAAATCGACGATTAAACGACCCAATAGAAGTCACCACAACATTTGAACACGAATGATGTTGTCGAGCAATATGTGATAATATCAATTGATAATTAGAATCCACAACACTAATTCGAAAATACGTATAAGTAGGTTGATGAAGTTTAATCCCGGCATAATCATTTCTCTGTTAACTCTCATATTGTTTACAATTTCATAGTTTTCTAGTTTATGAAACAAAACTTATCAACACTCCATTCCTCATAACGATATCAATTGTTGAACGACTTAGAATATCGCACCAGTCCCTAAAGAGACGATAACGAAAATACTTACTTTTGAAACTACATCAAAATGGCGCCGTTGTTGGGGACTGGCGTTTAGATATTTTAAGCATTGCGACAATTTGTATTGTTTTGAGCATTTGTGTAATCTGTAAATATTTTTCTCTATTGTATAGTTGTCTGCACTAACTCCTCTTTGGTATACAAAGAAAAATTTCTTGTTGGTTGTATCTGTTTCAGATTCTCCACATAAACAAAATCATGGATGATCATGGTTGTTTCAACTTCTACACTCTATTGGAGTATGAACCATATCAACAATATCCTTTTGAATATGACTTGAGAAGTATATAGTGTGAGTTTTAATGTAGGCCCACTTTTGTATTTTTATTATAAACACTAGCGGAAAGACGGGCACTATCGTGCCCGTTTGTCTGCTCTTTTTACTGCGCTAACACATGTGATTATTTTATTATGTTTGTTTGTACAATTTTGATTAAATTTTAAAATAATAATGGAAATTATTGATATATTGATTTATAAACAAAATACTGTCAAGGTATATAACAAAATTATTTATGAACTCCACATATTTTAGTTTGCCTGTATATAAAATAAAGATAAAATAATGATCTTTTATTGTTTATTCTAATAGTAATTAGTAACATCATAGCATAAATGTATAATTGACATGTTATCTAAAAGAAAAATTACTTTAAACAAAATATTGATTTATTTAATAATTAAAAAAAACATGGTTCTCTTTATATAAAGAAAAGTCACGCTATCATAGTTTGTATAAGCGATTATAAACTAGCAAAGTCAAATAGTCCTTGGAATTAATCGTGAACAATTTGAATCATAATCACTTATAAACCAGCAAAGTCAAATAATCCATAAAATTAATCAACTTTGATTAGTTGTAACATGAAAGAAAAAGAAAAAAAACTTAAAGGTTAATTTTGAATTCTGATGCAGAGGGCTGAGAGAGGTTGAGAAAAACTAAACAATGCGGGAACGAACTATGAGCTGTGAGAACCCTGCTTATTAATATTTAATGTTTAATATAGTGCTAAAAAATATTTTTCTAAAATATTTTGAGTCCTAATATTTTTTTTAGATGATTTGAAGTCCAATCTATAACAATATTTTTTGCTCACATTTGTTACTAATATTTTTTTAGAGGATTTAAAGTCCAATTTTAACATTATTTTTTGCCCACGTTTGTTACTAATCTTTTTTTTAGAGGGTTTAATGTCCAATCTTTAACAATATTTTTTGCTCACGTTTGTTACTAATCTTTTTTTTAGATGATTTAAAGTCCAATCTTTAACAATATTTTTTGCTCACGTTTGTTACTAATCTTTCTTTTAGAGAATTTAAAGTTCAATCTTTAACAATATTTTTTGCTCACGTTTGTTACTAATCTTTTTTTATAGGGACTAAAAGTTGAAGGAAAATTTTAGAGGGACTAAAACGAAAAGTTGATATATTTATAGGGATCAAAAACATATTTAACCCTATTATCTAATACTCCTATATAAGATATTTAATAAAGGGTTAAATATGTTTTTAGTCCCTACAAAATCATGAATTTTTAAGTTTAGTCCCTATGAAATTTTAATGTTAATTTTAGTCATCCAAAATATTGTAGTTTGTAAAAATAGTCCTATTTTGAAAACTTTTTACAAAAAATGGATACTTTAAGTCCTCCAAAATAGTCCCTATAAAATACAAATAGGGACTAAAAGTGAAAAAAAAATTGTAGGGACTAAACTTGAAAGCTTGTAATTTTATAGGAACTAAAAACACATTTAACCCTTTAATAAAAAGTGTCACATTGTTTTTAGAAAAATACCAAATCCAAGCCATTGATTTACGCCAACAATATTATTTAAGGAATGTGAGAGACTTAATTGAGTCATCGCTCTAGAATCCACATAATTTAGGTAAAAAGAATTTAAATTTTATAAGTATTTATTTTGGCTCAATTAGAGGAATTAAACTTGAGTTTAATTGTTTGGTGTTAATGTAAAAAAAAAAAAAAAAAGTGTTACTTATGCATCCAACCATATCTCACCAAAAAGTTTTTTAAAAAAAAATACCTCACCAAATAGATGATCGTTGCAAACTAATATATCAAAGTGGCATAAAAATAAAATTAGTGAATACATAAATAAATAAATAAGGAATCTTTCAAAATAAATAAATAAATAAGGAAATACTCCCTCCGTTTTACAATGAGTGTTGTTTAAGGTTTTAACACACGGATTAAGAAATGGAATGAAATAATCATTAGACATAACACTTTTACTAAACTGCATTTACTTTATAAGAAAAAGACAAACTTAAAGTTGTATTGAAAATTGTGTGAGAGAAAAGTTGAAGTATTTATTGAAGGTAAAGTTGGAAGAAAAAATATTAAGTTTTATTGAAAATGTAAAGTGACATTCATTTTGAAACAATTTTTTTTTACTAAAGTGACACTCATTTTAAAACGGAGGGAGTATGAAATTATCCAAACTGATCTATTACATAGCCCACAATGATTGGACCAGGCCAAATAATTTACAGCCCAATAACAAATGGGTTGGTCCAATTTGACCCGTTTATGTAATTAAAGTAGACTATTAATCTATTACTTTTTCCACCCTTCTTTGTTCTCGCGCGCCCTGCAAAAAATACAAAATACCCCTGGTCCAGATTATATAATGCGAACCAGATTGTTAGCATTTTTTGGATTACGAAATCCAAAATGTTATGATCTGTGATTTTTTGTGTTTTCTTTGATGTCAAAGATCCCTGTAGACTGTTAATAACCCTCGCATAAGCTGCAAAACAATTGCAGGGGTTATATGAACGGTCAACAATGACCATAACATCACAAACACTCCTTAAAAACTATTTTTTTTTAAGAAAAGAGGTGAAGTGAAGAATAAAGAAAATTGTTGAAGATTCAAGCCTATTTATAGCCTTAAACCAGTCCTAGATCATAACTACATTCAAATAAAATGTGTTCCACCGTCCAAAACTGCATTTAACACTCCACTAACTGGCCAAACCTTTGGTCAAACGCCACCGTCCAAAAAAACCAAGGGTTTTTGGATTATATAATCCAAAAATCACTAAGACATTTCAGATTATATAATCCGAACATCACCAGAATGTGTTTTTTGAGGGTTTTCAGGGAATATGACATGGAAAATAATTTAAAAAATGCATAAAAAAAAAAAAAGTAAGCAACATAAAACAACATAAACAGAATAAAACAACATATTCGAGAATGGTGTTCGAAGAGCTGCTTTTGAACTCAATCCAGCTGGCCTGTCAACTGGCATATTTCTATCGGCATGCCAACTGGATCGAGTTCATAAAAACCTTTTCGGATTCAGATCTGCAACATAACGATGAAAGACAAGGTGTTTCAAGGGGTTTGTTTTGAGTTAGATCCTATTGTCTTGCCAACTGAGATATTTATATCGCCAAGGCATCAAGATCTATCTTATAGCAACCTCTTGGTATTCAAAGAGGATTGTTTTGAGTTTAATTTTTTTGTTTTTTGCAACAAATAAACCAAGGCAACATGAGGAAGATCATCATTACGCTGTCAAATAGAGAGCAATCTATTTGCGACAGCATGTGGAAGATCCTCAGCACAATGACAAAAAATTGCATGGTTTCTTTGGTGTGTTTATGTGTTTTGTTGGAAATGGTAATGAAAACTGGAAACACCTTATTTAGACGTATCTAGACGTTGTAGACCACAAAAACAGTCGATGCAATGTGGTCCATACAAAAGAATCATATGTTGAAGGAATTCAGATTATACTGAAGCAGCAATAAACGTCGCAAGAAAAGGGGGGGTTGAATTTTGACCCTTTTTTAATAATTATTCCTGAAAGTTAAGCTTATACTCAAGAATGTTCTTGGTGTATGTTAGTCCAACAAGATTAGAGTATATAATAATTAATTGATTAAAATAGAATGTTCTGAAGAATGTATATAAGTAGAATGAGAAAAATGATGTTAAGTTAAAATATAAGATTATTTTAACAAGGACCAGAATGTTCTGGAGAACAATTAATATAAGATAAA
>Ga0315915_1009597_pt1 | contig 10939 bp, 4 predicted proteins | sample MpolbnodulesMG_FD_207738 | JGI IMG/M metagenome (GOLD analysis project Ga0315915, IMG submission 207738) | Medicago polymorpha root nodule microbial communities from Los Angeles, California, United States - branched nodules | ecosystem: Host-associated > Plants > Roots > Nodule | place: USA... | reverse complement strand
CATATTCATCTGGCAGGCAGCAAGATCTAACTCATAGCAACCTCTTGATATTTTTGAGTTATCTATCTATCAAGGAGACATCAAGGAGTATCTATATATTTTTGAAAGCATGTTGAGGATCTTCACCATGCTAGCACATAGAGAACAATCTATTTTGCGGCAGCATGACAAAGATCCTCAACACAATGACAAAAATTTGCATGGTCTCTTTCGCATGTTTGTGTGTTTTGCTGGTAAGTTGAAAACCGGAGATCACTTATTTATAGAGGTCCTTGGATGTTGTGGACCACATAAATTCTTGGTGCAATGTGGTCCATACAAAAGAATCCTATGCTGAAGTATTCCAGATTTGGTAATCTGGAATACACTTACGCCCTATGTGAATCCGGACTTCATAATCCGGAATGCATATCTTTGCTTATTTTTTCGATTAAATGAACATCTTTGACGTAAATTAAAACATAATGAAAGTTTAAATAATATATATATATATTATTCAAAACATAATGCAACAACTTAATTCAACAGCACATAACTAACACGCAATTAAAACAACATAAAACACACGATTAATTAAAACATAGCACATTATCACGGATCATCTAAACTAACTTCTTCCTCCGGTCCCTCCAGTAGAGGCTTGATCTCTTTGTAGTTCCTGGGCCGATGCAAACTTTTTCAGAATTTGTTCAGCAGATCTAATCAATGAAGCGTCCAACTCGATCGGTCCTCTAGTACTGTGCTGACCAAAGACAGAGAACATGGTTCTCACGTCGTCGTCGTTTGTGAGTTTCATCCGGCTGAAGCGAAGAGATCCTGCTGAGTCGGACAATGGACATCGATATTCAACACCAACCACCGTCCTCGTGTCTCTGTGGTTGACTTGACGGTTGATTTGATCCAGCTCATCCTTCAGCTCGGAGAGGGTGACATTGTTGTAAATTCTAAACAGATGGGGTGGTGTTTCGCCGTTGTAGTAAACATGATTTTTTTTTTAGGTGTAGCTTACTTGTAATGAAAACAGGGACCCCTATTTATAGAGTTATCTGGGCGCTCTGGACCACATAAACTCTTGGAGCAATGTGGGTCACACAAAAGAATCCAATGCTGAAACTTTCCGGATTTCTAAATCCGAACTATCCATCATCCTACACGAAGAGCAAAGTTTCCCTTTGTTTCACGTCATGATCGTATTTTTCCGGAATATAAAATCCGAAATCTATGTGTAATCCGGATTATATTTTCCGGACTGCACCAAAAGCTTTTGGTCGGTGGTTTGCACCATAAACAAAACGTTTTTCAAACGTTTTTGGACGGTGGTAAAGTCAAAAAACGTATTTTTTGACTGCATTAATGACTTTCACACCTTTTTTTTTACCCTCCCTCCCTATAAATAGGCTCATTTCCTCACAATTTCTCACACCCTCTTCTTTCTCCTCTTCTACAACGATGTGTTTCCATCGTTGGCCTTTCATAAAAAGAGGCCTATTTGAAAATCAATCAGGGGTCATATGATCGGTCAATAGGAAAGGGGTCATATGATCCATCATGGTCTCTTGCTCCCTAGAGGCCCATGTTTCCCCTCTGTCTCCCCTCCAACAGTTAAGCTACTGGCATGTCCTATCAGCCGGAGCTATTGGTATAACTTACTCCCCTATAAATAGTTTTAGGTTCTTATGTAATAAAATTAGAAATAGTTTTAGGTTCTTATGAAAAGCTTCAACATTTGTATTGTATTATTCATACATTAATAAAATGACTTCCTTTTACCTGTGTTCTTTTTATTTCTGTTTTATATTACTATTTGCAGTTATTTTACGAATTTGAAAGATTAAAATGAAAAAATTCTGAAAAATGATCGTTCCGGATTTTAATATTCGAATAAATCAGGAAAACATTAACAATGCATTTCGGAAAACTAAATCCAGACCATGGGTAAAAGTGGAAAAAAATAGGGTGCACGAGGAAAGACATAGGGTGAGAAAAGTAAAACTCTATATTTTATGGGTAACGTGATGGCCCTTGATTTCATTAAACTAGTTGCAAACTGTTAGAACAACAACCAAAGAAATATATAAAGATTTATGCTCTTCACCCAGCACAAAACACTCGCACCCAAGTGAAATTACCAATTTACCCCTGCGTGAGTTAAGATGCGCTGATATTAACACTTGCGTTACTTAACTAATGCAGGGGTATTTTCGGCATTTCAGCTGAGCGCGAGCGTTTTGTGCTGGGAAATAGCTGAAATCATATATAAAAACAAGCTAGATCTATATGTGAAAAGAGAAGCCAAAATCCACAAAGCCTCTCTTTAGATTGGATTATGATATCCATTTCCCTTCGGATTGGCATGGACATCATTTCATGTTGGATATTTGCGTTCCAATAGGACTGGAATTTGTGACCTACAAAACACCATTTTTGGATTGTCGTGCGTCCAAAGAAAAGTCGCTGCCAATACAAACACACATAGACTCACTATGACTTGGAACTCAAAGTATTGTTGTTGTACTTGGAGAAAATTAAATAAGACTCGCAACTTTACTTAAGAGCTGTGAAATTAGCTTTTTACCTTAAATCTATACACACCAACGTGTAGGTTCAGGAAAGTCCAACTCGATCAACGCCGTCCAAGTCCAACGGTGTCCCCTGCTTTGCCACACAAATCATGAGTACGCTGCCCAATGCACCATAGTTGCCAATCGTGAATGAAGAAACAAGAGACCCTGCTCATTGCGGATGTATTTTACAAAGCGATGATCGAAGCTGAGGTAATTATAGTATTCACCTGCACGTCGAAGTCTGTTAGAGATTTCACCATGTAACGAGATGATATTTGAGAAAGCTGCAAGATGGATTACAAGACTTGATTTTACCTATCCATGTATTGCAAATTAGGTGTCAAGTTTAGAACCCTGCAAGTTTAGATTGCAGGATTTCATTTGAGTCTCCGTTATTCCTTTTGAATTTATGCCAATTGTATAAGTCCTGAATGTGTGGATATAGCTCCTACTAAATTAAAAGTCTCATAGCATGCAAGAGGGAATCATTTTTGAGATCATTCAGGTTATAGATCTTAAGATAGTATTGAGATTTTATGTTTCATGTGCTGGAATCAACTCTAGACGTAAAATAAATTTAGTACACATTTGAGATATATTGATTTCTGTTTGGAGATATATTGCACAATTTGGAGAGTATGTGTTTCGGTGGAAATATTGCACAAATGTATTGTATGCCTTTGGTGAACTTTAAGTTGTCTATGCTCTACACCTCAAGTAACTATGGTATATAGAAGAGGCAACTTATCCATAAAATGTATTGTATGTCTCTTGACATAGAAATAACCACACCAAGGAAGTCAGCAGAGGATGTCAAGGAAAGGAAAGAATCATATGAATGATCAAGTGTTAGATCTATTCCTTTGGTTCAACAACAAAACGAACACCAAGTTTCCACTTCTACAATATTGATTGGAACAAGAAGCATTACATCTGGATCAAAGCATCTAATGTTAGATGATAAAGAAATCCAAAGTCGTGCCTCCAGAACAAAGCTCCTAATCGTGAATTCCAAGCAAGAAACAACGCCTCCAGAGTCAAAGCATTTAGTCACAGAAGCCATGCCTTTGATGATCTATAATCCATGACTGCATATTAAAGCATCTCAACTATGCCTTTGGAATGAAAATGAACCACCTCCATCAAAGTAGAAGTCATGCCTTGGAGATTTTGAAGTCAAACCTTCCAAATCAAAGCATCTAATCTAGTGCAAGTCAAGCCTCCAGAATAAAGTGTATCAAATGTATTTAACAAGTCATCTGGTACAATTCATTTAATCACATGTTGATCAACAGGTGGAATGTCAAGCATACAATGAAACTCTATATTTAAAAATTCTTTGATCACATCCTCTATTCAAATAGAAAAATCAATGGCTAAAAGCATATCCTCTAATCTTATGGTCTAACTCATATATGCACAACTATCACCTTGGATTATGTGGTTGCTCAACATTCTTAGGTGAATCAATTCCTTTAGTATAAGAATGAAGATCAACTAGAAGCACTATCAAGGACTATAAGAAAAGAACTAACTCTCTCACTCCCCCCTCTCTGTCAACTCTTCGATAATACAATAAATCCTGAAATGATTCTAATATTTTAAATGTCTAGTTGTACAATTGCAGTGTGGAAATTACTATGCCAACGGTTATATCCTTATCAGATATATCTTCTTCTCTATAAGATTAACTTCATTTGAAATTATGAAGTTGAAGACTGTGCGTGAGCCAGTCCTAAACGACGATAAATGTACCATGTAGACGTTGAATTCCAAATTGAGATGAATGACTAAGTCTTATACACAGGAAATCATACAACTTTAGTCACCATAATACGGTTCTGTTAAACATCCATGGATGAGAGAAAAGAAAAAAAAATAGAGAAAAGAAAAGACATGTTCTAAGATAAAATGTACTATTCAGAAAAAGCCTAGAATACATACAGAGCTTATATGATTATCCTCTATGTTGAAAGTTATTATCAGTCAAGTTTTTTTTTTCAAACACCTTAATTGTAATATACTCTATATGAAATTAAAACTCATTTACTCGACTTTCTACTAATTTAGATACAAACTCCTCATGTTGTAACTCATTTCAGTAGTGGCAAACTTAGTTACTGTAAAGGAAGGAAGTCTGAAGAGACTGTAAACATTTGGTTACTCAACAAGGCAATTTCTAGTAGTTTTTGAGAAGACTATAAGGTTCTAGTGGTGTAAGCTTAGAGAGGCAAAGTAGGAATACTTAAAGTTCCTGCAGAGGTAGAGCAAAGAATACTTGTTTAGTTGATTAAGTCCTTTTAGTGATGAAGGCAAAATCTTTCTGTAAGGGGAGGACTAGATGTAACAACAAATTGTTTTGAACTAGTATAAAACTTTTTTCATAAAGAACATTGGATTTTTTTTAAAACCGTCAACACAATTCAAACTCCATTTCTTGTAATTCCAATCCTTCACATATTTCTTTCGAATCAAGGAAGGCTCTTAAAGCCGAGGTATTAGCAGACTTTGTGGTCGATGACATCCAAATATGAAAGAAAGTGAAGCAAGTCTACTTCTCGAAAGCGATGAAGCCTTGATAATGGAGGTATCCCTGACTTTTTCCTTCCCTACTTCTAACAACCAAGTCAAATATGAAGCGTACATCGCCGGCCCACTCTAGTGAAGCAAATCTCTCTTTAGGTCTGACTCCCACCTCATAATATCGCAAATCAACAAGAAATACTAGGCTAAAGACTCATTCATGCATAAATACCCGACCTTAGTAATGGAAAGAAATGCTTATATTGGACTCGTGGGTGAATATTACCACCCAAGTTGGAACCAAATATCGCTTGATCAGGGGTTCCTTGAAAAACCAAAAGTCCTTCCCGATATTCATCTCTTAAACTCTCCAATTTAGAGAGCCTCTGTTTCTCTCAATGTAAATATTGCACTAATTGTTCCAAACTCACTTTTGTTGTGCCAAACTTCAAACCAAACACACACTTTACTCTAGAGCATTCAAATATATCACATAATCGCAATCAATTTTACACCTCTGGAGTCAATTGTGTCCCCTCTAGAAATGAAACCGGACATACAAAACTGTTTTTGACTAGCTACTCTGTAAGCTAGATGAATGAGATACGTATGAGAAGCAGAAAAACAGTTAAAATTAACAGAAGATTAACCAATTTTTAGCATGTTAAATTTCTCACACCAAAAATGAATTTATAAAATTTATTCTCATTTTTTCTTAATTTTGAGTTAACAAAAGAACAGTGAACAATGTGGAGAACATACATGTAATGGTAATCAGTAGAATACACAAGTAAATGATAGTTATAAAACATTAAAAGAACATACTTTTTTTTTAATATATAAAAGAACATACATGTAAGGTGATAATCAGTAGAATACATATGTAAATGATGGTACAAAAACAAAGAGGTATACCAATTTTCTCAACGAGATTCACTAAAATGTGATAAAATCGAACAGGTATAAAAACACTAAAATGAGATTCACTGCCTTTTCTACAAAGAAAGCTATTTATGCAGTGAATATTTATTTTATGCTTGGGTGACACCTTTTTTTATCACATTACTCATGAACCATTCCTTCCTTTTATTCATCTTCCTTCAATTCTAAATTTAATATCTCTGACACTATGATACACTTTGAAACTCATGACAGATTGCAATCTGCAATGAACAAGGCGGAGGAAAATTTCGAGTAACCGAGGTTGAAATACACATGTTTTTGAGGTAGAAGACCTGCATCTCTAGTATGGTTCCTTAACAGCAGCATGACCAACGGCTGTTGTTGTTTATGCATATTAATATGGTTAACTTGACAAAAAGGTAAACGCACTATACTTTCATTTGATTTTTCAAACTTATAACACAACTAAAAAGAACCATGTATGTATGTCAAAGCTGGGCAAATGAAGAAACGAATAGTACATTATGCACAACATATTAGCATTATTCTTGATTTGTTTATTCAATTTTGTTTGCTACAAGGCGAATCTTATTTAAAGACTCTCTAAATGCCTGCCAAGAAGCCAAGTAATGATTTTGGGATATCATGCCTTCTTCAACTACTTGCATACCACGTTTGTGCAAATGATCAAAATGCTGAACTGGGTTGGTAGTATCAACATCGTCAGAGCTGAGATGTGGTACATACAATCGCTTAAAATCTTTCCTCCATCTTGACAAAATATAATGACATGGAATTTCCCCCACACCATTGTAATTAAGGATATACAAGGCATGCCTGCATAGGTAGCCTTTGAAGTTAAAGCAATTACAAATGCAACATACTTCAGTTAATGCTTTATCATACATGACTTCAAAATGCCTATCATTTCTTACCGGTTCTTCCCCTTGATGTTCTTTTACCATGTATGTCACTGTAGACTCGTTTGTTTGAATTTGTGAGACGCTGAAACAGGAAGACATCATCACCACCTCATCTTGGAACTTACTGAATATTGCATTCGTGTACAATTTAGAGAGTTGCAACTCATAGTGGCATCTTGTTTTCAGTTGTGGACTTGAATTCTGTGACTCCAAATCATCAATAGCTTCAGTTTTTTGCTTTTTTTGTTGAATTAATTCATAAATCTCAAAAAATTCTTTCAAAGGAGTTTGTTGATGCACATGACCCTTAAAAAAGGGAATAATAGACTCACCCTTTTCGTGATTAGAAATTCCAGCAAAAAATGTGTCCTTGGAGTAAACTGGAGCCCAAAGCTCTCTGTCCTCGTGCAAGCTTCGGAGCTTTTCATGATTTCTTATTCCATAATGTTGGGTCAGGGAATCCCAATCTCTTTCAAATTCATCTACTGTTTTAGGGTCATATATCACTCTTGTCAGTGCCATCTGAAATGCCTCATCTTCCTGAAACTGCACCAGACATCCACAGATGATCTGCAAGACTTGCAATAGACAAATTCTATGGTGAGCCCTCGGGAAAACCTCTACTTTTGCACATTCTATGGTCTTACATCGGTTTGTAACAATAGTTTCTGGAGGGCGACTAGACATACAAGAAAGCCATGCTCTAAATAACCAAGTATACGTTTCAAATGTCTCGTCTGCAAGCAGACCACATCCTAGCAAAACAGATTGACCATGGTGATTAACACCAACAAATGCAACAAGTGGGATCTCATAATTGTTTGACAAATATGTTGAGTCAAATGCAACCACATCCCCAAAATAACTATATGCAGCCCTAGATCTAGAATCAATCCAAAATATGTTCCTCAGTTGTCCATCATCATTCAGATCCATCACATAGAAAAAATTAGGACTCACCAGTTTACGGTGGCAGAAGTAATTTGAAATAAGTTCTGCATCACCTTTTTTTAGCTTCAGACTCCTGGAAAATTTAACGTTTTTGCTAGTTCCTCCTTCATTAGAATTTGAGCTCCCATAACCGGAAGCATCCACAGTTGGCATTCGATATAACTTGATTGTCCGTACTTCAACATTTAGAGTCGGCTCAACCTTTCTTTTGGCCCCACTGTCCATCCTCTTGTGTGATTTAGAGTTTTGCGCTCTTTCAGGATCAAATGAATGGTTATGCTCAAGCTTGACTTCATCCACCCTCCACCTATTAGATTCCACTACTCTCAATCTAATCATTGCTAGACAGCCTGTTCTTGTTTCTTTCCTACGACTATTAGCTTCTTTATTTGTTTTGAAACCTTCACAACTACAACACAAGACAGCACCACGCTTCTCTTTACTGTTACGTTTGGTCCAAGAAGATTTAACCCGAATAGCAAATCCAATTTCCCTGGCATAGCTATTATAATAGTTGTAGGCATCATCATAAGTTTCAAACTCCACTCCCTCAACAGGTTGGGCATAGTCTTTTGTTCTTTGAGATTCTTCACTATGACTGTCAACTCCGGTGGTTTCCTCCCTTCCATTTTCATGTTCGCCACCATCGATCTCAAACAATTGACTACAGTCATTCTCAAGCTCGTTGCCCTTGTCCTCAACCTCAAGTAGTTGCTTACTTTGTGGAGATCCCTCGTCTATCTGGAAATAGTAATGAAATAAAAAAACAAATTCTAAACACAATCTAAGAAATTTGAGTATGAATTGAATTTGACAACAAAACTTGAAATATCACAACCAAGCTCAAAGATGGCCTACAGTTCCCAACTTGAAATTTTATATTACTTACAGGTGTGAAGTTTCTTTTATTTTCACCCTACACAATCATGATCCTGTATCTACCCGTTTTCACCTCTCCCACTATACCATCATTATATCTTTGAAGCAATACCGCAACTATATCTTCCACACAAGTGGATAGCCGAGATCATGAGGAAAATCCATAACGGACTGGCATCGATCTCAGGTAAATGATTTATAATCAGTGTTATAAATAAAGGATCATAGAAATCTGCAAAACGCCAGAAATTTGCAAAACGCCAGAAATCCGCTATTATATTATGTTATGACATTGATATTATTGAAACCCTAGTCGTCTCTTTATTCTCTGTTGAAACTTATATTGTTAATATGGTATCAAGAGCATGATTTGATCCGCCTTGAATCATTGGTTATATTGTAAACAATTTTAGAGGGGTAATGTGCAGCTCACATGCTCCCCTATCAGTGTTATCATTAAAAAAAAAAACGCAATTTTTTTTCTCTTTGCATTAATGCTATATCCACTACCGCCGATATGGGATTGGGAAAAGCAGCCGCTATAGCAGTGTAGCGATACAGTTTTCATAGCTTTTTGTTCACATCCTTCTATTTAACAACACCGTTTATAATCAACAATTATTCTATGCCGGTAAATCAATAAAAAAAAATTCCAAAATAATTATGTGAAATAATCAATGTCGTTAGGCACCTATGAGTGAATTTGATTCCTCTTTTCTCTTCTCAACAAAAGAGTGAGTTGTTTGCAAATAAATACATTGGGTTAGAGGCAGATACACAAATAAGCTTCAGTCCAACATGAGACTGAAAAGCACAGCATAAAACAAGTCATTAAGTTCCATGGTTAAAAGGAAGATTTACCGTGATGTCGAGATTAGGGCTCAACAACAAGCCTTTATCATTTGGAGAACACGCTGCATTGTCGGTCATGATTCGGCCAGAGAGTTCACATGAGTTCTGTTAAAGAACAAGATGTTAAACTCCACATGATTTCAAGCCTTAATCACAGTTTTCATAAGCTATCTTGAAGAACTTATTAAAATAAGCTCAAATAATCCAAACGGAGCGTAAATAGTTGAAATGATAATGAAGATTAATTAATTTAAAAATCCGTGACACAATCTTCACGAACTAACGGGATACAAATTAGGGATTGAACTCACCGGAGAAGTTCAGTTCAAACAGATGATCTCTGCACTCTGCGCTGCGCTGTTCCCTTTCTTTTGTTTTTTACATTATTTCTAGAGGGAAAGTCAATGTAAATTTTGCTATAAAAATAATTAAAAAAATTAAGGAACATTTTTTACTTTTTGTAGGTGATATATAATATAAGAGAAATACTAACGACACACGTTCTAACACACACTTATCAACACACTCTCTTTGATTGGTTAATATTCATATGGGACCCACCAAATGTATATAGAACCCACATGATTTGGTAGGTCCCATGTAAATTTTAACCAATCAAAAGAAGTGTGTTAAAATGTGTGTTGCTAGCATTTTTCATAGAGACTATTTCTTTTTGTTATAAAGTAGAATTCTAGAAGTACTAAACTTGATAAGGTGATATTTTATATTTAATCCAAAAATATTTTGAAATAAAGTTTAGGAAATTAGTTTATTAAAAAATAAACTAACTATTTTTGAGAATAAATATAATTAGCATGCATTTATTTTGTAACTTTTGTTTACACACCAAATCATACTATAAGTCTATAATACAATTTTATGATAGTTCTTGGGAAAAAATTCACAAATGTTTATATGATAAAAAAATGAGTGAATCATCAACTTCGTCCCTGAATTTTCACGGGTCGGTCAATTTCGTCCCTCTATTATGTGAAATATCAATTTAATCCCTGAATTTGTTAAATGTCAATCAAGTTAGTCCTTCTGTTCAAACGGAGTGTTAACCGGGCTGACGTGCCCGTTAACCTCTCACATGTCAGACGCCACGTAGGCAGGGACTAATTTGGCCGATAATAACAAACATTTCGAAGGACTAAATTGATTGATTTGCAGAAAATGTTTTGGCTTTCTTTCCAAATGGCTCTTTTCTTCCCCAACAGCTATTTATTCCCCAATTGTATAAAATTGAAACCCTAATTACACAATCTGCAATCTACACTCTATAATTACGAAAATTTCCTCCAATAATAAGTGGTCCAGTTCTGCCCCAATTCAAAAAACTTC
>Ga0315915_1009595_pt1 | contig 10939 bp, 3 predicted proteins | sample MpolbnodulesMG_FD_207738 | JGI IMG/M metagenome (GOLD analysis project Ga0315915, IMG submission 207738) | Medicago polymorpha root nodule microbial communities from Los Angeles, California, United States - branched nodules | ecosystem: Host-associated > Plants > Roots > Nodule | place: USA... | reverse complement strand
GATTCAAGAAAATAACATATAATCGTATCATAACATCACCAAACCGCAGATTGTTGATTCAATCAAAAACCCTAATTAAGTCTTAAAATCGCGTTCAATCGAATAACAACAAGAAATAAACGAATCAATAAATAAAGGAAAATGTGAAAACATAGCAGGAATATTTTGCGGTGATGAAATTGAAAATCGAATGGGTGGCGTGTGAGAGAAAGCATTGGGGGATAGAGACTCAGACTTACGGAAATTGACGAGGAACAAAAGCTGAATCTGATTGGAAACGGAGTTTCGATTACAATTGAGAAATGAACAATGAATTAGATTGGATCTTCTTCGCTCTCTGGATTCGATTCGAGGTTGAAGATCACGAGAATTGGTGAAGTTTTCCCTTCTTTTATTCTTCAACAGCCACGTATATTTCGTATGTGTCTTGATTCCTTCATTTGGTAAAATGCATGGCTATCAAAATTGTTAGTAAATATTAATTTGATAAATTAAATTAGTATACACCGGTAACCACAAACTTTTAAATTTTTGTTCTTTCAAAAAAAACAAACTTTTACAAATTATTACTACTCCTTCAAAAAAAAATACTTAACTTAGTATATTTCAACAAGAAAAACATAAGTTTTATAAGATTAGATAGCTGTCCCCGTGAGCTTAGACAATAATAATATATGTAAGGTTTGGGGTTCGAATCTCATACACCATCAAAAAAAGATAGATTAGATAGCTCAGCTTGTTGGGTCCTATGAAATGGGTAGCACTTGGATATTGGAGTGTCAATATATGTGAATTGATCAACATAATATTATAAATGTACAAAAAAGCAAAAAATTATGGTTTTTTTCTCTCACTTACAAAGATATTTTGTCTTTGTACACTTGCAACATCGTGGTTGGCCAATGTCGCATTATTTGACATCTCAATGTCACCCAAGTATTTTTCTATGAAATGATTACAAGCCAATAGGTGTAACGCCCCGAATTTTGATCCAAGACATTACGCCTAATTCATTCTCATTTTCGAAAATTACTACTATTTTATTTTTATCATCAATAATAAATTCTTAGCAAAATCTATACAAAATTCTTAACATAATTTAATATAAATTCCTAAAATAAATATCCTTTAAAATTTAAAATTCGATCAAAAACTCAATTTGTCTCCCGTACGCACTTCAAACAAAAACTTCAAAGCATAGACCATCTCTTCTTTGGTACCTAAAGTGTAAGGGGTCAATTTCCTTATCCAAATTGGTTCATACCCAAAGCACAAGAACAATGCCACAAAATAGATAGTATCAAAACTTCTCAATCAAAAAGAAATAAGAAAAATACATTTAAGTCTTTAAGGTAAAGTTCATACGCATTTCTTTTGTATATACAACAGTTTAATCACTTATCAACACACAGATGTATAACAGACCGAATGCAATGCAATGATGTGTAAAATGCATGCTCTTAAATAATACATGATCTATATATAATTCCCGCCACTAAGGCATCCACACAATGCATATGCCATGCATGATCATGAAAATGCACACCAAATCCTGTCACTTAGGCACACAATGCAATATGATATTTACCCGCCACTGAGGCACCACACAGAAATAATTATATATCTCACATCACCATGAACATGATAAAAAACAATCCTTTCAATAAAACTCACATTTTCATCTCTTTTCATTTTCCTTAATTAATCAAAATCTAACATGTCTTTCTCAACATCACAAAAACATATAAACATAATAAAATAAAATAAAATACAAATATCATTCCACATCACATCATACACATCTATCATATAAAACTATATTAAAATAATCACTCTTATAAAATTATAGATTTTACCACGTAAAGAAATATTTTAATTGTTTTTCTTTTCAAAAGACAGGAATTGATATCACTATTTAATAACATAGTCCTAGCACTTAGTAAGAACGTATGGGGAAAAAGCCCTTACCTCGAGAGCTTTTCTAGCCAAACTCTAAACCACCTCAAACTCGGTGCAGACACGTTTTCTCTCACTCCAGGAATTATTTTGTCCAAAAATTAGCCCAATCGGACGATGAACGAAGGCGTAGTTGCAATTCTACGATGACCGGTTTGAGAAAATCGAAAATAGCTCCAATGAGACATTATTCTAGGATTAGAGATTGAAGTACGGAAGCAAATAAGATAAAAAGGACATAGAGTATACCTTAGACTTCCATGAATTTTATGAAAAGTGGTTGCTAGATGAATACTTAAAGGACTTGAAAAGTAAATTGCATGAACAAGAGTGATGATGAAGAGATCGTACCATACAGGCACTGATGACATAAGAATTTAAAACAAGGGTATGGAAATAAGGGTTCACGTGTTTTGCTTCATGGGAGAGAAAATATCATTTTGGAAAAGTAAAGAATGAATTTGTAGTTTTTAACACTGTGTTTGGTACGCGAGAAATAAAGAGGAGAGAAGCATTGAAGAGAGAAAGAGGAGAGAAATGTCGCACTTCTCCTATTTGGGAGACCAAAGAAATAGGGGAGAGAGGCTTATTTGGCGTGGGTCCCACAATTTTTATCTTCTCCTCAAAACTGAGAAGAAAGATGAGAGAAACTCTAATTTCCAATTTATTTCCTTTTCTACCCTTGCCTTTTTCATATGAATGACATATTATTCTAAAGCTCTCTCTGTTCACAGCACTACAGGGAATTGTTTGGCCACTGATACACCGTTAAGAAGAAGAAGACCAACCACACACTTTTATTATGTTTATAAATTATTTCGATGCTTGAGAATTGAGAGGTGGGTCTGATTTGATTTTTTAATTAAATAAAATATATACCTGATTTGAGAATTAGAGATTGAATTGACGTGGATGCCTCAACAGTGGCGGTGGGAGTGCAATCAGCACATTGATGGATTTGCTTTTTTTTTTTTATAAATATTTTTGAAATCTAAAGAAAACAAAGGGTATTTTAGTACTTTTATAAACAATCAACACTTCTTTCTCTTCAATTTCTATCATCTCTCTCCCATACCAAACAATACATCTAATTCATTCTATTTCTCTCTTCTCATACTCTCTCTCACCTATTTCTCTCTTCTCACTTTCTTATCGCAACCAAACACAACCTAAGGGTCATCATGATGATTGAATGGCAATAATTTATGGAAATTGGAAGAAATAATAGTGACCGAATGTTTGACTAATGGAAGTAAATTCATGCAGAGGATTGTATGGGATGGCTAGTGGAACTTGTTGGTTAAATAAGAAAATTGATGCAATGAAATTTGAGATGAATGGCTCGTGTAATTTAAGCTAGTAGGAAGAAAGCTAACTGACTGTGAGTTAATATGTAGCTAGTGTGTGCTTGATTTTAGGAACCAAATAACTATTCCTTTGACTCCACAATTTAAGGCAGCAAAGTGGCACACAGAGGAGGAATTAATTATGCACGTTGACATACAATAATCTGGCAACTAAAATATCTAATTACTAGCATTTTACTCACGAACCTGGTTTGTTATCCATTATTTCATCCAAGCAAGGCCACTAAACCAAGTAATTAGGAGATAAATTGAAACATGTTTGATTGGACAACTAGGCAAGGAAAACGTGCAGTATATATAACACAATGTATAACTCAAAAACTAGTTAAATTAACTAATTTAATAATTAGTATAAGGGTCATGCTAACCGGTGCTCCTGGGCACTGGTTAAGCATACAAAAAAAGGAATTTATTACCATAAAAGGAAACTTTGTTGACTTATTTATGGATCAATTATACAGTTTTCAATGCAATAATTACTATATAATTTCCCTTTTTAGTATCCTTAACCAGTGCCCACCGATTAGCATTTCCCTTAGTATAATACCAAATTAAGTTTAAAATAAATCACAAAATAAATGCAGCAATAAAAGATTAGAATAAAACATTTAAGAAATGATTATCTTATTTTTCTCACACCAAATTGATTTATAAAAATGAAATTGTTGAATAATAGATGGAATCAAATTCTAAATAATTAACCAAGTAGAAAATGTCAAGGTTTTGTCTTAAATTTTTCACACACAAATTGAGAAAATTATTAAAAGAATATGTATAAAATATTGGGATGTTACAATAGGATAGTCAAATTGAGTGATTGTGCATCCGTAGAGCATGAGTAAGGGGAAAAATTACTCTCTTTGTCTCGGATTAATCGAGTCATTCGCTAATTTCACACATATTAAAAAAATGTATAAATGAATGAGAGAGAAAAATTATTTTAAGTGTTTTGTTATGCGTTTGTGTATTCTCCACTATTATAAATGCAAAGCGGTGTACATTGAATTAGGAGTGATGAAAGTAGTATTAATTAAATTAATAATTAGAAAAAATAATTAATATTGTAATGAAAAATGAAATGAATCAGTTGTTTTATGATAATATTTGTTCTACAAAAGGCTCAGTTATTATGAGACGGAGGAAGTAACATGTCAAACGAAAAAAAATCATATAAATGATATATATTAACTTGATCATAAACTTAAACAATATTCATTTAAGCGCACACATAGATAAAAAAAAGTGTGAAAGAGAAAAGAAATCGAATTATTTAATGATGTGGCGGTTAACTTACACTCAACTAAAAACACTAAGTTGTAAATTAGCAAACTACATGTATCTAAAATCATTAAAGTGTAAGTTAACAACCTACATCTACTTGATTATTTATACTTGTTTTAATAAATTTTATCAAATTATTTACATCCATCTCACTAATTTACACCCACTTTCATCATTCTAAAAGAAACAAATGTCATTTTGTTGTTGTCTTCCAGTTTTCTTTGTTTCTACCAACAGTTTTTCTTTTTTCATAGCATTTTTTTCTTCTATCTGGTAAATAAAATACCCTGTAAAAAATACATTAACCTGTACAAAGCACATGAACATTCAACCAAAGATTTTTCAAAAGAAAACTGGGTTCTTCGGCATAATGTTTTGCTTTAAGTCACGTAAGATAAAAAAAAAAAAAAAAAAACCAACACCACAAAAAAAACTAAAAATAATATTACAAAGCCAATTCTCAATGTACGGAAATGGTAATGTGTTTTTTTTTGGAATTTAAGGTTATGTTATTTATTTATAAAAAAAAAAAGGCCTAAAGTGGAATTGACAAAACTATCATTTGAATTAAAGTAGCTTAAAATAATGGAAATTGGTTTTCTTGTAAAAGTTAAATAAGTGTAGCTTGCTAATTTACACCTTAATATTTTTAGGTGCGTGTAGATTAACAACCCCTTAATAATTATGTGTTTTTATGAGTATATGCTTAAATAATTTTTATTTAAAAGTGTGATTATATAAATATTTACAAGTTGCTTTTGCAAAGATCATACTTTGATTTGCATACAGGTTGGGGATTAAGGTGAAAGAGTGTTGGGTAAAGGAATTGTGGTAGGGAAAAGGTTTGGTTCATTGTGTGTAATGAGGGGTGGTAGGGGAGATAAGTGAATCTTTAAGATTAGAAGACAGTGCATTGAACAAGCGGAGGATTAACATACTTAAATGGTTAATAAACTCCGTCAAAATGATGAATCGTTGGAAAGAGTTGGAGTTTGATTTTGCGTAAAATCAGATTATCAAAACCTCTTTCTTTAAAAATCAAATGATTTCTAAAAATAAAAATAAAAGAAAGAGAGATTTGAATTGTGTTTTTTACAAATTTTCTCTGCATCTCTATAACACTTTAAGGTCATATTAAGATCGTCCCTAATATTAAGGAAATGATAAACAACAAATTGTTTTTTTATAACAAAAACACAACTAACTCACTGTATTTATAACTACGGTCATATTACAAGATGATATATGGTCATAAATTTGGAAGGAAGTGTCTGACAATGTCGTTTTCGCTAACATTTGAACAACATTATTTGTTTGTCTCTGTATAAATTTCTCTTAAATTTTTGTGTAGAATCTCTACATCTCTATAGCATTTGAAGGTCATACTAAGATTGTCCCTAATATTAAGGAAATGATAAACAACAAATTGTTTTTTTTAAGACAAAAACACAACTAACTCACTGTCATATTACAAGATGATATGTGGTCATATTACAAGATGATATATGGTCATAAATTTGGGAGGAAGTGTATGACAATGTCGTTTTCACTAACATTTGAACAACATTATTTATTTGTCTATATATAAATTTCTCTTAAATTTTTGTGTAGAATCTCTACATCTCTGTAGCACTTTAAGGTCATACTAAGATCGTCCCTAATATTAAGGAAATGATAAACAACAAATTGTTTTTTTTAAGACAAAAACACAACTAACTCACTGTATTTATAACTACGGTCATATTACAAGATGATATATGGTCATAAATTTGGGAGGAAGTGTATGACAATGTCGTTTTCACTAACATTTGAACAACATTATTTATTTGTCTATATATAAATTTCTCTTAAATTTTTGTGTAGAACTAAATGAAGATTTACAAAAGTTTAAAATAGTACAAAAATTGAATTTATTCTAAATACCGTCAACCACCTGCTTACAATCAAGTTTATTAAACAACCATGATAAACTCATGTACCAAAAGCAAGGAGAAACTTTAGTCTTTGTCAAACTATTCATTAAATTGGTAGTTTTGGTTTGAATACCATAATTTTGAATTTGATTATAATTTTCATACGATCAAAAAAGAAAAATTTTATTTTTATTTATTACTGTATTTATGATTGTATTAGTTGTTTGTTTAAATTTAGTTCGAACTCTTTGATAGAATTCCCTGTGAGACAATCTAATGTAGTGACTCTTACCTAAACAGAGATGCTACATATACAATTGATGTTCATGATTTAGATGTTATTCCATCTAATTTTTTTTAATGTTATCCATACTTATATTGAATAAGCTAATGCCAATGATATGACATAAGGTTGTATCCATAAAAAAAAAAAAATTAATATACACAATTTTTCAATATAATACTTTTATATTTGCTTTCTTAACGTACGTTCAAATATCACTTATCAACATTTTCCTTCCTCAAAATAAATATCTTGTTAGAAACACTAAAAAATTGAAAATGAAATTTAACATGTTAATTTTTTCTTACATGAACACTTTACCAAGAAAGTCCATATAAAAATCCCTTTCAATGACAGCTTGATACAATACAATTATTGTGGTTACACTAATTCTTAAAATTATTATCACTAGAATTTACCAATACTATGACACCCTCAACTTGAGCAAACTGTACAATTGCCCATCATAGAATAAGAACCTCTAGATAAATATCATCATCAATAACATTAGGACAAAAGAAATTTGAAATTGTCTTTGACACTAACTAACAAGAAATCAATAATAAAACAACAAAACTAGTACAACTGGTATGAAGTATTTACCTAACCTATCTGCCACACACACAGATCCATGACCTACCCATAAAATTAATCTCCACAATTGTAGGCCACATGTGTTTGAAGATTGTCCTAAAGAATCCAAAAAAGGCCAATGACTTAACTTAACAAACACAACACAAAAAACCTACATACCTAGTCGTTGACTTGCAAGTTCACATTTTGTATCAGCAAATCCAACTCTAGAGTTGACTAAATCAAACTCCATCCACACATTCATTTGATGATAATGTCCAATAATATATGCCTCAATTCCCAACAAATCTGAATTTCCAAACGTGAAACAATATACCAAATCATTATTATTCCCTTTTAATGCCACGTCAGCTACTCTATACAATAGTCTCTCCCCTGAAACACTCATCTCCGCTCCTTCAAACACTAGTGTCACCGCGGGTAACGGCGGGAGACCCGAACCCGACCCGATACGGTAACACAAATCCATAGCACCTTGGAAGACAAAATTCGCGTCTTCCAAGAGGGTCAACACCCCTTTTGTTTGTTCTACAAATTCTTGTCTCAAAGCAGTGTAAACCGGTCCTAAAAGAAACGTGAACTGTGTACCCGAATCTACCATTGTCTGACCCGCACCGGTATGATCAGGTGCAAATATTGTTTTGGGTAATTGGAGCATCTTCTTCCCGACCCGTATTCCCTCGAGTCGCACTGTGTATGCGACTCGATCGAAATACGGTAATGGGGTTGTGATTTTTACCATTGGTGTATATTTCAATGGCCCGACCCAATTGATATTCGCGTCGCCGAAAAGCAACACGCCGGTGGAGTCTTTGCCGGAGATGCAATATGAGAATTTGGGTAATCCCATTTGGGTTACAAATGAGAGAGACCCACGGTTCATACCCATTAACCCGGTTGTTTTAGAGTCTTCGTTTGAATTTGAGCTGAACCCGGAATCCATACACCCGAATATTGTTCCGGGTTGGGCTGACCCACCGGCGAAGAATGTCTCCGTGGCGAGGTTGCCTTCGATGTAGGTGGAGTCAGCATAGGTGATTGTAGCGTGGCAGAGTTTCTTCGGGTCGCATTGAACGGGTACGGGGAAGTCTCTGGTTCGGGTTATGCAAATGGGTGATGTGCATGGAGTGGGGGTGTAAGAAGAAGAAAGGAGGGGGTTGAAAATGAAGTTTAAATTTGGAAGTTTTTTGCAATGAAGCCATGAGAGTTCACTCCCTGTGTCGAGGACCATGGTAACATTCTGTGGGGGTGAGCCTAGTGTTAGTGAAACTGTTAATGTTACATTATGTTGGAAAGAGAGTTTATGTGAAGAAGGTTTTGGTAGTGAAATTGTGCCATGTGGTTGTGTTTGTACTTTTAAAGGCAATATGAAAGGTTTTTGTAGTGGAGATGAGAGAGAAGAAGTAGTACTTGTTTGGATTTGTAGGAACATCATGAAAATGTAAAGGATAATTGTTATAGGAGGAACAAGAAGAACATGGGGAGAGGTTTTTGTGTTCATTGGAGTTGTTTTGATTTGGTATGGTTTGGTTAGTGTTTAAATTTCAATGGAAAATAAAAAGGGAGAGAGAAGGAGGAACTATGTTTTTTTTGTGTTGGATTGTCCCAATGAGACAGTCACAGCATGGTGGTGAATATGTCTCTAGATTCTTATATATAGCTGGTTTGAACTTTAATCATTTCATGACATGGAGATGGAGGGAAAGTGTGCCATTTTGTTTTCTAATAGCTAGCCGACTTCAAAATAGGTGTGAGTGGAATTTATAAGAACCTTTTACACTTATGCTCGATATCGTTGAACAATGTTATTTGAACATCAAAAATCAATTATTGTATTTGATCACTGTAGAAATATATATTTGGATATGAAAATTCTAAGCCACAAATAGTAGCTTCTGCATGTAAGTTCAGGTAAAATATGTTTGTGGTTTCAATCAATTGAAAATAGATTGATTATTTTTTAATACATTACTTTCACACTCATTTTTATTATTTCATATAGGAGTACTAATAGAGCATTGCATTCAAGTATTAATATTCTTGAGCACAAAGTGCATTTGTATGTATGGTCTAACCAACTCATATTAACACCGATGCACAATAGTTGATTCTCTTAATGATATGATTAGTATGAAAGGTGAGCTAAAGAAAAAGAAGGAAGACAAAGTTTGATGCTACCAACGCATCCCTTCAGGAAAAAGGTCCCTGTCTAGACGGTACAACCAAAGACATAAAGTGCCAAGTTTTAATAAAATGTGGGGAAAAGGCACTATAGGTTTGGAATAAATTAAACTAGCTTGTTTATTAGGAGTATTATTTGACTCTTCAACATTTATTGAAAATTAGTGCATGGTAATATGTGACAGCCCTAGCAATATTGGATACATGCTTTGAAGTTTAGTCAATTCATTAAAATATGAAATTTTCCAACTTGATTTGGACACCGCTGGAATACAGTGCTCTTGTGCATTATTTGCGTTTTAACTTGAAGTAAGAATTTGATCAAATTCTATCTTTTTTTTGTTACAAAGAAGAGTGAAATTGTCTCACTAAAGTGGAAAATCTTTCAATCCAGACTTTATGCAGTCTTTTATCCCAAGGCTATAGCAGAATCAGCTCTTTTGCATATACTATATGGTTTGTCCCCATGGTAATAAAATATTAAATTGACCGTGTCCAGAAAAACATATTATAAGTTGCATTTTTACCACCTTTCAACAAACAAAAAAAAAGTTGAATTTTTACCTACTAGTCTTATGGGAGGAGGTGAGCCTTGACTTAACTGCCCTGAATCTGATTAGTGATTATGAATTTTAATTACAATGACAGCTCTGAAAAAGTAGAATTGCGACCATTCAACCTTTCCAAACTTCACAATAGTTAATTTTTCGTACGTTTTTAGTGCCCTTTAATTATAGAAGTCACGGTTGTGGAGACTGGAGAGAGTAAAGTGGAATATGGGTCTTGTTGCATTCTTTTCTTTCACATGAAAGTTTCGCATTTATAAAGTGTTTTTGATTTAAAAAACCTAAGTATAGGCTAATGAGTAATGATTACACTAGAGCTGTCAAAACGGGCCAGGCCGTACGGGCGGGCCTAAAAGCCCGCAAAAAATGAAGGGTCTGGGTCGAAAAATTGCAGCCCGAATCATTTCAAGGCTTTTTAGCCCGACCCGACAAAGCCCGAAACCCGGTAGGGCTAGCCCGTCCGGGCTGTGGGCAGCCCGAAAGCCCGCAAAAAAAATTGAAGTGTGTGATTTTTTCTACACTGAACTGGACTCTTGGGCTTGGACAACCCAACCCAATTAGGGATCCGGATCCTAATTGAAAAGAACAAAGAAAGAAACCCCCATACCTCACCTCAGTCTCTCTCACTCACTGAATTGAAGTTCGGCGGCCTCCCTCAGTCTCTCTCCGTTTTGTTCTTCGTTCTGTTCTCACTCCGTTCGACGGCCTCCCTTAGTCTCTCTCCGTTCTGTTTTTCAACGCCAAACATAGTAACTCTTCCCTTCTATTCTTCGTTCTCGCTCCGTTCTTAACCGGTAA
>Ga0315915_1009590_pt1 | contig 10941 bp, 3 predicted proteins | sample MpolbnodulesMG_FD_207738 | JGI IMG/M metagenome (GOLD analysis project Ga0315915, IMG submission 207738) | Medicago polymorpha root nodule microbial communities from Los Angeles, California, United States - branched nodules | ecosystem: Host-associated > Plants > Roots > Nodule | place: USA... | reverse complement strand
GTTTTAACTTGTTTGAAGATGAAGAAACTAGATAAAGTACTCTTTTCAACATAGTCTGATAGGAATCAACTGTTATTATTATAGAAAATGGGAAAGAAGAGGGTTACCACCTATCATAGTCATAAAATCAATTATATAAACTTGAGTTTCATCATCCTCCTACCATAAGTTATGCTGAGGGAATTAGAATGTTTAGTTGTAGCATTTCACTGAAATGTGCAATGTAGAAGAGATTCAAACACACACATATACACTAGTTTCTGGTAGAATATGGTTAGCTATGGAAATTGTTAGAATAGAAAATCCAATTCTAAAATAAGAAGATATAAATAAACACACAAGAGCACAACGGTTGTCTCGGACAAAAGAGTGATTGTTGTAGTTTTCTATAATGCAATGAATTAGAATATCAGAATACCAAACTTAGTTCAAATATAACGGTCTCCAATCCTCCTAACTTACAAGTTTACCCCTGAATTGTATGTCAGGGGTTCGCCCACTATGTTGGTCCACTTATTAGTGAATATGAATCATACTCAACAGCCCTGCTCTCATCATTTTTTTGGGTCCAAACTACTGCTTGAAATGTAAATGTTATCTGTTGTTGGCGACTATTAGTGGCTAACATTACTTAAAATGGTGTCTGCAGTATTACAAATATGTGCTTGAAACTCCATATGCTCTTACTGGTTCACACAATCTTGCAAAAGCAACAGCAAAGGGAAATACTGTTGTTTTGTTTGTGGCTAGTGCCAATGACAAGCAGTGGCAAACTTCTGAGAAGATTCTTAAGACCATGCTTGATTCCTTTAAAGTTTAGTTTTCTGTTATTAAAGGTAAATAAGATAACTTTACCTTCTGTTTACGTCCTTGTAGTTTTTTTGTTTATACCGGATTATTAAGCAAGAGTTGTATTGGTCTCCATTTGAATTTTTTTATCTGAAGTTACAATCATATCTACTTGTTTTAATAGAACACTTGTCTTTGTAAATATCTGATTAAGTCATTATATGTTTTTTGTCTTAATTTATTTTTCCCGTGTTACCAAATACTTCAAAAAGAAAGTATATAAAAAAAAAAATAACTAGAAGATGATGATTATGATCTTCATAACTGTTCTTAATGTTTTCAATTTTCAGCGTAAATAAGCTTTATAACTATTTATTTTAGATCAAAAACTTGGTTCTGGTCAATGCTCTATCCAGATAGAATCCAACAATCTTCTAGCCATTTTATTTTATTACCTTCGGTGAGGAAATACACCTTTTGATACAGTTGTACACAATTTCATTTATAAAAAAGAAGTGCAAAATCTCTATGACCTTATAGGTATTCTCTTCACCCTGATCATTGAAATGTATCCTTTTTGCGGCAGTTTTTTACTTTCTCTGTTGAATCTCAGATATTGTTTGTACTAAAGAGCCAAACAAAGACCAAAACAAGATAAACGCTCCTTGTATTGACACAGAAGAAACACCAGTGTTTTTACAAATCAACCTAACAAAACAAGTTGATTTTGAAAGGAGAATTCAAAATAGTTTTAAAAACAATCTCAGTCATAAAAATAGTTGTTTCGGCTTTTAGTTTTGGTCTTTTCTGTCTTCCAAAAACAATGACGACGAATAAAGAAAGCTCAGAAGCTCTTCTCCCTATTTATCTCCCATACTTTTACAAGACCACGTTTAAAGTTCAAATACACTGCAATATGAATTCAACAAGACATGAAAGGGATCAACTTGTAAATTATAAGCGAGCATATATTATTATTTATTAAGTTTCTAAGAAATGTCTCAACTCAGTACATAGACAGTTGATCAACGCCAGCTTCTAAAGTACAACTCAGTTTTTGGTACACAAGGCCTGCTATTTTAAATATGTTGTTATGTACAAAACTGGAGCCTCGTTTCTTTCCCTCCCATTCCGCCACATCTATAACTCTAGGGTTAGATAAGCTTGTATCAAAATGGGAAAGGTTGTCAAACATAAGCTGTCACCAAAGGAGAAACACGGGGAAGACCACATGAGTAAGTCACATACTTGACACTGTCGATTAACACAACCACAAAAATCCGAGAGAGCGACTTCGGAGCCATCATGCCATCAACATCGCCATCTCCTACCTCTTTGGGATCAACAAGCACAGAAACGACCATGGATGATTTATTCCCGGGGAGGTGGTCTTTTGGCAAATTTCTTGCACGCTCTTCAGTTATGTTCAGACGGGTTCCAGGAAGTGGATCTGGGAGGGTGTGGAGGATTCTTCTATTCCTGCTCTTGTTGACAGTGGAGGAATTTTGACGGTTTTCGGAAGAAATATTTGCCACTGCTGTTGCTGGAACTATTGCTCCAGGAGCTGGAGAAACATCAAACTGGAAAACTTCAGTACACATGCCAGAACTTAGCATTGGACCTGCATCATGGAACCAGAAAATTCAGGATAATTTCAATGTTTTATGTGTTTCAAAATAGGCAAACAGGTACATATGTCAGGCATAAAATTTGTGCAATAAGCAAAAGATATAGCTTAAGCATGCATGATTGAGAGGTGGACAACATGAAGGCGTTGGTTTCGGTTCTTGTATTCAAAAGAGACACCTTGGATGATATTGTAATTATGGCATAAGAAAAGCTATTTCACAAATACAACAATGAACCAAAACTGCAACGATTAGTAGTGATATTTGTTAATTAAGCACAGATAAAACCAACTCAGAGACTCCCAAGGAATTCAAGAACTCTATCTAACCAAGTTTGGAAGACATCTGAAACAACCAAGGAAACTTGTTGCAGAAATAATTACAAGACACAAATTTTTAATTATCAAACAACACGATAAGTTTTTATCAACGGGTAACCAAGGAACAACCAACACAAAATATGTGAGCTTAAATATAAAAAAAACATCCCAAAGACTCAAACATCACCAAAATTGAACACACTGAACCTATAATATGAGCTACCCAAAGGCAAAAATGTGATTAGATAACAAAAAACAAACCATAACATAATCAGCACAAGAGAATGTATCATTCCTACCAAACCATCTATAGGGTAAAATTAGAGGTCAGGCATAATTAAAGGATATTCACCTGCAATTCCTTCACGGAACCACTGTTGCATTTTACCATCGGTTGCAGAAGACTTCATATGGTCCTTCAAGGTTTTAGTTGAACCAGAGCCAATAGCCCTCCTCTGTTCAGCAGAAACCCTATACACATTTGGATGTTGACCTCTATTTCTTCCAACTTCAGGAATTGCCAATGCAGAATCCCGAATGGCCAGACCAGTTTCGCTCTTCTCCTTCTTCCCCTGAGCATCTTGAGATGCCATGGCTTTCTCACTGGCCATAATAGAATGGATTATCAAGTTTCCATCGATCTTCACCAGCTTATCATTCCTAGGAACATACAAAGAAGCAAGCAGTGGCTCGCTAGCATTGTCTCGATGACCGAAACAACTCGAGTCTTTCCGCTCATTCATTTCTTCTCCTAGTTTCCTCCCTCTCTCGTAATTATTCCTATCAGAAATGCCAAACCTTCCTTTCGGAAACCCTGCTTCCCCGTCCCTTCCAGATTCATTCATATGACCATTTACAGGCCAAATCTTCCCTCCACCATGACCATAAAACCATCTATCACTAACATAACTAGACCTACCAGAAACATTATCAACTAAACCACCAAACTTAAAATCTACCAAAGGAACAAGTCCACCAAAAAGCATGATACAGAAAAACAAACCCAACAAACTAATACTAGCAACTTTCTTAGTTTTCACCTCACTCTTCTTACTCTCACTCTTTTTACTCTTCGAAGCCGCAGCAGTTGGCTGAGGCTTCAACCTCGGAATCGGAACCAAAGGAACCTGAGAACCTTGAGGTTTAACAACATAAGGAGCACAGGGCATCCATGCATAAGGCATAGGTGCCATTCCTGGATGCGGTGGGTACATCGCGGCACCAGGTGGTGGTGGTGGACACATCACACCACCACTCAATTGTTGCCTAAGTGTAGCATTCTCAGCCATTACATAAGTAATCTTACTACTCAAATCAGTAATTGTAGAATGCATTGATCTCACTTTCTCCTCAAGCTCCTCCACATAATGCTTCTTCCTCTGCCTTGAAAGCTGTGCACTTTCTCTAGTCCTCCTCAACCTTGCTTTCCTCTTCTCATCCTCATCTTCAATTCCATCAAAACCAGATTGAGCTTGTTGTTGAAATTGCTGTTGTTCCGTCCTCTCCATCGACAACGACCTCCTGCTACATTTCGAGGTTCGATTCTCAGCACTTTCATAGTTACTCTCTTTCTTCCTCTTCAGATCACTCTTCAGATCACAGCCTTTAACAACACTACCCTCCAATTTCACATCCTCTTTCACATTTTCATGTTCATGAAAAGATGAAACATCCCTCTCTGGTGAATTCATCGCTTCATAAACACCCGATCCACCGTTCCCCGATCCTTGAGACGAAACCGGTCCATTCGAAGACTCTTCCCGTTCCCGGTAAGAATTTTCAGTATTTTCATTTTCAGTCTCCGGTGACGGAAAGCTCAGAACTTTCACATCAACTGAATTCTCTTTTTCATCATCATCCGCAACTGAATCCAAATTCAAAAACCTAGAAACACCAGGACTCTGATCACCGGAAACCACAGAAGCACCTGATTCCGGCGAATTATCAATCACATGCGAAATTGGAACGCCGTCAGCGTTGCATGCATCATGAAAAAGATAATCATCAGTCTCCGACGGGATAGGGAGATTATCTAGATCATCAAAGGTGATTTCGAAATCACCAAGGAAATCGAGATCGGGATCTGAATCGTTGAAGAAAGAGTCAAATGAAGGAAGAGCAGTGTTGTTGAATTCGCCACCGTAGTCGTTGAAATCGAGATCAGACGACGGTGGTTGCTCCGGTGGTTGTTCCGGCGGTGGTTGAACGGTGAGGTTTGAATCAGCCATGAATTAGGGTTTTGGAGAATGATGAAGATTTCAGAAATTGAGAATTTGGGTCGTATATTTGAAGTCGTGCGCGTGGATACACGCGTTTTGGAATCAGTAGTTTCTGCGAAAAACTGATACTGTTTTTTTGTTTATTGTTTGAGGGAAGTGAAGAAGAGATTACATATACGGACATATTAATAGGAGTAAGAATCATGGTGGATAAGATTCCCTTTATCAATTTTATTTGCCAATATAAACAAATAGTATTAATAATTTTTTTTTTTACTTTATTAAAAAAATATTATACTTTTTTAAATAAAGAATGTAATTATTATATAATTTTACTTTAATTATGTTTAAGAAAGTTTATTATAAAAATAGAGTAAGAGTCAAGCAAAGATAATGTGGTATTTATGTGGTCAAAATTTTTAATAAAAATGGTCAATGAAAACAAAAAAGAAAAAAGAAAAAGCATATGTTGAATTAATATATTTGTTTTTTCTATTTTTCACTATTTTGATTATAAAAATATTACTTAGTATTTACGTGTTTTTTTTCTTTCTATTTTTCACTATTTTGATTCAAATATTACTTAGTATTTACAATTGTAATATTTTATTAAAATTTTATTTTTTATAATAAAGGTGACTTTTAAGAAAGTTATAATTAAATACAAATAATTTTAATGACTTTTTTTAAGGACAAGTTTGATCGACGATGGTAAATTCAGGGACCTTTTAGATTATTTTAATAGTTTAGAGAACAAATTGATGAAATCGAAAGTTTTTTTTTTTTAATACCAAATTTTTAAGATATTTATGATTAATGTCAAATAATTTTAATGATATATTAATTTTGACTAATTAAATGTCTAAATATTATTCCTTCAAAAAAAAAGGCCAATTAGCAATCAATTGAATCCTAGTTTAATGTATCTCGTGCAGATTTGATAACGACATATGAGATATGCATTATAATTTTACAAATTAAAAAAAATTAGAGTAATAGTCATTTTGATCCATGAATGTGTAACGAGTAGCCACAATAATCCATCAATGTATCAAATTTTAAAATAGTCTTTAATTGTGCACTTCGTTAATCAAAATAGTCTCTACCTTTAAAATGTTTTGTTAATATTATCATCATATTAGTCTTTCAATATGTTATATCAAACATTATAAATACTTATTTATTATCATTTTAATTCCTACACGAAACAAGTTATTGTCAGTATTGAAGGATTATTTTAGCGTCATAGACTATTTTGATTAACAAATTGCACAATTAAGGATTACTTTGAAATTTAGATACATTGAAAGTCTATTGTAACTACTCTTTATACATTCGGGCGACCAACACGACTGTTACCCCTAAAAAAGTACTTTCTCGAAAAAGAGAAAGAAATTATAATTAGGTAATTTTAACAAAAAAAAATACATCGGGACTATTAAATAAATAAGTCATTTTTTTTGTCAAAAAGAATAAGTAATTTTAATTCATTTTGAAAAAAGTCATAAGTAAATAAATAATTTTGGTATATATGAATGAAAAAACTTCTTTGTAACAAAAAGAAAGAATGAAAAAGCTTCCTTTATAATAAAAACTATATTAATCCTTAAAAAAAAAGTATATTAAGTTGTTAAATCTTTAAATTAATATTCATATTTTTGTTATTATCTAAAAAATTAAAATATCTATTAAAGATTTGTCAAATAAATATAATTTACAACTATGTTCTTCATTTAATATTGAATGGAAAAAATTGAAATACCTATTAAAGATTCTTTTTGGATCTGTGTTGACCGTCTTGGTCAATATGACAACGATAAATAAAATAATAGAGTTGAAAAAAGATATGACATAAATATGATAAATTCATGTGTATCTTTCAAAATTTTAATTTTTTCGTGCGATCATGTTTAGAATACTACAAGAATTCATCTCAAAAAATTAGAATTTTTTAATAAAATATTAATTAAATCTAAATTTTTAGTTTTTTGCGCTTAAAATTCATATTTAATTCATGCTATGTTAAAAATGCTAAATTTTTTGTGAAAGATATTTATATTATTATTAATATTCCTAAAAAATTCATAAAAAAAAAACTTAATAAATACATATGAGTTGACTTAAAAAGATAAATCAAAAGAGATGACTGAAAATTTTTAAAAGTCAAAGAATTTTTCTAAAAACTAAAACAAAAAATTGAAATATTTACATTAAAAAAAACATTTATTTTTTGAAGGTGCATTAAAAAATCATAGAGCAAATAGTCGCTTTAGTCCCTGACTCTGCACTTCGTTGTCACAAAGGTCTCCGACTCAGGATTAAATACAATGAAGTCCCTGACTCTGTACTTCCGTTATCACTTTAGTCCCTGACGTTAAATAATTCTGTTAAGTGATGATGTGACACAGATTATACGATGACATGGATTTGACGTGTCACATGGACTAAAGTGAAAATAGAAAATGATCACTTTGGTCCCTGAACCAAAAATCAATATCCCCAAGTTGAATTTCAAATCCCTAAATCTCAAATTCCTAAATGTCATCTAATTCTCTCCTTTGTTCAAAATCAATTTTCCATTAAACATCAACTTACTACTACGTCTGTGATTGTGCATACTTACTATCAGTTAGGTCTCTGACAGTACAATGTACTCTCACTATGGTCACTGACAAGTTGTTAGTTTAACAGAATACTAACTACTAACAACAATAAGACATTAGTGTTTAAAGCTTGTAAACTATTATGAAACATGGAAAATTCTATGGTGAAGTTGTGAAAATAACTTTTCTGATGAAGTCAACATTATAATATCAAAAGTGTAGTGAGTAACACCCCACTATTTGTACAGTGGCATCAAAAGTTCAGTCCACATAGTATCATCAATTCATCAGATTAACAAGACTACACTTAATCTAATTTTATCCTACATTGTTTTAAGTGTAACACCCCACAAAATGTAACACTTAAGACTATCACATAATATCATCAAATTTGTTTGCATGTTAAAGATGCCAACGATAAAATAGTACCTGTAAGTCCAAGATGTTGCAAGCATTACTAGATGAAATACTATTGATCATTAATCAGTAATCAACAGTTTAAAAATGAATCAAACATTAAAATCAAAATTAACTTTTTCAAAAAAGTCAGTTTCCTGACTGCACCGTAGAACCTCCCAACATAACATTTGCCAAAATAATTTCATAATTGAATACCAAAATATTTCCGTAACATAACTATTAAATCATTATATAAAGGTCGCCATAAAGAATGTTTATTGACGGATATACCCATCACTACCAAATACCAATTTCTTTGAATACTTATGGTTCAGGACATAATTTTTTCATTAAGAGAGTTGGAATGTACTCTAGTTGTTTCTCGTTCCTTTCTTTCTTTCAATTCCATTTTTATTTAGTGTGTTTTATTAGAGTTGTTTTACTTTTCTTTCACGAATATAAGAGGAGTAACTTAGTGTTCATGGTTCAGTTTTGAAAGGAAATTATAACTATTTTAAATGTTTACCGTCAGTAGGTAGCATTCTGACAAACTAACAATTTGCTAGGGATCATGGTAAGAGTAGATGTTGTTAAGAGTCTCACATCGGATATGAATTGACTTGATAATGTGTTTATAAGTGGAAGCAATCATCACCTCATAAGATGGTTTTGTGAGGTTGTGTTAGGCCCAACCACGATTTCTAAGATGGTATTAGAGCCTCTTCAAGATCTATTGGGCCACCTGCTATCAGGTTTCTGTTATCGGGCCACCCACCATTTGTGTTCACGAACCAAGCCAATAGTGCTGGTTGTGAGGGGGTGTGTTAAGAGTCGCACATCTGATAAGAGTTGACCTGACAATGTGTTTATAAGTGGGGGCAATCCTCACCTCATAAGCCGTTTTTGTGAGGTTGTGTTAGGCCCAACCACGATAGTAAGTATGCACAGTCAGGGATCTAACAGTAAGATGATGTTTAATGAAAAATTGATTTTGAACAAATGAGAGAATTAGATGACATTTAAGGATTTGAGATTTAGGGATGTAAAATTCAATTTGGGGATATTGATTTTTGGTTCAGAATCAAAGTAACTATTTTCTACTTTCACTTTAGTTCCTGTGACACATCAAATGTCATGTCATCATATAACATGTGTCACATCATCACTTAACAGAATTATTTAACGTTATGGACTAAAGTGATAACGGAAGTACAAAGTCAGTGACTTCTTTGTATTTAATCCTGAGTCAGGAATCTTTGTGACATCGATTTGCGGAGTTAGAGACTAAAGTGACCATTTACTAAAAAAACATATTTAGTCATTCTTTTCATTTTTGTTTTTAACTCACTACTATCGCGAGGCAATAATATTTAAACTAAAACCACTTATCACGAGGAATTAAACTAGAATAAACAGAAACGACAATATGTGGTATTTTTAATCAAAAATCCTTATTTATTAATTTTATTAGGTCTGCAGCAACTTAACCTAATAATTTTCCTCTAAAATGTTGCATTAAGTTAGCAACAATTTATCTAACAAATTCCATCTAAAATGAAGCACACCAATTTATCATGTTATGTCATCGTTTGTATATATCTATTGTTTCTGTAGATTTTTTTTTTTTACACGTTGTTGTACACTTATCCCTTACTTTTAATCTTATTAGATTTGCAACAACTAAACCTAGAAAATTCTCTACAAATGATTTGCATTAATTGCTAAGTGCTAACCCTAATTATCTATTTCCTTCCACCACTTCTTCAATTTGAAATTCAAAAAATTTTGTTAGGAACCATGAATTGCATTCTATTGATATACCCCTTGGAAAATACACAACTCTTCAATCAAGCACACATCTTCAAAATAATTAATACATTGTATAAGATTTCTTCTATTATTAAATTCTATGATATATGCAGATATGATATGTATTTGGTTGGAAAAATATATTATTACTTTTAGTAAATATCAAAGTGTAATTATTCTTTTTAGAGCTGTAATTTATAAATTCTATTAATTGAAGTGACTTTGTTTTTCATGTTAGTTGAAATTTAAAACAATTATTACAACTCAATTTTTGATGTTTAACTATAAAAGTAATAAATAAAATTGACACGTGCAACAAGATAATATTGTATTCTTTTTATCTTTTTTCTTTATAATTTTTTAAAAAAAAATGAGAGGATAATGCCCCAATAATATATTGTGATAAAATAAAATAACAGTTTTTAATTGATTCAAATGTCATTGAAGAACAAAGTAAGACAAATTTGATTGTAATATTGTATCTCTAATAATCTAATTTGCGTTTATTGATCGATTCATGATGTTACGGGTTAAAAATTATTCATTGGTCTTTATTATAGTCGACAAGAACCGTGTGTCACACGGGTCAAAAGTCTAGTGAATTATCAAATACTTGTGTAACACGTGATATGATAATTTATTTTGTAAGCTCTTCCTTATCCTAGTCCTAGTTATCAAATGGCTATAATGTATATATGCATCGTAATTAGAAAGAGAAAGAAAAATGTGTCCTGCTAGCATAATTCAATTGATAAAGACATCATATTATATACATGGAGGTTGAAGTTAAAAACCTTACTTATTTATTTTAAAAGTGAATTTTTAACCATAAATTTTTTAACAAAAAATTATTTTTTACATCATTTTACACTTGTCATTCTTTAACTTAAGGGTTAAATATGTTTTTGATCCCTATAAATATATCAAATTTTCGTTTTAATCCTTCTGAATTTTTCCTTCAACTTTTAGTCCCTATAAAATTTTCAATCACTACTTTTGGTCCATATTTTAAAGTGAATTTTTCTATTTTTAATGAAATTGTGCAGAAATGCGTAGAATATTGTAAAAAAAAATTCAAAAAAAATTAGAATTTTTTAACAAAACATAAATTAAAGATGAATTTTTAACCGTCAAAAATATAAAAACTCATATTAAATTCATGTTTTTGTTAAAA
>Ga0315915_1009589_pt1 | contig 10941 bp, 8 predicted proteins | sample MpolbnodulesMG_FD_207738 | JGI IMG/M metagenome (GOLD analysis project Ga0315915, IMG submission 207738) | Medicago polymorpha root nodule microbial communities from Los Angeles, California, United States - branched nodules | ecosystem: Host-associated > Plants > Roots > Nodule | place: USA... | reverse complement strand
AGGAAACTACTTTTTAACAACTGGTTCATTTTATTTCATATATCATATTCTCTTATATTTTATTATTCTCTATATTATTTATAATTCAAACACATAAATTGCTTCTAGGTCTTTTTTTTGTGTTGAAAAATTATTTAGTTTTTATATGTAATAATATCTGGATAAAATTTCATATTTTTCATTATTGGTTTTTTGTTGATGTTAGTAATGTAATAATAATTTTATGTCGTTTACAAAAAAAATTAAATATAAAAACTATATGTGATATAAAATTAAAATATTCAGAAAAAATTACAGTAAATTATTTAAAGTTATATATAAGAAAAAAGTATAAAATTATTTTGAATTTCATTTCAAAATATTATTGTTATTATTATTTTTGAAATTTAATTTTGAAACGTATAGTATGTATATTTATATATAATAAAATCTAAATTTGAATTTTTTTTCTTGAGAAAAAAATTTACTTTTCTTTTTCTGCAATATGTCAAATTGATATGATTCCTTATTTGAATTTTTTGAATTGTATAGCTTCATATTTTATTGTAGGTATATGTTTTGTCCCTTAAGTAAGCCATAAATGATAGTAATTGAAATTTAATTTTTAAAACTGAAATAATTATGTTTATTCTCATATTCATATGTTTATGATTTAAATTGCCACATCTCACTTTTCTTATGCATTTTATTTTATCATGACATGTGTATTGATTCATTTCACCATTCTAAAATGTATGTATAGGAGATACTGCGATGAAAACAAACCAATTCTGTGTCTTCAAGAACCAACTATTAAAACAGTATCAATCATCAACAAATTTAATGCTGCCATTTAACCTCTTAACTAGTTAGCTGCTCTTATATTTAGAGAAGTACACAAAGTAAAATCCCATTTATTGATATAACTTAAATTTTCATGGGTCACGTTATTCTTTTGTTGGTGATTTACAATTTACAGTACTATATAAAATAGGCTCTGTGTCCGGTAGGAGATCTGACTGAATAGGTCACTTACGTAGGTCACCTACGGTAAGAGACATGGCTTTTTTTTTTTGTTGGCAAAATAAATCTGAACCATTGGATAAGGGTAAACTAACTTTAGATCAAAATGCTTACTATACACCTCTTACACCCAATTGTTTTCTTTTATTCTAAATTACTCTCTCTTTCCTCTCTCGCCCCTTCCATCTTCCTTCTCTTTCTTTACTGCAACAACACATACACCTTTAATAGAGTAAAATAAAAATAACCCTTCAATTTGTGATTTTAAATAACCTTTCAATATGTGATATTAAAGCAAATTTCGATGAATATAGGCTTGAAAATTTCAATTTTAAAGTCAATCTATAAAATTGCAGATTTCAAAAAAAAAAAAAATGGTAAAACTAAATTGAATCATATATCATCCACCGTTTCAATTCAACAAGAAGTTAAAGCTAATCACCGCACACTAACACTACCACAGTCACTATATGTAGCATAATAATTACTATTATTTAAGTATAAAACGGTGATCAACATGTTGTTGCACTGTTTGAATACTATTGATTTGGGGAAACTAGCAACTACGAGTTGCACCTCCAAGTGTTGGAAAAACAAAGGGAAAGAATGAAGTGGCAACAACAACAAGATCAGAGAGGTTACTCGGGTGAGAGAGGAAAGAGAAGAACAATTTAAAATAAAAGAAAATAATTGGGTGTTGGAGGTGTATTATAAGCATTTTGATCTAAAGTTGGTTTACGTTTATCCAATGGTTCAGATTTATTTTGTCAAAAAGAAAAAGTCATGTTTCTTACCGTAGGTGACCTATTCAGATCTTCCACCGTAGACAGAGCCATATAAAATATATCTATTTGCTGATTTGCTCACAAAAAATACAATATATTATATTAAGACATTTTTCGGTTTGTAAAAGTTAATATGAGTAGGACAAGAAAAACGTGATAGAGGAAAAAAAAGACAATTTTATTTTTAAACAGTTTTTCTTATGTGAAAATCCAGAACATATATAGATTCTAGTTGTTGACCGAAGGTATATGTACTATAGTGGATTACAGCTATAAAAATCTTATACTAGCAGGTAAAGTTGGTGCTTGCATTTGGGATCTTTGGTTGCATGTGGGGTTAATCGTACGGTACAACTTCACTTATTTGGTTCATGCAAGGAAACAGGTCAAACTCTCTAACCTATGTCACGTGCAGACAGTTCAATGAGGACCCTCATATGAAAACGAACCCTGTACCTGTCTGAACCCGTTTCGTCTTTGATGCTGAAAATCAGCTTTGATAGAGAGATGAGATTGTGTAGCTTAATGAAGAGAAATGCATGGTGACTTTTTGTGTATTTTAATGTGCTTTTTAACAAGAGAAATATGAAAGACAAATAGTTATTAAAATAAGAGACAGGTACAACCAAGTTGCTTGAGCTCCTGTGATAAGGAGCTGCTTTCAAGGATGTACCCGCGGAATATCAGGTTCGATTTCTAAGGGAAACAACAGTTGATCAGTGCGCATACATCTACACACGAATCAGATTAGTCATTCACTTTTGGTGGCTCGAAAACCGGTGCGAAAGCAAAAAATAAAATAAGAGAGGTATAAATAAAGTCATGATAATTTTTCCTTCTTAAAATCATTCGATCTCGACCCGAACTTGTCTAGTCGTTGATGACACTTGTTAATACCTTGATATTTTTGACGCTCCACACATATTGAAGCCGAATGTTAGAAACTAGTGTTTTACCCGTGCCCTTGCACGGGTTTACGATTAATTGCGATATTTCAAACAGCAACAAATCAATATCAATATTGCGTTGCAACGTGAGCTTTCATTACAATTGAATTGAATAAATAAAAACAATCAATTGGACCTTACGGCAAATATTACTCACGACGTGATAAAAAAAAATACCGGTTTAACCGAAGAAAATTAAATTTTTAAACAACATACAATTTAAAAACAAATGTTATCAGTAACTACAACAATCTACGAATTTTCCATAATTCAACAACATCATTCAACAATCTATTAAATATCATATGCAATCATCCATAATCCATGAGTGAATACAAAGATATCACAAACATCCGTAACCAAGCAAATTCGTTCAATTCATGAGTAAATAGCAGATCCCAACCAAAAAAAAATGCATGCATTAATTAAGGAAATTAAGGAAAGAACAGCACCATAAGAAATCACTAAGCCAAGCCACCTTGCGGAACGAACAACATAAACTTGAGGGAAACATCCAAACAAATCCTGCACCAAAAGAAACAACCAACAGGCAAGAACTGCAACAGTGTATACCACATATGACTTTTTCTCTTTCAGATGACAACAGGTATCTAACACAAAACTTCCAAGCTGATACATAAAACAGCAGACATCAGGAAAATGATAAAGAAATACATCAAAACAAAGCAGGTGCAGTAGCTTTGATTCCAATTGAACTGCAGAATATGCCAATAAAAAACTGAGATAAAAAAAAATCAATAACAGAACATAACCAAGCAGGAGTGGAAGAATTCAATTAAAAAGAACGTACCTCATACAAAAATCAAGGATCATTTAGATCTTCTGGAAAACCTCTTGATAAACAACATTAACCGTCGATGTTGAGGGTTCTCCATTTTCATCGGCAATCAAGATTTTCAATCCACTTCTGCTACTAACCCTAGACACTGCCACGTACAATTGACCATGAGTAAAGACCGGTCTTGGGAGATAAAGACCGACTTGGGACAAAGTCTGCCCTTGACTTTTATTTATGGTCATCGCAAAAGAGAGAACCAATGGAAACCGACGTCTCTCAAAGGTAACAGAGACGTTTGCACCAGATGGGATAAGGTTCATCCGAGGTATGTAAACAACCTCACCATTATGGGAGCCACCAATGACCCTTGCACATATCACATTTTTCCCAAGAGAAACAACAGTCAAACGTGTGCCGTTACAAAGACCAGAGGCTTGATCAATATTGCGAAGTAACATAATAGGAACACCAGCCTTCAATATGAGCTTATGATTAGGCATACCTGAACATTTAAGGTCATTCAGAAACTCAGTTGTAATCCAGCGATGATCAAGACCAATGTCTTCATCACATTTACAAATAGAAGCAGCACTCAAGTACTCTTTCCCATCACCAGGGATCAAACCCATGATGTAATCATTTACCTTCTCAACCAAGTCGAGTGTCGGTGCAAGGATAGCACGATCTTGGAAAAATTGTTGATCGGACATGTTTTCAATCAGACCAGGATAAGTTGCATGAACTATGTCACCAATTTGATCACCAGAATTTTCAACCAACAAATCATTTGGAATCTCAACAACAGCCTCCCCATCAGCAACGTCACCAGCCTTCCCATCCCCAATGTCCAAGATCCATGCCGCAAACTCCCGAAGCATCTCAGTATCGTACAAATCTCCAAGGGCCTGAAGCCTCATGTTCTGTGTCAACCTCAGCACCTTACAGCCTGACCACAAGGGGGATGAATTAATAGTGGAATGAACAACATCAGCACAGGATCCCTTAGGAACAACAGGGAGAATTTGGCGAAAATCTCCACCAAACACAATTGTTTTCCCACCAAATGGTAAATCCAAAGCTCCATTAATAATATTATTCATGACATCACGCATGGTCCTATCAAAAGCCTCGAAAGCCAACCGATTTATCATAGGAGCTTTGCCCCATATTATTAGGCTGGCCATGGTCAACAGTTGGGCCTTTTTACTATCCTTTTCAATCAAACAGCAAAAATCCTCAACCAAAACCAACAGAATAGCAAACATAGAATGTGCTGTCTTTCCACTTGGCAAAAGAAGTGAAGCAATTCCACTCGATGCAACATTAATAACGATCTTACCCTCAGATCGAAAACGAAAAGAAAGAGGATTCCAAAGATAAGTTTTTCCTGTGCCACCGTAACCATATACAAAAAACATTCCACTAGAGTTACTCTCAACAGAATGAACAATTTGACTATAGGCCGATAGCTGTCCTTCGTTGAGATTTGAAAAATAAAGACCATGCTTCGTTAACATTTCATCTTGATCATAACCTAACTCATTGGCCAATAGAACATTGTCAAATACCTCGACAACAACAGACGATAGTTTCGGCATAGACTCAAAGTCATCGAGAGTTTTTCCATTAAACCTAAGCAACTTATCAATCTCAAGCAGGCAAAGTTGCTTTAGATCTTCATCTGATATAATAAGATCTAACAAAAAAAGCAAAACTGCAAAATCATTATAAGCCAACAAAAGATAAAAACAAAACATGGTAGAAAAATAAATCAATACATTAGCATTTAATCTATACACCAACCTGGCAAATTCAAAATGCGTCGTCTCTGATAAAGAATGCCATCAGCCAAAGCCTCCCAAGTCATTTCCCAAGCTCTCAATAGATCAGCCAGAGAAGAACGCAGAAGCAAATTTGCAAATATCTTACGAACACTGCTACCGGAAGAATCAATTGCCACCTCGTTAACAGCATCAATGAACTGGCGGTCATCAGCCAATAAACCCAACGCACCACAGGCCTCCCGGTAGGTTTCAAAAACAACACCGTCAACCGTACGAATATCCTCAAAGCTAGTGCAGCCTACCTGAACATTCAAAAGCAAACGCAAATAGTACAACTCGCGATTACTCGGCGGCACAAAAGTCAAACGTCCCACGGATATTCCTCTTTGACGCGGCTGCCAAATTCGATTACGATCATTGAAGACAAACATGCTCGGATATTGTGGATACGTTAGAGATCGACCAATTTCAGATTCCTTGTTAGAATCCATCCAAGCAAGAAACATTGTATTCCTTTCCTGATTAAAGGACACAACGTCCTCAAGATCAGCATCATCATCAAAAATAACCCTCTGCTTCCCGTCGAGATGAAAAATCAGTCTTTGAACAGGCGGATATCTACTATGAATATCAAATGCAAGAATCCTCCAGATAGATTCACATGGAGATAAATACCTACAGTCGTAGTATTGCTGGATCTCGTCAACATCCCCTTGACCACCACCCTCAACAGCAGCAGTGACACGATCAACACCTTTAGTAATGTACTTAAAAAGATATTTAATGCAATTAGATCTATTGCAAAATTCAATGTTTACATGGGCTTGGTACTTCATAATCAAGGTTGGATTGTAAGGAACAACGCTGCGATTATCCAACTGAACATCGTTCTTCATTGCAACAATACCGAGATCACACCTTCGATAAATTGGATAACCACTCTCATCAAAGGAAGTCCTGGAAACAAACTTTTTAGGATAAAACTTGGAACACCGACGGTCTTTCATGCATGGTGAGTTTGGCCTTGCATACCCGCAAGGACCATGAACCATGAAACCGGTGACAGCAGAATATAACTTTGGATAAAGTCTAGGGTCGGGCAACTCGGCAGATATGGAAGAGACAATTGATGAAATTGAATCAAGTTTGTCCTTTTTGTCAAGCAACAACAATATGTGAGCATGAGGCAATCCTCTTTTTTGGAACTCTATAGTATAAACACCTGTGAAAAAGGAGAAATATATTTGTGAAAAAGGAGAAATATATTTAACAGGCGTGTAACAATCTATGTCTATATATATACATATCTATAATAGAAAAAATTAATCAGCAAAAAAATAGATAAAAGGTATAACGACTCACTTGCTATAACTTTCCCAAAGAATTCTCCTTTACGAAAGTCAGACATCATCTCTTGTAATTTAAGATGAAAAACCCTGCAACATATATCTGGTCTAAACGATGCATAGTTAGCAGAATTGGTTAGATGCCGATGTATCTCAACTCATTTGGGATTGCAGGTAATTGTGAGAAACAAATATGGATATCCATATCTCTTGCACAATGCATGGGCATCCTGACAATTGTTAAACATATACCGGCTACCCCCAGTAAAAGATGCTGGAAAAACAACCCTAGAACCAATAAACGATGCATCAGAGTCACCGCGACCAACAGCCTCTTCCAAACCCAGCAAGAAACCAGACCTTATCTTTGCTTGATTTTGTCTAACCCAAGAAAGTCTTTGTGATTCAATCATAGAATACATATCAACAACAAATTGTTGAAAGAGGCGTTTGCCCAAAAAAAGAACAGAATCCTCAAGAGTTCTTTCCTGCAAACGAAATGCCACAAACTCCCGCACACTGACACAAACACGTTTTTTCACTGTTCCAGTGGATGTCAACTCATTTCGTACAATATGCTCCTGATATTGATCTTCACCGAAGGGAAATAAGAGAGGATATTGTAGAGGAATATACTCTGAGTGAGTCTCATGAATACGTTGCAGCATGCCATCTTTCTCCCTCACAACAATGTCTCTACCATCCTCGGAATCTTCAAAGTCTCCAACAATCAACGCCGCAACCTCGTCAACATCGGGTACATTATATGTCCGAGAATCGAAATTCCTATTCCGAAATAACCTCAAACGAACGGGCACATTCTCATTCAACGCACGAAAGTCACGAACCATTCTAAAAATCTTGACTAATTTATTGTGCTCGTCCATTACAGCCAATAATTGTTGAATCAGCAAAGGATCGAGCTCACTTTCATGTGAACGACCACTGAATCAAAACAAACAAAAAAAAAAATTTAAATCGATATCATCGCGTATTCAACACAAGAAACAATAACAAACAGTGAAGATAAAAAAACCAGCAGAACAAACATTGCAGACATTGAGCTAACATCTGCAAATGAATTAATAAACTAACCTGAAATGAGATACACGATTGGCCAACTCGTTCTCTGTGTCGTATATATAGAGTTGACAAAACTTGGGCCGCTGTCCTTCAGCGGGAAGAAGACTACCAATGCGATGATAATTCTGACCAGAGATAACAAAATGAGGAGGGCCTGGACCCTGATTCATCCCGGACTCAATTTTATCCCCCATAGAATTAAAAGAGAACAAATTATTGTACGATCGAATATTAGCAATAAAATGAGAACTCTTCGGATGACCACCATTAAAAAGACTGCGAAGCAAAGGAGGAGGTTCAATCATAGAGGGCAAAGTGATCTTCCCCTTCATACAACATATGGAAACATCAGGAGTAGCAGTGGAACCACTCCTCTGTGAACGTTCTCCATACCAAAACATAGCATTACATCGCCGACATACGACATCCATATCTCCAACATCTATATAATCTGTAAAGTAATGTTAAAAGAGTATAATACTAATATTATAGATTATAAACGGTCAAAAACATAAGGCGAAAGAACAAAAAAAATCAAAACTATAATAATAATCATAGATGAGAAACATGATATAACCTTGCGATTCACCCCTGTCGAAAAATTCCAGTAAAAGCAAAGGATTTGGAATATGTGGGACACCGACTGATGCACTGCCAACAAAGGAACCATGGTCTACAAAAACAATCCATAGAATGAAAAAATTATACAGAAACAGATGAGTTTTTATGATTCAAAAGGAACAAAATGAGGAATAATAACAACAGATGTAATCTAACCATTGATGTGACCACCATCAAAGAGATCAACAAAGAGAGAATCAATGGGAGTTATTATGGAGGACCCTGTCCATTAGAATAAACACCAGGGGAATGAATGCAACATCAATGGAGAAAAGAGGAAATACAGCTAGAGGTCATAGAAACTTCAACAACAAAGAAAACTTCACTGAGGCGGATAAAACACTCGAGAACTGGAAAAAAAAATCCTGTGAAACCAAAAGAGATAAAAAATGAATACATATAAATCATGATTATATTGGAATACCTGGCATTGGATCCACAATATTAACTCTGGACCTCTTTGCTCTCAACTTATTGTATCTCTCCAAACGCCTTTTTTTAGCCTCAAAAGCAAGTGAAGATAACTCAAAAGTATTCATCCCTTCCATGAATATGAGGCCCCAAATAAAAGGAACAAACTGGTAATATGACAAAAAAAAAAGGTGTAAAACAATCAAATATCTTATGTCAATTACAGTCTACATGCAAGCAATGGGAAACACTCAGCATCAAAGCAATTTATAGACCATGTCTAAAGTGCATAAGTAAGATAAAGGTACTGCCTAAATGAATAGCTGGAAGCTTGGTCTAATGTACATCACTCTAACTCACATTTGCCAACACAACAGAGGTCTGGAACACCTTCTAAAAAGGAAATGAAAAGGAAAATTAGTCAGATGTGACTTACCTCTCCACCACAGCACTACAGTCCAAATCAAAGCCATGAAAAGTAAAAAACTATTGTCTGGCATGCAGAGGGACCACATAAAAATAAGAAAATTTAACACTCTTTGCAGCTAAAAATAAGAGGGAAACACTAACTTTGCAGAACCATAAAAAATATTAAATAATACAGCTCTACACAAACATCAACAATTACAATATTGAATTGAATATTGGTAACCAAGAACAAAATGAAATATAGATCAATGACATATAAACATTGTGAAGGGTAAGATACAATATAAAACATAAACCAGGTAAATAGATAAAAAAATCAACACAGGTGCATTAGCAACCATCTAACATATAAAACAATGGCAATCTTAACATTCATAATATAGTTTAGAGAGAAGAAAAAAAGCCATAAATTCGGCACTTCAGTTACAAATTCTTGATTTTACACCAAGCATTTCCTTTCGTATATAGGAGGACGGGGCATATTGAAGAATCATTTCAATAGGACACAATTAGCGATAAATAAAACAAAGCGAACATAAAAATAAACATATGTAACACAATGATATTAACTTGCCTAAATGCATTAATCATACACCGTCAGATACAAAACAAACATCCAACATGCCATCTCATGTCAACACAACCATGATGGACCAAACAGACATGGCCTGTTGGATATTGAAATATTCAAGTACAAACCAACACCCAAAATAAAGACTGGAATATACTACAGGATAACAAACAGCCACAAAATAGAACCCCATGCAAGAGGATGATCATAGCTGACTAGAGTTTGCAACAATTAGGTAAAATACAAATAAAGTAACCACACAGATAAGATCCACTACAAATAACATACTAAAGATCAGACGGAAGTCCCAACAGCTTCATCAACAGGGAGAAGTCCATGAAAAGTAGGAAGAAGATCCCTCCTAGGAACTGATGGAGGAGCATTTGCACTTGGTCCAGCTGAAGCATCCACAACAAATCCACTTGGAGAGGAGCCAAAGGAAGGAAGCATGCCAAAACCAGAGTTTGCACCAAGAATCAAAGCAGAGGCGGGTGAGATTTCATCGACACACGGTTTGAAGATACATTGGAATTTGGAAATTGAGCCAACATTAGTTGAAGTAGCAATTAACGTCACAAGGAAGGGGGGTTTGAATTGTGACCCTTTTAAAATTATTCCTGAAACTTTAAATTAGATTATATATGCTCAAGAAAATTCTTGGTCAGTACTAATTAAGCAGATAAATAATTAACTGATGTATAAAGGACCATAACGTTCTGGATAGATATAATATGAGTAATGATAAAATAATATTTAGTTTAATTAATAAGGTTAGTTTAGCAAGGACCAGAATGTTCTGGATAAATATAAAGATAGAATGTTAAAATAATATAACAAACTGAATGTAAACTTTAGTTAAATATTTAAGCAGTTGTTTTATCTTGGACCAGAATGTTCTGGATGCAGTTTAATTAATCACTAAATTTAAATTTAAGTTAGGACCAGAGAACTCTGGATTAATATGGTTGAGATTAATTAGGACCAGAATGTTCTGGAGATCAATATTAACGTTTTGCGATTGTGTGTGTATAGTGTGTAAGAAATAAAAGAGAGTAGAGAGAGAGAGAGAGAGAAGAATAACACAGGAGAGTTATCCTGGTTCACCAAACCCGGCTACTTCCAGTCCCCACACTTCGTGTGAGATTATCCACTATAGTATGCAG
>Ga0315915_1009587_pt1 | contig 10943 bp, 7 predicted proteins | sample MpolbnodulesMG_FD_207738 | JGI IMG/M metagenome (GOLD analysis project Ga0315915, IMG submission 207738) | Medicago polymorpha root nodule microbial communities from Los Angeles, California, United States - branched nodules | ecosystem: Host-associated > Plants > Roots > Nodule | place: USA... | reverse complement strand
CTTTCACAGTTGAAAGAGCAAAAGTAATCCCACACATATAAAATTAATTTTGATATATTTAGGTGAATTCGATTGAAGTTGATTTAGGCTTTGAAATTAATATCAACTTTAATTAAGATTTACAATTTTTTTTTTGAAGGAAATAAGATTTAGAATTTTAAAATCTTAACGTGATTATTAGATTCAAATTTATTATTCAACTCATTTTTATGTAAATAAATATATCCAAACATAAATCACTTCATATTCAATATACTTTTATATTTTAACTAAAAATTATTTTACAAAATCAATCAATTAAAAATAATTTGTCACCACATATATGTCGGAAAACTGACGATGAAAAGAATTTTGATATCTCATATCTTCTTCCTTCTACTAGAGATAATCAATCTCATCCTAGTAAAGACACCAAGTGTATACACCTCTCAATAGAAATCCAAACCTTTGTTTGCCAACCTTTGTTTGCCATATTGTTGGAGTCTAACCCCCTTCCGCTAGACCCAATTCCCCCGTTGATTGTTGGGATCTCTTCGATCTTGCCAAGATCACCAAGCATATTCCTGTACAATGACAACTATGATAATAACGGTTTGTAACACCATGATTCCGGATTTAGAAAGCAATGCATGTTAAAAGGAAACTCCACGGATCAAGACTTTTCAACTCTCAAGTTACCCCGGGTTTGATATTGAATGGGGGGAAATACAAAAGAGGCAAGAGAATATACAACTTAATGCCAAAAACAAAATGAATCAATAGACAAAAGAATTAAAAAAAAAAAATCAGAATACTGGTAATGGTTGCACTGAAAATATTGTGAACCTTTGGAAGTATCGAGTAACCCATTATCATTTTCTTTTCTTGCACTCTTCAGGCTTAACGAGTTCAACAGGAGCAGCAGGTATTCTGATCCACCATTCTCTAAACCGCCTTATCCATCTTTTGCTACTTTCTCTCCTACATGGCATCTCCCTTGTGTAACACTCAATGAATATCACCAATAATATGTACTTTGGAGGAACAAAAGCAAACACTGTAGCTATGAAAACTAAAAATAGGGCAACTGTCTCTGTAGCCTGCAGGACAGATGCAAGACTTCAGAAAGAAAACAAAAATCTAGAGAATAATTGCGACAATATAATTCAATTTGATTTATAAATCAGTTACAATATATTTCAATTAGCAGATACTTTCAAGAACTACATAATCCTATTTGCCCACGAGGGGGTAGCTCCATAGCAAGATCTCATCCTGGGTGGTTGAAAACATGTGTGAGCAAGACCCGTAGAAGGGACGATAAAGCGGGTTGACCATATGGAGAAAAGTTCAATAGTTAGAGAAATAGTAAGACCAAGAAGAACTACAAATCAAACTTTAAGATTAATTTAGATGTAAATGATCTTTGAACTTATTTCATGAGAGTTATCATGTCAATTGATCCACGTTGTTGACCTTACCAAATGGGATAATAATGCTTGATAAAAGATTCTGTTGAAAAAAATCTCAAGACATCAAATGCTTTTGATTTATGGTTCATAGCAGGTTGACTGCATTCAAATTGGATTAATAAAACGTAGCACAAATTTCATCATTAAATCCCACAAATTATTGTATACATATTAGAAGAAGATACTTTGGCCTAACTACATCTACAACATTTGAATTTTTCTTTGAAGTTGATCACGATTAGAATACTCACCTGTGGTAATATAGCAAGTAGAAGAGCTCTTATTTTTAGTAGCGCAATATTTCCAGCTTGAATAAGTGATTCAAACTGTGTAATGGCTTCTTGCAATGTCAGCAGTTGTTCTACTGCATTTCGATTTGGGGGAGGTCTTACTGTGAAGGGTTCTAATGCTCCTCCCTTTCTGAAATGTCTACGCCAGAGCATAATGATTGCAATGAACAGAAAAATAGTCGGCAATAAGTACTGCATCCACCCCCTGTACATCAATGTAAATTAGACGTTTTATTCATCCAATCAACAAAAGCCAACTTTAACATATAGTATTTCATTAATAGCTGTCACTGTCTGCTCCAGGTGGCAGCTTATTACTTTCCTTCTTAAATGTTGATTTGAGATTTAATGACCTCAACTTTAAATTCTAGTACGGAGATTGACAATAGTATGCAAAATGGTGTCAAAAACATGGTGGATCTTGCTGGAGAACCACATGAATAAAGACGGGATCAAGGAGATTCGATGTGCTTGAGCCTTCATGAGGATGTTAGGCATAGGAGAGAAGGGGATGCCATTTGTCAATGAATATAAAAACTATTCTTTGGTCCTTGATTGATATTCTTCCACATTTATTTATTTATTTTCTTTTATTATTTTGTTTTAGGAAGTCTCTTTGACTATTTTATCTTCTGCATTTACAAAATTCTAAAAAATCTGTAAACGACGAATTTCAGTACCAACTAGTGATGAACCCAAGCTTTGTCCATCTACATGTGGGGAAAATGCTAAGAGATTAATAAATCCATTGTTGGGCATTAGACGGCAGCTTAAAGATTGCGACCCAGTGGTCACATCACATGAATATACTACTTTGATGGGAACGCAGAGGTAAAATCTGACATAAAAGCCTTTTAAAGTAGTGTTAAAAACAAAAAAGAAAAACATTTACAAGTCAGAAGGTAGTAGAGCTGAGAATCGACTATATATTAACTTCTGAGTACAGGAAATAACATACTTGTAAGCAAAATTGGAAAAACTTTGAACAGCATAAAGTTTCATTGAATGAGGGTGCCACTTGATATTTATGAGGAAAGCAGTCAATTGGAAACAATAAATATGAACAGATATTAATGTGGTCATCTAATACACGGAGTTTTGAACAAAACAATTACCTTATAATCACAAAACAGCCGAGCATCAAAAATGCTGTTGATCTATAGAAGTCTTTCCAAGAGGCCAAAAGTTGCAGTCGGTTAGCAGATTCGATGACTGGGAATAGTAGTTCCTACAAGGAGTTAAAAGAATTAGCCACACCATATAACAAAATAACTGATTCCATTTGCTTTTCCATTGTCTTCTTGAGAAGCCTTATAATTTGAGTTTGAAAGGCTAACCCAAGGAACTACTATGAACATACCTAATAAACTCAACAGACATCCTAACCCAAGGAACATACCTTTCAGACTGAAAATTGAAATACATTTCAAATAGAAGAAATATAGGATAGATGAAAAAGGTAGAGATCGAATGATACTATGAGGGAAAAAGATTTACTTTTTGTACTGATTTAGAACCTCAGCCCATTAGTATTCTCTGGTGCTAAAGGAGCTTTGTAGTTCTAGTTTGTTTTACAGCATATTACAACCAAATTTTGTTCTTATATTGTTTTTCTTTCATCCCTCTTTGCTTTAAAATAATTTCCATGATCAAGTGAAATTAAGATTTATTTTTTCAAAAATAACATTAAGGAAAGTAAATTACATTTTGAAGAAATTACATATACCAAGGAATCAAATAAATGTTGTCATTTTTGATGAAATTCTTTGTGTTTTTTCTATAATACCCTTACTCATTTATTATTTCATTCTATTATTTCTCTTACTACAATAAATAGGTAAGGGTATTATTGATAAATCAATAATTAATGTTGCATTGAAACTTGAAAGTGACAAGTAAAGTGAAACAAAATTATTCTCCAAAATGGACAAGTATTGTGAAACGGAGGGAGTAATAACAAACCTTCATTACTGCAACATTTGTATCGATGCCCTCCACCTTCACTTGGTCCACAGTTGCCTGTGCAGCTTCTGCTTTTCCAGTGTCCAGAATGGATTTTTTTACTGCCACTTCCAAGGGATTTATCTCACCAACTCGGACATCACAAACAACAGTTGTTTCTTCATAGATATCAGCCGCCTTTTTTGATTTGAATCCAAGACAGAAGAGAGCCACTACTGCTGCTGGAGACACTGCTGATTGCTTTTTTCTTTCTACATTCGCAGAAATATCACGTTTACCAGAAGCAGCAGTTGAATTCGTTAAGCTGTTTGACAGGGTTTGCAAGATCATATCTCCCCGAGGTAGAGTTTCAGCTAGGTTAAAAGTAAGTAGTGTTTTATAGTTGGATGAAAAAAATTTGAAAGCTTCTTTGAGTGCGCGATAGCGGAAGATGCCCAAATTAGCCCTTGCAAGTACTTCTAATTTCTGTGTATCTTTAAGGCCAAACTTCCTGACAAATCTGTGTGCACGTAGTATCTCAAGACTTATGTCCAACCAGTAGTCACGTCGCAAGTTCGCTTTAAATTCAGGGAATTCAAAGTAAACAGGCTCTGCTCTGTCAATACATTTCAGAAAATCATAAAATTTGAAGTGGAAAACAAGGGAAATATATAGAAGAGTCACATAGGATATTTGCAACAGGTGACATACACAGAAGTTGACTTGTACATCACAGCTTTATCAAATAGACGAGCACCAAGGGGTCCAGTCAATTCAGGTTTTATGACCTGTTTCATGTCTGCGCCCAGATCATACCGAATAGCTTTCTCATGCACACCAACGCCAAGTGACTCAAAGTACAGAGCATAATTGGTCAGGGTCAAACGCCCTAGAAAAAGTCAGCCAACAACTTAAAATATCTTTTAGGTACATGGACGAACAAGGATTCCTTGTCAGTAAGTTGTTGTATTGTTCGTATATAAAGCAGAAAGAAAAGGCTAACACATTGATCAGCGTGTTCTACGATGGTTTTAAACATACTCAACCAGCTTTAAGATATTGTATAGGACACAAAAATACATAATTGAATAAACTTCCCAAATTTCAATTGAGCATCAAATCCATGAGATTACTCCGTGTACGTTTTCATGTGAAATACCTTTCATTATATCTAACAACATGAGGCTCACCCTTTGACTACAATAAAGAACAAAAGCAGCTGCACTGCAACTGAAGCAAGCCAAGCAACTTCTTGAATGGTCTAGAAAGAATTTATTTAAACTATTTGATTGTGCATTATGTGATCAATTAGTGAAAAGAGAAATTTATTCGATCAAGAAAAGAGACACTAACAAGAATATAAAGAAAAATGATCATATAGCCGAGGGAAATGTTTCTACTGGAAAGCTTGGAGTAACAAAAACAGAAAAACGAAGTTGCTAGCCACCAATGAGCAGTATCTCACTACGTAATAGTCATAAACGACACATCCATTTCAATATAGGTATGCTCTAGTTTGAGGCTTTGAGCATTGGTAATACTCACCAGGCCATGCGGCAATTCCAATATGTTGAAGAACTGGTTGAGTCGGAATTATGCCATCAACATCAAGTACTATCTCTTCTTCAGCAAGTTGAAGATTTCCAACAGAACTGGCCAGAACATTTTTAGAATTCCTGATAACCCTGCACAAGCAACTTGCTATAAGAAAATAGGGAAGCACACAAACAATGCAGTATGTAGCAGCAACACAATCAATGGAAAAGAACCTTACTTATCAAGGGATCTTATGTATTTATCATAAACAAGATAATGGAGTCTACGTCCAGAAGAATTGGTGAGCGCATCAAAAAGATTGTGGACAGTTATTATATCAGCAATAAGAATACAAACAGGAGCTATACGTGAGAAAGCCTCAAGACCAACTGTCTTCTTATCATCAACCTAAAAAAAAATCATTGCAATTGCACACATTATTAGTTAATATTTGAATTGAAAAATGTTCTGTTAGTATAGTCTGCATATTACTTAGGTTCTGTTTCGATTAGCTTATTTCAATTTATCTACTAGCATAAACATCGAGACCGTTTATGGAAATAACTTATGACATGTCCGCAGACAGTTTTCAACTTATTACTATAAGTTCTCCATAATAGCTTATGAAAACAATTTATAACTTATATAAAAGCAATTATATGATAAAGGCTTATGCTATGAGAGCTTAATGAAGATGTTTATCCAAACATAACCTATATACATTATCGATTCTCATTGTATATAACGTGAGTATGATTAGTGTGTTAGTGTAACCTGAACTGCCATATTTGTGGAACTAGAATAAAACAATGAAGCATCATCCTCATCACCAACGGTTTCATCATTACTACAAGTAGGAGAATCCTGAAATGATTCATTTAATTAATTAAGTAATTAACTAACTAGATTAGTACTAATTAGGGAAAGAGGTTAATTAATGTAATAATGTGAACCGTTACGACTTGATCAGCATGAACACTAGGAGCTTCCCAAGCAAGCATGACATCAAACGTGAAACGACGAAACTCAGAGTGACTTAGATAATCAGAAGTTCTACTTAATTTCTGAATCGCTTTAAAGGAACAAAATTCAACAAGGTGTCTAGCGTATGTTAAAAGCTCTTTCACTCCGAGAGGAAGTTCGGAATCAAACGCGTGTTGTAATTCATTCGTAGAAACTCCAAGAATCCTACAAAACGCAAAATAGGAAGAAATGAATTATAAATGATCGATTAAATGAAAAAGTTGTTGTTGAAGGAAATGAATGAAGGAGAATGAGACTTGGAAGAGGTGGAGACAACTTCATTGGCGATGGGAGAGAGTTGAGGAATAGGTTTGGGGGAATTGACGGAGGAGTGATCGGTGATGATGGAATCAGGTTTTTTGAGATGGAAGAGAGATTTCAAAGAGTTGTGGTGGTTACGGAGGATAGTTTCCCACATTCCTAACTTAACGCCTCCGTTGGTGGTGGTTGGGGTGGTGGTTTCTTCATCCATTTCTTCTACAAATTGATTCAGTTCTATTGATTTCGTTTTCATGATCGCAAATCGGCGCCAACTTTACTTTCTTTCTTCTCATTCGCTAATTGAGATCTTCCACGCTCCCTACCTTTCATGTTTCTCTCAACTCATTTCCAGTTTCCACGTCATTTTTCCTTACAAATTATTTATACCTGTCAAATCCTCTCCTTCCTTTATTTTTGATAAATAATTTATTATAATATGTGTATTGTAATTAATCTTTAACTTTTTATTCAATTAAATGCATAAAATTTAAAAAATATTTCTTCTTTTGGGTTTTTTAACATGTGTCTTAAGAGCACAAGTTAACACTACCCTTATTTTTTAAAGGAAAATTCTAACAATTGCGCGACGCTTGTTGAAAATTGTGAATTCAATACATTGAAATTTTAAAAAGTAATTCTTTTATTTAAAATTTATCAATTTTTATTTTATCTTTAACAAGTGTTCTAAAAATACTTGTTAGCAAGACTCATTTTTCAATGGCTACAACTTCAATTTTAAAGATGATTCAGTCCCATTATCAGCAAGAGTTAGTGTAGTAAATTTTTTTTTTTTTGTAACAAGTTTAACCATTAGAGTGGTAAAACATTTGCTTTAGACCCAAAATTTTATATTTTTTTAACTTGTGTGAGCATGCACGTGTGTGCGCGTGCAAGAAGAGGATAATGAGCATCGATTGGTAATGAGATAACAACAACTTTTTTAACTTTGTTGTTTTTACAAGTATTAATTTTTTAATCACAATTAAAATTAATACAAATCTATCTAAGATCCACAATGTTTCAATAAAGATATACGAGTCGACTTTATTATCAATTGAAAAAATGGATGCAAGAGGAGTTGCCCTATTAAGGATTTTATGATGTGTGATGTGAAGCCTAAAACAAGACAAGATTGGGCTAAATATATGGTAAATCTTGATGCAAGAAAGGTGCAGTGGTCTCCAAAATGGAAGGACATAGACCATATAGCTTTTAAATGTGGAACATTCCCTAATGTCCCACTAATGGGGACTAAAGGTGTAATAAACTACAACTTAGTTTTGGCTTTGACGCAACTAGGTCATCCTCACAGGGGTGAACTTGTTAAGGAAGCATTAACTACTTTTGTTATATATGACATGGATATAGAAATTAGGGCCGGAAATGCTATGGAAGAGGTGATGATGAGTGTAAATCTTAGGGCCGGAAATGCTGTTCCGAATAAAAGGGGGGTTGGATAGCCTTCCTCTTCCTTGTTGGTACTCCCTCACTCTCTCTTCCTTGTTTTTTTGTTTTCTTTTTCTTATATTTATTTACTGAAAATGTCATGAATAAATTTATGACATTTGTTTGTCATGCATGCATGCAGTACTGTTTGGGATGTTCAATCGAGTGGCTTATTTTGAGGTATTGTCAAATTTGATATTCTATTTGACAAAGAAGCTTCACCACGATACGGTGAGCACCTCAAATTTTGTCACAAACTGGACCGGCACAATGTTCATATCTCCGATATTAGGAGCTTACGTGGCTGATGCTCACTTTGGGCGGTACTGGACTTTGGTCTTTGGCGCTATTTTCTATTTATTAGTTCGTCCAGTTGGTAAGTAATTTGTTCTTTTACGTTGTCTTTTTTTTTTAGGCACAAGATAATTAATCTACACGCGCTTTTTACAAATGCCAAGCAAAATGAATTTACCAACGCAAAATACTATATATATTTGCGTTGTTCACTTAGATAACTACTAAGTTAGAAAATAAGCAAAATACTATGAAAGAGGGTAGGGTGATGATACTGATGAGTGAATACACACAAGGTGATAGTGTAGATCTTAGGGGAAATGTGTCGAAAAGGGGTGGCTGGAAAGCACTCTTCTTCCTTGTTGGTAGTCTCTCCCGCACTCTCTCTTATGGCATTTTGATATGTTGTTGAACTGTTCATAATGAAAAACTGATTTTTTTTTTCTCTCTTCTTTTGTTACTTTGTTCATAATGAGAAGAAGGACACTTGCTAGCATTTCCCTTTATTTTTTTAAAGGAAATTCTAACAAATGTTTTTAAGACACTTGTTAAAAAACTTCAAAAATAATTTTTCTTTTGAAAATGGTGCATTCAATGCATTAAAATTTTAAAAAATAACTTTTTCTACTTAAAATTTATCAATTATTTTTATTTTTGTACCCTTAACAAGTGTCCTAAAGGCATGATACTTGTTAGCAAGATATATTTTTTAATGGTTCCAACTCCAATTTTAGAGATGATTCAGTCCCATTATTAATGAGAGTTAGTGTAGTAGTTTTTTTTTTGTACAAGTTCAACCATTAGAGTGGTAAAACGTTTGGTACGTTTGCTTTAGACCTAAAATTTTATATTTTTTTAACTTGTGTGAGCATGCACGCGTGTGCGTACGATAAGAGGAGAAGGAGCATCAACCAGTAATGAGATAACAACAACTTTTTTTAACTTTGCAATTTTTACAAGTATTAATTTTTTAATCACAATTAAAATTAATACAAATTTATCTAAGATCGACAATGTTTCAACCAAGATTATATGAGTCGACTTTATTATCAATTCAAAAAAAATTGTTAATTAAAATTGATTACGATAATTTAATAAGAAATCTTGCATCTGAAAAAGATCGAAAAATAAAATTTACATAAAATATGTTTTAAAAAATATATTAACTTTAAAAAGCCACCGTTATTAATTAAAACTTGTTTTAGGACTCAAAATTGGCTGAGACAGGCCATCGACAAGAATCACTCTTACGATATTGACTAAGGCTTATATATTCTGTTATATATATATATATATATATATATATATGAGCCGGACTGGTAGGCTTATTAGGCTTTTCTATAAACCTTAGTATGTCCTATTTAAATCAACGAGCTTTTTAAAAAGTTAGAGCCTAACCTATTTAATAAATGAGATAGGTCGAGTTGGGCTTTAAGTATGTTGGGTCATAGGCCCCTGACGGCCTGACCTATTTCCACCCCTAATGCCCTTGGTTTAGGCCCTAAATTATATATTTTTTAACTTTCGTACGCGTGCGTGCGTGCGAGAAGAGGAGGAGGCGCATTAGCACTAGTAATGAAATAACAACGACTTTTTTAACGTTGTGATTTTTACAAAAGTATTATTTTTTTTAATCATAATTAAAATTAATAAAATTTTATCTAAGATCGACAATGTTTTGACAAAAATTATATGAGTTGGCTTTATTATCCATTGAAAAAGAAATCTTAAATAAGATTGATTATGATAATTTAATAAACATTTTTGCATCTAAAAAAGATCAAAAAATAAAATTTATACATAATATGTTTTAAAAATAAATATATTAATTTTATAAAAACATCATTCTTAGAATTTTCTTTAGGCCTCAAAATTGGTTGAGACGGTCTAGTAACGGTGTAACATCTGATGACCAAGTAATAATATTTTGAATCCTAAAACATACATAGATACGTAACATAAGGATGACATCTAGGTAGTAATATTGGTGCCACATGCTATAGACAAAAACTTTACTTTAGAGAATTGGGTAGCTCAACTTATTTAAATTAAGTGTCGAAGGAGGTATGGGAAAATATTCAAACCGGTAAATGAAAGGAAAAAAAAAATTGCTTTTACGTGGATGTTTCATACATTCCATAAAGAGTAGGTAATTGCTTTATAGATCTCCCGCATTGTTGAAAAGTTCTTTAAATTTATCGATTAATAACTTCTGATCGCACAAATTTTATCGAGAGATACAACTTAATTGTTGTTTTATGGATCATGTAACTCCTGAACGATTTATTGGAGAGGTTGACTAATTTAAAGTGTGTCCATGTAATACATTCTAATCCCAACCCACCTTTAGGGTGGACCCCAAATAACCCAACAAAGTGGTGCACTTAGGGTATTTTGGGTCAATACAAAAACATTAGCCTCTATTCTAAATACTTAATAGGCTTAATTGCTCTTTTGGTCCCTTAAGTTATTATTTGATATCGCTTTGGTCCCTTAAGTAAAAAAAAGACCGTTTGAGTACTTTATCTTTATCTCTGTTACTTGTCTTGGTCCCTTCTGTTAGTTTTAATCAAAAAACGTTAACTGCTATCCACGTGTCATTTTGGCATTGGCTGAAAAACTTAATTTATTTTCTTCATCTTCTCCACTTAAATTCTTCATCTTCTTCCCCCATTTTCTGGAAAATAAGAACAATATCAAC
>Ga0315915_1009586_pt1 | contig 10943 bp, 4 predicted proteins | sample MpolbnodulesMG_FD_207738 | JGI IMG/M metagenome (GOLD analysis project Ga0315915, IMG submission 207738) | Medicago polymorpha root nodule microbial communities from Los Angeles, California, United States - branched nodules | ecosystem: Host-associated > Plants > Roots > Nodule | place: USA... | reverse complement strand
TACGTGTGACGCTTGATTAAGGAACCCTAATCCTAACAAGTTTTACGCCCTATCAATCTCAAGTCTTAATTTTATAACGTAGATATTTAGGTTGTAAACAAACAAACAAATTACTTTATCAACTTAAGATGATAATCGATGTCGAACAATCCATGATGTCGCACTAGTCCCTGAGGAGACGATACATAAATACTTACTTTTGATATACGTAAATATGCTACATCAGTTTCTTTACTTCACAGTTAAGTTCCTTCATCACATTGTCAAGTCAAATTGCTTGACATGTTGCAAATGTGCCTGCAATGTACTCAACCTCACATGATGATAAAGCAATGACTAGTTGTTTCTTAGTGCACCATGAGATTGCAGCATCATTGAACTTGAATAGGTAGCTAGAGGTGCTTCTCCTATCCATTCCATCTCCACACCAGTCTGAATCAGAGTATCCTTCTAGCTTAGCCTCTCCTTCCTTGTTAGTAGTTGGAAACATCAGGCCAAGCTTCAGGGTTCCTTTCACATATCTCATTATTCTTTTAGCTGCAGTGAGGTGAGATTTCCTTGGATCATTCATGAATCTACTGATGATACTTACTGCAAAGCATATATCTGGTTTGTTATTGCATAAGTGTGCCACTGATCCTACTATCTGCTTGAATTTAATAGGTTCTACTTTCTCTTCATTGATGCATTCATCTTGCTTAGCATATGTTTCAGATGGATTAGCTGCAGTGTTGCAATCTACCATATAAAACCTATCAAGCAGCTCCCCAATATATTTTTGTTGATGCATGCATTGCTAGTTTTGAATTCTAGTCCAAGGAAATATGATAATCTTCCCAAATCAGTCATTTTAAATTCACACTTCATAGTGTGTTTGAACTTCTCAATCTCACTTTGATTACTTCCAGTCACCAATATGTCATCCACATATAAGCAAGCAAATCACAATTATGTTCTCTTCATTCAATTTCTGAACATATATTCCATACTCAGTTTTGCATTTCTTGAAACCAATTTGAATTATGAACTGATCAATACTCTTGTTCCTGTTGGAACAAAAAATGTTTAAAATTACCACCTTACGTTTTGATGATAACAAGGTATTAAAATGTCATTTGGATATGCTAATATTTGTTCAAGTGTGCAGGACCATAGACAAAAATTTATAAGTCTTAAACTCAAGTATTGGTTCTGAAAGAACAAATGAGAGCGATGAATTTTACAAAAGAAGCTTATGTTGCAAGACAGAGTCTGAAGACATAGAGAGTCTGAAGAGCCTCAGAAGCTGGAGTTCATCAGAGTCTGAATACACAGAAGCTGGAGTGAGTTAAAAGTTGTTCTTTTGAATACACATGATTGCAGAAGGAACGGAAGCATGAAGCAATGACTATTTCAGAGGAATTAGAAGGCATTAGATGCTTATCCACTAAAGAGCGCTGGAAAAAACATAGTACAATTGTACAACCACTACCTCCACTACTCCACTCCTCATGTCTGCAGTAGTATAAGATAATAACTGCGTCTACACTGGTTATTCTTTATTCAGAGAATGAATTTGAAATTGTTCTCTCTTAGGATAATAACCATATCAAGCAACAAATCATTGGTGATGATCAAGCTTCGCAACGACTCTTTTGATGTGCTGGCAATCAACAAAGTCTCTTTCACACCTCTATATAAAAGAGTGAAGACTTGAAGATTGTAAGAGACTTACAACAATTTTACAAGCGCCAAAACTCTGCTGAAATTGTTTCACATCAAAGTTCACTTAGAAATTCTTAATAACTTTCATATCTTAGAAATTCTAGAGTCTGTATCTGATTTATATTGTGAAAACCATTGATTGTATATCAAGTGTTCAAACCTCAAACAATTTTTTGTGTAATTCTGTTTGATTAGAAGTCTCTTGCTTTTATGCTTGAGCATAGGAAGTCTCTTGTGTGTATGCTTGAGCATAGGGAACCTTTTGCTTTTGTGCTTGAGTAGTTTGAAGTTTCTTGCTTATGTACTTGAGCAATTGTTGATTTTAGTGAACTCTCATTGAAAGTGAAAGGGGGACAAGACTACTTCCGAATTGTAGAAGAAATCTGTATAATTGCTTTGTGTCTTTCTCTTATCTCTCACTTTTTACATTATCCGCTGCATAAGACTGTGAACTCTGTTCCAGGCTCTGAACACTGAGCTTAGTTTTAAAAAGAAAAAAAAGCTAACACAATTCAACCCCCTTCTTGTGTTTTTCTCACCTTCAGTTCCATGCTCTAGGTGCTTGTTTCAAGTCATAGAGTGCTTTGTGTAACTTGTATACCATGCGCTCCTTCCCTTTTACTTCAAATCCAAGTGGTTGTGTAACATACACATCTTCTTCCAATGGTCCATTTAGGAATGCTGACTTCACATCTAGATGAGATAATGAAAAATTCTTGCTACTAGCCAATGCTACCACCAATCTTATAGTCTCTAATCTAGCTACTGGAGCAAATACTTCATTATAATCAACACCATACCTATGTAGGAAACCTCTAGCAACTAGTCTAGCTTTGTGTTTAGAGATTGATCCATCAAGGTTCAATTTCACTTTGAAAATCCATTTAACATAAATGGTTTTCTTCTTATTAGGTAATTCAACTAGTTTCCAAAACCTCCATTGTTGGCCATGATTACTTTGCACGAAACCTATGAATCTTCACACTTCACTCGTGTTTCCCAGAAAATTCACCCCTCATAATTACTCTCGTGTTTCCCTGAATGATAACCAGGCTCTGATACCAATTAGTAGCGCAACTATGGTTTCTTCATAAGCAAGCAATCATAAATTAGGGTTTCTAAGGAAGGAGAGGAATTTAATTATGGTGGTTAGGGTTTGTTAGAGTTTGATGAAAGAGAGAGATAGTATTGGAAAGTTTTTATTCACATTGGATTATGAAAAGTGAGTTACAAGCAAGTATATATACAATGACTTAAAATAGCAAGTCTCTTGTAACAACCTAACAAACTTATCCAAAAACATAACTAACTCTTAATCACTTGCTAAACATGATTATGGATTAAACATAAACTAATAAATTGAAAGTAAAAGTCATTGAAGTTAGAACACTCCTACCTTTGTCAAATGATTGTTGTTAGAAGACAAGATTGTTATTAGATAAGTAAATTATCTGCTAATGCATCTTCTCTATTTCCTAACTACAATATTGTTCTTAAAATATTCTATTTTTGTCAATCCAAAGTTTTTAAAACAAGGAAAGTTTTTGAAAATAAACTTTGATTTTTGAGAACTAAAAAATATGGATTGAATAAAAAACACAACAAATTCAACCATTTCACTTTGTTTTCCAACAATAAAGGAACTTTACTCTTGCACGATAAAATACACAATCTTAGGAGAGAGACTAGACTCTGATAACACTTGAAAATGCTAAAATATACAAGAAGGAGATTTGAATTATGTTGACATTTTTAATTTTTTTTTCATTTGACATAAGTTCGGTTGAACCATAGTCCTCTTTCAAAATCATTTTAACACAAAGATAAGTTCTTTGTCAAATCATTTAACTCAAGTTGAAACATTTAAACAAATTATGAAGTTAAACTATAAAGAACTTGCGCAGGATAGGTAAATAGAGAAATGGAAGAGAGAATTACACAATATGTTTATACTGGTTGCGCATGATAAGTTGACACTCAGTCCTTGACCTCTAATATGGATGCCATTGATTTTTCATGTAACCTTGACCTTTCTTTACAACTTGAAGATGTTGGACGACACTTTCAATGTATCATCACTTTCTTGGTCTTGTGCTTTCATGGTCATTTTTTGACCTTGGTCCTCCTTGACCTTGGGATTATAACCCACTTCCCCAAGATGAATAGGTGCGTTGCTTAGCCACTAGGTTAGACAAAATGTTGTGCTAATTTGAAACATTATTAATACAAACCTCTTCAGAATGAACAATGAAGAAACTCTATCAAGAGTTGTTCTCTTCACCAAATGACATGACTTTATTTGTAAATTGAGATAATTTAAGATCATAAAATACAATACAAATTTGATGTTTACATGATCCGAAATTATGCCAAAATTATTTATAAATCATTTATTCTTTTCTCTGTATAAGAGAATAATCGAGGGAGCTTTATTGTGTAAACTATTATCAATATATGTATGATGTGAGTATGCAATTCATGTCATGATTTCCGAAGTATCATGAAAGAGATTTCTCGGTTTTTCCATTTGCAACCGATTTGCATAAACTGGCGGGGGTGAATCAGACCAAAGACTTATTGTGTTCACATACCCTTTAAAATATACTTGTGCAATCTTCATCATATTCACCATCATTTTATTCAGTTTTAAGTTAATGTAGAAGTTTCCTAAGACAAATTCTAACATATGTTGTATCATAAGTATGATAAATTGGGGGTTGAACCGTGATAGAATCGAAGAAGACATTTATTAGTGGCCTTGGGTGAAACGTCACAAAGAAAGTGGTCTTTCAGACTATTTGAGTTCTTTAATTTATTTATTTCACGTGAAAATGTGAGAACCTCTTTGATGAGTGATTTGTAAGTGTTTTTGTAAACGTTCGTTGAACTTTGAGGCCTTAATCTGTTTATGATGAGTCTCAAAGTCCAACTAACCTAAACTTTCTTTGCAAAAGAATCTAAATAATATTTTCTTTAGTAAACAAAATATTTTAGATATATTTTGGGTTGATATAATTTCATATTAAACAAATCTAATCTAAAGTTATCAATTTTGTTCGAGTTTATTAACAGACTAAAGTCTTCAAAATATTCAAACCAAACTTTAGGACATGGTTAGAATTGGTTAAAACCTATCCCAATTACTACTTAAATTCATTTGTGTTTAACTAGACTCTAACCCGTGCGATGCACGGGTATCGCACAGGTTTTGAAGAATATAAATATCATATTGATTATACATTCAATACTATGCTATGAAACGACTGCAAAAAGGATAAAAAAAAATGCAAAAAATACATCAATTTAAGCTATTAACTTTGTTTTCTTACCAAATAATATTACCAGTTGTGTTCTTGAATTTCTTCTTTGTTAATAATGAAAAGAAATTGCAATCAGAAAAGGAACCGCTAGGGCATTTGTGACTTTAAAAAAAAAAGTTTTAGTACAGTATATCAATTTTGGAAGCAAAAATATATCAATCAAAATGGAAGTGGCTTAGTGGTGAAAATTGTAAAGTGTAGTCATATGGTACCCGGTTTGATTCCTTGCAAAACATTTTTTTCATAAAATTTATTCAGACCCGCCAAAAAGGCGGGATTAGGGTTAGGTCAAACTGTCTAACATTTATATATATAAAGATTACATTTAAAAAAAGATATACTAGAAGGATTACAAATATATAAGTGTTATACCCCAAATTTTGACCAGTTAAAATTTTTCATTCGTATTTTAAAGTTTTATTCGTATTTTAATAACCAGAATCTTTGCTTTATTTTTTACACATGTTTTTATTCGTGTTGAAGTATTTAAACATTTTATTTATACCGTAGATGGTTAAAATATCTTTTTTGCTTCGTAAGTAGTTAAATTCTTTTTTTTAATTCGTTTTTAGATATTTAAAATCTTTTGTTCGTATTTTAGATTTTTATTTCGTTCTTTATCAGTTAAAAAGTTTTGTGTTCGTATTTTAGAAAGTCGAGTAATTTTTGTCGTCTCAAACGAAATTTCGGCAGAGAGGTATTTTGAAATACCTCATTTGGTTACCGAAAGCGACATTTGTATTTATTTTGTTTTAATGGCATTTATTTAAAAAAATTGATTTTCATTTTTTTATTATTTATAAATGATTTTCGTTTTATTTTTATTTTTTATTTAGTCTTTTCTTGTTTAATCTTTTAGAAGTCTTTTTTGGTCCATGTGCTGTCCTTTTGTACCAGAGCCCTTTAGGGGCATTTTCGTCCTTTCTCTGCAGCAACAGAGAAACCCTACTTTTCAGATTTAAATAGTCATTTAATGCACTGTAGCAGAGGTTAGAGAAAGTCAGAGAAAAAAGCTGCAGCAATCATAACAAACACTATCCTCTTCTCTCTTATCAACTTTTTCGGATCAAAACACAAAAAAAAAATCAAAAAAATCAAGAACATTCAAGTGTTCTTCGTAACCTGCAAAAATTCCAATTCTCAAAACATAACTGAATCTTCAACTAACACCGAGAATCACACAAACAACCACAAATCACACAGGCCTTTATTTTCACACTTTTTTTTCGGATTCAACAACAAAACAGAAACCAAATCGAAACCAAACAGAAATCAAACCGAAGCAAAAAGGAAGGCCCGATCCGAGGTAGAAGAAAGAAGGAAAGGAAGCCGCGAATCCAGATCGGAACATACACAGGCCAGATCGGATGTTTTTTTTTGTGCCTCGAAGTTTTCCGTCGTCCTTCTAGCGTTTCTTCCTCCGAATCTAACCGAGGTAACCATGGTCGCGGCTTTGTCATGCTCTTTTGTTCTATTTTTTTTTGAAAGTTTAAATCTTAGATCTAGGTTGTTGTGTTTGGTTTTTGTGAGTTCTGAGTTGAGATTCGAGTAGAAAAGAAGAAAAGGAGTCGGAATCTATGAAAGTTTTCAAAAAAAAAGTAAAAAAAAATTCCGACGCGGCGGCCGTCCGGCCAACCACCGCGCCGGAATAGATTCCGACCGCCGTCACTCTTCTTCTTCGGACGTTCAACTTAGAGAGAGAATTTTTTGTGTATTATGTGTTTTTTTGGGCAAACTTCCAATTTATAGTGTGTTTTTTTTTTAATGCTTCTGTGCACATGGATCCATGGTATTCCATATACCTTCAGGATCTAGACCGTTGGATCTAAGATCCAACGGCCAATGATGAACCTGTTTTTGATCTTGTGTTATGTTTTTTTCGAGTTATTATGTACTTGTCCGTTTGAACCGTCAGATCGCAGATCTGACGGTCCACGTTTATTGTCGCGTTATTTTATATTTTAGTGTTTACTTGATGTTTTTTAAACCCTTGGATCTATAATCCAACGGCTGTGATGAATTGTTTCATGATTAAATCTGGACCTCTTGATTCATCGGACGGTCCAGATTTAATCTGCCTGAGGCAAACCCATGACCCATATTTTTGAACCGGTTCGACCCACCCAGGGCCCAGTTTTCCGAACCGACCCGTTTCTCTTGCTTAAGCCCAATATTTTCTACTGTTTTGTTAAATGCACCACTGTTTTTTCATTATTACACCATTTTCTCTCAAAAATTTATTTTCTCTTTGTTTTCTTTCCTTTAAAAATATTTTTGCTTTGTATTGATTGTTTATTTTACTGTTTTTATTTGTTTATTTTATTTTGCATTATTTTTGTTTATCATCTCATGCATATTTAATTGTTATCATTTTTATTTTGTTTTAGTATAATAGGTTTTATTGTGATTTAATTCATGCATTTTTCTTGCTTCTTGCTATTTATTTGTTTCTTGGAGATTTAGCATGTATTTAGGGACAGTGTAATACTCATATAATAAAAGTAGCACCGACACAAATCACATTTATTTTCCGCATTATGACATAAACCGCAATCAAGGACCGAAATGAATTAGGGACAAAAATAGGTTAATTATCAGACTTAAATTATTTTATTAAAATCAAACTACTAGTAATTTTAGGTTCATTCCATAACTTGAGAATTTGCTTGGGATCCAACATCCTTTGTAAATATCTTGCTTTTTTTATAACGTTACGTCGTTACGCTTAGTTTATTAATTCGCGTTTAATTTAGAAAAATCTTTTTTACCAAAAAAAAAATCAAATATGCAAAACTCAAAAAATATTTTCTTAAGACTTTGGAATTTAATCCAAATGCCTTTTTTCTTTTCTTAATCAAAAATTTAATCAATTTAACTTTCATTTTAGACTTGATTTTCTTGTAATTAAAATTTGACCAACCTCACTTCATTTTTCTCTCATGCCTTGAGGCCTCTCTCCCCTTCTCAAAATTATTTTCAAAATTATAAAACTAACCTAACTCACAAAAACAATTTTTGAGAGTGAACTACATTGGTTTTGATCCCATTTGTGGGTATGTAGGCAAAGGACCCAATCCTTCCAAATCAAATAAAAATAACAAAAATCTTACATCTTCTCCCTCCATTCTTTCACTTAGACTCTTAGGCATTTATTTTCAAAACAAGTAAAATAATTAGCACAAGATATTTTAGCCAAGAGGTTCCTACGGAGTACCGTAGTCGTTTAGGGTGCGTCAAACCTTCCCTTTTCGAAACCAACCCCCAGACTCAATCTCTAAGGGTTTTTCTCTCTTTTTCCCTTCCCAAAAAATAAAAGTAGAAAGTTCAAAGATTGAAGGTTCAAAACTAATCAATGGATTGATACCCGAAAATCACGAGCACAATAAGGGTTTGAATCCTAACCCAAACATGTTCTAAGTTATCTTTCCTCTAGTTAACAACTATTTCAGTGCAAACTTCTTTAGAGGATGTTACATTCCGTAAAAGGTCGTAATTGTTAGAAAAAGATTCTTCAAACACAAAGTTGATGTCTCTTAGGGTAGATTTGACCACAACAATAACTTCCAATGCTCCTTCTCTTTTATTTTCTTTCATTTGGAGTTCTTCCTTAAGCGAGTTGATACGAGTTCTAGCTAATGCAACAAAATTCTCATTGCGCAGTAATAGTTATAAATTCATCTTCAGAGGGATATTGAAATTTATACTTAACGATTACAATTATAATTATGATATGTAAACTAGGGGGTTGCACAAATAACGGTGAAAAATGATAAAGAGCGATTAAGTCATATTTGACTCTCTTCTCTTTTGCTACTTGTTAGCCGAGTTCATAGCCTACAATTGTTTAATTAGTTTCATGACGTTCTAACAAAATAGCTAAGTCTTATGCATTGGCACTTAACCTTGCTTTTCTGACCACAACCCCCTAATGTCTTAGGCGAATATGTAATCATCGAAAGGTTGTATTGTGCATTAAACTCTTGTCACGAAGGCAGTAATATAATATGTATAAAGCAATTACCTAATCAACAATTAATCTTAGATCAAGTTCCAAAAATTAAGGTCAATAGTCTTTCAAAACATAAATCGATTTATGGACATTCATAAATACATAAAAGTGTCGAGATCAAATATATTTAACCCTTTTAACCGGCAGGGGAAAATATATTTAACCCTTCAATATAGTATGTTTCATCAAACTTCTAAAATACCATATCTTTTTTTAGGGACTAACGATATAAGATCTTTTTCGATGTAAAAAATGTAAGCCTGGTTAGTAGTAGTGAAACTAAAACTATTGGGCATCATATACAATGATCATCACAAAGAAGAAGTATTATTATAAAGTACACTAAAGAGGTAAGAATATTTGAAGATAAATATATTTTAACGCTATTACTGCATAAAATTTATTCACCAATTTTTAATGAGATTATTAGATATGAGAAGAACTTTTTGTAAATACAAAATGATTGGTGTAAAAGTAAAAGAGAAACTGAGTTTTATGGCTTCATTTTTCTCAATGGTGGGTCACAACATGGGCGCCTAAGACAAGGAGGTGGGTCACATATTTCTCCTCTTTCACAACAAGATGTGTCACCTTGCACATTGCCAACGAATAGCAGCAAGAATCACCACAAACTTCAAGAACATCTTGAATATAGTTTCCATTATAACCAAACTTAATACGCAATGAAAAGTAAAGTGGATATCTTAGAGCAATATATACTACTAATTTATAGCAAAGAGAGTATCCTCGAAAATATCACAATTCAAAATAATTTGTTAATGAATAGAAATCATTAATTTTTTTTATCATATTAAGTAAATTTTTATATGTTGATTGACTTTGTTTTTATTCTATATGTATATGTTGACTGACTTTAGTTTTTCATTATTTTATTATACTATAATTTCCAATAATATTTAGTAATATTTGTGTTTTTACCGGTAGCATTTTTTCTAATCTTCATTAATTAACATCATCACGTAATGCATATTTATCCATGTCTATGAATATTGTTATTAGAATTGGTCTCTTGCTCATCCCTAACCGTTACAATCCAGATTTTTTTTACAGGCTCTACTTTTGAAAACAATTGTCCACTCTACCCTACATTCAAAATAAATATCATACTAGCTCTCAGTTGGCACCATCCTACTACCTTTTTCTTTTTTTTTTGCTTTTCAATTTCCTTTTTTTTGGCTTAATAATTTATACTTCCTTCATCATGGCTCCATCTTAGTTGGCACCATCTTACTAGGTTTTTTTTTGTTTTTGTTTATTTTTTGGTTGAAAATTTATTAAATAAATAATTAATAGAAAAATATAAAATAACATAATAATATAGATTGATAAATATTACAAATAAAAATACAATGAAAGTACTACTGACGTGCTAAGATTAGGGCAATTTTTGCAATAATGACTTGTGCCTCAACACACTCCACATTTTCTTGGAACCTTTCCAACTTCATCCATTTCAGTCCTAATGTGAATAGACGACCCTTTTTCGGTCTTCATATAGACAAATTCGGGAAAAGCTCAAATCCTACATATGGGGGCCAATAACTTCTGTTGTAGACATCTTATACTCTCTCATTTCAGAAAACTAGATCTGTATAGGAAGAATAGCCATGACTAAGCTAGAACATGTAGCTATGACATGTGAACATCGCATATGTAAAGCTTAGAATTTTCCACAGTCACACCACCTTGCTTGTATGTCGACCTTGTATTCTCCCTTTGCCATTCCTTCCTTGTGATCGATAGTTTCACGAACAAAGAAGATATACCCCATTCTTTCATGTTTGCTGATGTTGCTGCTGTAGTCATATGGAATAGCAGCTCCACCAGAACCAGAGCCAGCGCCAGAGCTAGAAGCTTCTTCCCCATACATGTTTTTCTCAGATCTTACT
>Ga0315915_1009583_pt1 | contig 10946 bp, 7 predicted proteins | sample MpolbnodulesMG_FD_207738 | JGI IMG/M metagenome (GOLD analysis project Ga0315915, IMG submission 207738) | Medicago polymorpha root nodule microbial communities from Los Angeles, California, United States - branched nodules | ecosystem: Host-associated > Plants > Roots > Nodule | place: USA... | reverse complement strand
ACATATTTTTGTCCCATATTTCGTATTTTCATCCTGAATCAGCTCCTAATCCTCTTTCTTTTGCTCCAAGACTGAATCTTCAGATATTCGTTCCTGAAATATAATATTTTGCAATTGAAGTAAAATAGTTCAAAAAGGAAATAATATTTAAATAAAACTAAATCAAATCTAAATAAAATAAACTCAAATAACATATTAGAAATACTAATTTATCGACTCATCAAGGAGCTAAAAACAAAGGCAAGGAAAAACAAATTGTTGCACTAAAAAGAAAAAGACCAGTGAGATACTCAAGAGGGATTGTGGTGACCATTAATGATGATGGCCCACTTGTGTTTGATTCTTCTAGTGATGACAGTGATTTTGACGCAAATTATATGGCTGGACATAGGGACTTTTACTGTGAGGTAGGTAATGCTAGCCAGTTAACATTGAAATGTTGAGCCTAATGAAGCATGCAGTGATAATGACAGCTATGTTTCTGAGGAGTTAAGGAGTCCAATAAGCACTGATGATGAAGGTGATGGAGATAGAAGTATAGTTTATCCTCAATTTAATGAAAATGCTGGATTTGGTCAGGTAAGCTTGGAACTTGGAATGGAGTTTACTACTCTTAAGCAATTTAAGGATGTTGTTAAGGATTACACCATTCACAAGGGGAAGGATATTAAGTGGTTGAAGAATGATAAGGATAGGGCAAGGGAAATATGCAAGCATGAAACATGCAACTGGTTAATATTTTGTGGGAGGAATGATAAGAGGGCATGTTTTCAGATAAAAACTTTTGTAAGTAAACATGACTGTCCTACAGATTTTAAGAATAAACAAGCTAATAGGAAATGGGTGGTTAAGATGCTTGAGAAAGTGTTAAGGGTTAATCCTGAAATTAAGCATGGACAGATACATGAATTGTTCAAGACTGATTATAAGGTGATATTGGATGACAATATGATCTTTAGGGAAACAAAGGAAGCAAGAGATTTGGTTGAAGGCAGTGAAAGGGAACAGTATGGTATGTTGTGGGATTATGCCAATGAACTGATGAGGAGTAACCCCAAATTCAACTGTGAGGATGAATACAACACCAATGCCAGAGTCCCCTCCACAATTCAAAAGATTTTATGTTTGTTTGTCTGGATGCATGTAAACAAGGTTTTAAGGCAGGATGTAGACCATTGATTGGGTTAGATGGATGCTTTCTTAAGGGGTATTATGGAGGGAAACTTTTGTCTGCTGTGGGACAAGATGGAAATAACCAGATTTATGTCATTGCTTATGCCATTGTGGATGTGGAACTTCATCTCAGACATGCAAAAGGTATGAATAACATCTTAGTCTTTTTCTCGTTCAAGTTATGTCCCTTTTTTGCATGCATACTGATGTATAGTAATAGCTGAAAATTGGCAGAGTTTGATTCCAGCCATGCAGGAAGTGATGCCAGGGGTGCCACATAGATATTGTGTGATGCATCTATGGAGGAACTTCACAAAACAATGGAAGGATAAGGAATTGAGGTGAGTGGTATGGGAGTGTGCAAGGGCAACAACTCCCACTCAATTCAACCGCATTATGGAGAGGGTGAAGAGGCTTAATGAGAAGGCATGGGAGTATCTTAATAAATGGCCAAAGGAAGCATGGACTAAAGCATATTTTAGTGAAAATTGCAAGGCAGATAACATAGTGAACAATGCTTGTGAGGTTTTCAATGCAAAAATCTTGAACTATAAAGGGAAACCAATACTCACTTTGGCTGAGGATGTTAGATGTTATGTTGTGAGAAAATTGAGTCATAACAAGATGAAGCTTGATGGGAGAGCTGGACCACTATGTCCTTGGCAGCAAAGTGGGCTAGAGAAAGAGAAGCTTTCCAGCCACAATTGGACACCAGTGTGGAGTGGTGATAATCCAAGGTAGAGGTATCAGATTGAAAACAACTGCAGAGTCAAGGTGGATGTTGATATATTTAAGCAAACTTGCACATGCAGATTTTGGCAGTTAACTAGTAAGTGTTTTATTTTTATACTTTTTTGTTGGTTTGAATTTCAATAGATGAACATGTTTTATTTTTAGACTTATTCTGGTGTTTTTGATTTGAACTGGAACATGTTGGATTTGAATGCAACAGGAATGCAATTTATGCATGCATGTTCAGCCCTTGCATTGAGAGGTTTAAAGCCAGAAGACCATTGTCATGCTTAGTTGACCCTTGGATCATATAGGGCAACATACAACTACTTCATTCGGCTAGTTAATTCCCAAATATATTGGGAATCAACTCCTTATGACAAACCTGTGCCACCAAAGGTTAAAAGGGCTCCAGGAAGACCAAAGAAAGCCAGAAGAAAGGATGGTAATGAAGAACCTGTTTGTGGGAGTCAGATGAAGAAGACCTACAATGACACTCAATGTGGAAGGTGTGGATTGCTTAGTCCTTACGCAAGAAGTTGTATTAAGCAAGGTGTTAGTAGGAGACCAAAGGACTGAATTGATGCTGTCAATGTAGATGTTGTGGATGAAAACGCTGGGAATGCTCCTAATGAAGTGCCAGAAAATGTTGGTCCAGAAAATGCTCCTAATTAAGTGCTAGAAAATGTTGTGCCTGGAAATGCTCCTAACTTTGTGCCAGATAATGTTGTGTCTAGAAATGCAGAAACTGCAGGAAATGTTGCTGCAAATACTGGACAGGTATGACTCTTAATTTTTAAGGATTGTTTTGGCAATTAGTATATTAATTGAAGGACTGATATGATTGATTATGTCATGATTTTAGGGACTAATTTAATTGAATTTTCAATTTCAAGGTGTTGCACCATGGAGGTATGGCCTTAGAGGACCAGTTCTTTCAACTGATAGGCCTAAGCAAACACCAATGAGGGGTCCTGCACCAGCTCATCCAACTCCTGCTGGCATAATTAGGGTTCAATATCCAACCTATGGTCCATCCGGTTCGACTCAACCTACTAAATTCATGGAGTTTATACCAACTCCCGGATTTTCAAAGAAGTGATGCTTCCTGGAGTTTAATAAATGTTTTGGATTTGTAATATTTAGGCTTATTTGAATTATGCCCCATAATTGGGTTTCTTTTTGGTTAACTTGCCGTTTAAGACTTATGACTTGTTAATGCCCCATAGTTAGGTTGCTTTTGCCTATGTAATTTTTCAGACTTATGACTTATGACCTATGACTTATGCCTATGTAATATTTCAGTTTCAATTTGTGTGTTCTGCCTTTTTTAGTTTATTTTGTACACATATGTTTCAAGGATCAATTTGATATCTGATTAAACAATTCAGGGGCTTATTTGATGGTTTTTTAATATAACGTAGGGATCTATTTGATAGATAGAGAAATAATTCAGGGACTAATTTGATGGTAATATTATTATAGAAAGATTACATTTCTCAATCATCTTCCACCTCTTTTCATTAGTTAAACAAACCTTTGGTAGAGGGCAAGCATAGAATGGCCTTCCTGGGTTTTTGGAAGTACTGGATTTTCTAACAACACAAATTCTAGGACACCAACATTCAAGCACTCTCACAACACCATTAAACTTGGAGCTTGAAGATGAAGCTTGACTTTCATAACCGTTTTTTCCCATATTCCCACCCCCAATCATTTCAGATTCAATTTTAATAGTTTTGCTTCAAGAAATTTTGAGGATTTTGGCTTTCAGATTCAATACGAAAAAAATTAGGGCTTGAAGTTTATTGAATTGGGGAAGAACTGGACCACTTATTATTGGAGGAAATTTTGGTGATTATAGAGTGTAGATTGTAGATTGTGTAATTAGGGTTCCAATTTTATACAATTGGGGAAGAAAAGAGCCATTTGGGAATAAAGCCAAAACATTTTCTGCAAATCAATCAATTTAGTCCTTCGAAATGTTTGTTATTATCGGCCAAATTAGTCCCTCCCTATGTGGCGTCTGACATGTGAGAGGTTAACGACCACGTCAGCCCCGTTAACGCTCCGTTTGAACAGAATGACTAACTTGATTGACATTTAACAAATTCAGGGATTAAATTGATATTTCGCATAATTGAAGGACGAAGCTGGCCGACCCGTGAAAATTCAGGGACGAAGTTGATGGTTCACTCGATATAATAACAACAAAGTAAAAGATTAGTAATGGTGAATAGAAGGGCAACGATGCAAATATTTACGGATTTAAAAGATTTGGTTGGGAACAAATTAATTTAAACACCGAAGTGTTACAAACTCTAAACTTAAAAAAGTCCAATCATTTTTCAAAATGTTTTTAAAAAAAGTTTTTTATAACAACAAACACATTTCACTTTCTAACGGTACTCTTAAAGAGATGGTAAAATATCTTTGTACAATTTTTATAAATTACATTTAAACATTTAAAAAAATTCAATTGAGAGTGAAGAATCCACCTTTATATATGCCCTAAAACTTCTTCAACTGAGATAAATCACTCTTAAGTGACGGTAAAAACTTCGTATGAGTAATAAAAGAAAAACATTCAAATAGAATGGATGAAAGATAGATTGAAAATTCAAAATGGTAAGTAAGCTCAACGCAACACATTTTTTTTGTGGAAACCCAACCAACCATTATCTAAATCATTGTTCAAGTTTGTACATCTAAATCTTGTCAAGTTTATGCATCTCGCGCGCACCTCGTGCGACATCACAAGTATTTATTATAATAGCTGTCAATAAAAAAACAAAACATTATCATAATACCCAACATATCCTTTTTTTCAGTTTCACTGTAACATGTTCTTTCTCCTAACTCTATAAATACATATTTCATTTCATAGACCCACCAACCAATATCACACCTTCTCATTCACCATTGGATCTACCTATCCCTTCCGCTCTCTAACGGTAGCTACTCTCTCTCTCTCTCTCAATGTGCTTCATTGTTCATACTCATTTTCATGTATAATAATTGTGATAATTTTTTTTGAGTTTTTACAAAATTTGATTTTGATTGGAGATTTGATGACCCTTTAAGCTGATTTGATCTGGGTTTATCTTGTTTTGTGATGAAGGGAAATAATTTGTATTGAAAATTTAAGAAGAACCAATGGCACGTAAGAAGATTAGAGAGTATGATTCTAAGAGGTTGTTGAAGGAGCATTTTAAGAGAATCTCTGGACAGGACTTGCCTATTAAGTCTGCACAAGTAAGTACTATTTTATAGTTCTTGTTTTTGAATGTTTAGCTCTGAATTTCATTTTTAGCTTAAGTTTTGTTGGGTTTGATTACTCATTTACATTGATGTTTGTACCTTATAAGATGAAATACATGTGATTATTTTTTACCATCTTATGATGTGCAAATGTATACAAGTTACCAATTTGAGCATGTGGTCTAGAGTTCCATCCTTGATTAGTGAGTGTGGAAAAACACCGAGAGTCCCTTAAATGGATCTCTGTAACCAAAATAATGTATACAAGTTTGTGCTTCAAAAGATAGTCAAAAGTGATTCAAATATGTGCATGTTTGGTTTCACTTTTTGGATAGTCAAAAGTGATTTTGAAGACTTAAAATTGATTTTTGTATGTTTGTGGTTCTCGATTATAATTGATTCTAGCTAGAAACTAGGATTTGTAGCTTTTCCGCAAACATAAATTTTACGCTCAAATCTATTTTTCAACTCACTCACATGAACATATCCAAATGTAAATCATTTTATTGTAAACTCGCTTTTAACTAAAATCAATTCAGTCAAAATCAATTTAAGTCACGGTAGAACCAAACACACATAGTCTATATTAAATATGACAACTAATTTTGTATTTTGATCTGTACTGTTATATGATGATGTATGCAACAGTGGTTTGTGAGAAGTTGCAATTTTTCACATTGAAAAGGTTGAATCTTGAAATGATCTAAAGTTGTTGTATGTTCTTGATTTATTCTTCAGGTTACCGAATCAACCGATATCAATGAGCTAGTCGAGAAGGAACCATGGCTTTCATCTTCCAAATTGGTTGTGAAACCTGACATGCTATTTGGAAAACGTGGCAAAAGTGGTTTGGTTGCCTTGAATCTGGATTTGGCTGGAGTTGCAGTTTTTGTAAAAGAACGTCTAGGAAAAGAGGTGATTTTTCTCCTCTGTCTTCCAAACCTTAGAACTGTTTTTTTCCCACTTTTGTTGATCAATTTTTATTAGTGCTTTATGTTCATGCTTTAAGTGTTTGTTCATATCTTTGTTTAAAATATAGGTTGAGATGGGTGGATGCAAAGGACCTATTACAACTTTCATTGTTGAACCTTTCATCCCACATAATGAAGAGTTCTACCTTAACATTGTGTCAGATAGACTTGGCAACAGTATAAGCTTTTCTGAATGTGGAGGAATTGATATTGAAGAGAACTGGGATAAGGTACCAAAATGAATTATATTTTCATTGTTACCTAAAACTTCAATTCTCAAAGTAAATTCGGCTCATTTGTTTCTTTATAATTCAATATAAGCTACAAAGTGGTCTGTTAATATTTCAGGTTAAGACTGTATTTATTCCAACAGGGGAATCTCTTACATCAGAGAATATTTCTCCACTTATTGCTACCCTCCCCTTAGAGGTATATTCACTTTGCTAATTTGTTATTCTGTGAACATGTCAACAATGGTGCCTTTCTTTTACAAAAAATGTGTTCCAGCTTTCTGTGTTGGTTATCATGACACAAACATGAAACTGAGACCGCCACACCGATCAAATTATGAGAAAATAAAATAATTGAGTGTGCCTACATGTGTTGGTGTCGGACACCAGCCACACCTTCGATCATAAGTTTCGGTGTTACTTATTGATCAACTAATTAGTTTATTTTTGCGGACAAGTTGTTTCAATTATTTATCAGTTTTTCCTTCATGCTTTTAGATCAAGGGAGAACTTGAAGATTTTCTCAAGGTGATTTTCAATATATTTCAAGGTATAGTGTGAACTATCCATTTATAGAACATGAATGTGCATGTGAATACAATTTTATTGACAGTTTCATGAAATTTTTTCTTATTTTGTATTCTTTTTCCCTATCATTCTAGATCTGGATTTCACATTCTTAGAGATGAATCCTTTCACTCTTGTTGATGGAAAGCCTTATCCTTTGGATATGAGAGGAGAGCTAGATGACACTGCTACTTTCAAGAACTTCAAGAAGTGAGTTTTTTCCCCTGTTGAGAATATTAATTGTTATTTGAAGGATGAGTATCATATCTTTAGTTAACCACTTAGAATTAATCAACTGAATGATATTTCATTATTAATGAGTATGGATGTTCTTTTTATTTTCAGATGGGGAAACATTGAATTTCCTTTGCCATTTGGAAGGGTTATGAGTCCTACCGAATCTTTCATTCATGGATTAGACGAAAAGGTGAACAAATATACTTTACACATTTACCAACAATCATATTCAATTCATTTAAAACTTTCCACTAAATACTAATCTTAAACAATTTGATTCTTATTAACTAGAGATATAGTGTTTCCTTGTACTAATATCTTACGAGTGAACAACAATATTATTATTACTAGACTTATCATGGTTCTATAAATTTTTATTATGAAAATCTTAGGAAATTTTGTTTGAATGTTTCCTTCTTCCAGACAAGCGCATCTTTAAAATTCACGGTGTTAAACCCAGTGGGACGAATTTGGACTATGGTAGCTGGAGGAGGTGCGAGTGTAATCTATGCTGATACGGTGCGTGTTTCTATTTCTTTAAAATCTAAATTCATTGGTAAACTCTATTCTTGCAACATTAAGCAGCTGACTTCTTTTATTCAAATTATTATAACAGGTAGGAGATCTTGGTTATGCTCCTGAACTTGGAAATTATGCAGAATACAGCGGTGCACCCAAGGAAGGCGAGGTCTTGCAGTATGCAAGAGTTGTAATTGATGTAAATAATTCGTATCTCATCTTTTTTTGTATACTATAATAGTATTATCAAATGCATGATAATTTGAAACAAGATATTAATGTCATTATGTATCTCCATGATAATCTCTTTGCAGTGCGCAACTGCGAATCCTGATGGACAAAAGCGAGCCCTTGTGATCGGAGGGGGAATAGCTAACTTCACCGATGTTGCTGCTACATTCAGTGGCATAATTCGGGCTCTGAAGGAGAAGGTAAGCCTTATAACATACTACCTCATGATAACTTTCTTGTTTTACTTAAGCCTTAGTTCCCGTTTGTGATTGATTATAAAAAAATTGATTTTGACAAGCCCTTAATTGATTGTTGATGTATCACTAACCAGGAACAAAAGCTAAAAGAAGCAAACATGCACATCTATGTGAGGAGAGGAGGTCCCAACTACCAAAGAGGTCTAGCAAAAATGAGAGCACTTGGGGAGGAAATTGGCATTCCAATTGAGGTTGGTTATATAACATGTTTTACTTGATTGTTTCAAGAAAGTAATTGATGTTTATTCACAAAAAAATTGATTAATTCTCTCTTTTCAGGTATATGGACCTGAAGCAACAATGACTGGCATATGCAAACAGGCAATCCAGTGCATCACTGCTTCTGCTTAATTATCAATTCTTATGTCAATGCTTTGTCTTAAAGTTTAATCATGTTTAGTTTGTAGTGATTGTTGATTCATAATTGTATTTCCAATCTACCAGAATTGAGAAATTTGGTGAGATAGAGCATAGATTGTTAAAAATTTAATAATCTAATAAGGTGGTTGAGAATGTTTGTATCATGTAAAATTCTGGTAGTTTAGTCTTAAACTCAATAAAGTGACACGTGTAATTCATTTATGTTATGTCAAGCTTCAATTTCAAGCTCTCAAATTTATCTTCATCAACAAGTAACTTGATTTTTCCTATTTATGACAACTTCAATTTTCTTCTTTAAAGGGTCTCTGAAATCTCAATAAATTTATCTATATATTGTTTTGTGGAAAATTCTGGACTCTTGGGTAGCCATCTTCATGACATATTGCTCTATTTGTGCAAAATGTGTATGTGTATTTATTTATTTATTTTAATTTAAACTCTCCAACTCCCAAGGAAAATTGGTTTTTACTGTCTGAAGTTCTATTGATCAGTGAAAAGTTAAACCTATTGAAAGATTGTTCTAGTCAAGGTCCGAACTCTGATATCTCTAATCATTCAACATTTATTAAATTCATTAACCACTCAAGTTCAATCATTTTTTTTTTTAAAGGAATATTTGGCTAAAATATAATAAGTGCAAAATCTGTATGCCATGGTCTGGAGTTTAATGAACTTATTTAAAACCACATTCATTTACAAGAAGCTATGTATAACATGAACCATTTAAAAAAGGTACATTGGTGAAATCATAACATGTAGAAATGTGATTTTACAGAGATTTTAACAGAATAAATGCTGGAAAATGATTTAAGAAATTAAAAATCAAGATTAAGAGTGGACCCAAAATTGATTACGGAGTTGTGCCCCAAAACTATGACCTACATTTTTGGGAGAGAACAATGCTTCGTAATCAATCAATTGTTTCCGGAGATGCAAACAAGCTCGTTGAAGAGTCTCTTTCTTCCTTATTAATAAGTAAAACTAACACAAATTTTAAACAATAAAAAAAATAATTTTAGAAAGTAAATACGACTCAATTAAAAAGTCGTGTTTTCAACCAATTCCAAACTTTTGTTTGAGGATGAGTATATCAATAACAATGAATGAACTCACACTTAAGTGAAAGATTATTGGTATTTCAAGTGCGACTAAGAGTCACACATTTGATAAAAAAGTGAATGTTAAAAGTTACCCTTTTAGATTAATTTATATATTTTTTCACTTTTTAGTGATGTTATTTTAGTGATGTTGTTGTATATTATGTTAAAAAGGGTAATTGATTTCAAAGGTAATTTTTTCATTTCATTATGATGTAGGAGTATATCATATCACATACATCATTTTTCTATTTATTTTTTTTAAGAAATTAAAATGGATTATATTAACACCAACAAGCTTTCCCCGCAGCACAAGGTGTGTCAGAGAGAATAGACCAAAGTTTACATCAAAAGATCAAACAAGATAAAACAAATAATAAGTACCACCCAAGCACAACCAAGGGTTTTGACACCAATCATGAAACTGATAAGGGAAAGCTACACAATTTGCTTTACGCCACTAAAAAGAAAGAAGTTTTATATTTTCCAAAAGCTTAAGAATTGAGTTCTCTTTGCCCCGGAAAATTCGGTCGTTTCTCTCCTTCCAGATAACCCAAGAAGTCGCAAACCAAATCATAAACATGAAAGAGCATCGCGATCTTGCATGACCAGAAGCTGAACCAAACTGAAGGAAATGATCCTCTGTGTTTGACGGAAAAACTATATAAACATGTAACCAATTTCGAACCAATTGCCAAAGCTGAGCAAAAACACCGCAATTTAAGAATGGATGTTCATTATTCCCCGACGGAATAAATTAGTCTTGGTAGGTAGCCTATTCCGAAAGAGCCGCCAAGCAAATATCAAGACCTTAAGCGGAACGTCCTTCTTCCACAGAAGATCATTAGAAACAAGTGAACCCCATGGTTGTGAGGCGCATTGATAAGTGCCAAGAAGTAGTAATTCTGATGAAGATTTATGGCACTTTTTGTAACTTGTTTTGCAAGTTATCAAGGAAAAAGCCGAGAGTTAATTGAATTTTATCCATTCACGCTTTATCTATCTTACTTGACCTAATTTTGCAGGAAAATGACTCAAGGCACTGAGCAAAGATGGAAAACAAGCAACAGAGTGCAACAATGCAAAAATAGGCAGAACCACATGTTTACTCGCCTCCCAAGTAGTCCAACTCGCCATGGCGAGTTAACAAAGGAAAAAATAGGCAGAGAGGCATGTTTGCTCGCCACCAACTCGCCATGGCGAGTTACCAAAGGAAAAAAATAGGCAGGAGCATGGTTTTACTCGCCATGGCGAGTGAAATCACTTGGGAGGCGAGCAAGGGCGGTTTGG